>Ga0209208_10006852_pt1 | contig 15646 bp, 10 predicted proteins | sample S1TSphfallax_3_FD_187694 | JGI IMG/M metagenome (GOLD analysis project Ga0209208, IMG submission 187694) | Host-associated microbial communities from peat moss isolated from Minnesota, USA - S1T2_Fd - Sphagnum fallax MG (SPAdes) (version 2) | ecosystem: Host-associated > Plants > Peat moss >...
AGGCAAGCTCAGGGCCGGGAAGTCGATTGTGGACGTCGTGGTTGTGAACTTGAACTGAGTTTTGCATAAGGTCAATATTCAGCTCTATATTTCCTTTCGGAGGATTGTGTATGTCCTTCGATGGTAGAAAGAAACAAGTAGAATCCGTGCTCCCAGTTGTCGTGAAGTTGTCTGAAGCTGCTGCTAAATCGGGAATGAACTAGTGTTTCGCCAGGTTTACAGAGTAGATTCAAGCCTTTTCTTTTTTCTTTTTCTTTTTTGACTGCTTTTTGCTGCGTTGTGACGTGCATTAAGGAAGCAGGCTGTGATAAAGGGGAATCTACTGTTGTGGACGTGGTTTAACACCTTGATCAAGAGACGGAACAGTTAGGAATTTTCCCCTGGCCAGCAGTCGTGAAAGGTGATTAAGCTCGTGCGCTCGAGCAGCATCTGTAGTAAAGGATTTGAACAGAGTAAGCTGATGTCGAGGTACATGACGGAGGTACGCAAACTTTCTCTCTCAATTGTAGCAGCATTATTGAGTACTTTCTGATCGGATCTCCCTTCATGATCTGCATGCAGCCGACAAATGTTCTCGACAAGTTCCATTAGTGGACAGATCTGAAGACAGATGTAGCTGTTGTCGCTTAGATCTGTCTTCAGATCTGTATTCTAAGGGATATTAAAAAGCCGACCTAATTTTCCATTTGTATTTGCAGGTTCCTTACCAAGTAGAAGCTTTGTCTTAGATAACCAGCACGCCTTACCAGGCATAACCTTCTTGCACAATTTCAAATTAGGTAAGTTTTTAATGTGTGAGGTACCTGCCGAGGCCTGGGGTGTTCACGAAATGATGGACCCCCAAGGTCAGAGGCCGAGGGCCCATTACTTTGGGAATGCTCTGGCCTGAGGATGTCGCATCGTGTAGAGCTTGCTTGATGAAGGGCCTGAAAAATGCTCAATGAAGGCTTGAGGAAGATGCTTAATCATCAATGAAGGAGCATAATTCCCAGAGAAGAATCGGAATTCCCTACCCGGAACAAGAGGGAGATTTCAGTTTATATAACCTGCTCTTTCCATGTTAAAAATCTGACCAAGGGCTTTAAGTAGGTGAATGGCATGTCACATTGGGTATTCTGTTGTTTTTGGGCTTGGGAATTCAGGCTACCACCCTTGTTCCCATGTCATCAAACAACAGAATACCCTCTGGACCTGCCATTCACCTATATTAGTTGGACAGATCTAGCTGTCTTCAGTCGAACCAAGCAGAGAGGATTCAGTCAGTCTTGTTTCCTTTCTATAACATCTTGAAGATAGTTTTGTGTTCAGTCTGAGAATATTACTATGCAAATTGAATTCCCTTGAGACTTGGATACTGAAGAAAGAGATCACTTCATGGACAATTTGTGACTCAAATTGAAGTGGCCTTGATTATGGACAGCTTTTCTATGGCGAAACACCAGAGCCAATGTGGGTCACCAATAGTCTCCGCCAACAGTGGGGAGATCATCATCCTCGATACTCTGGCAGAGGGTTTTATAGACGTCAATCAGACTTTGATCCTTACACCAGAGCCTTCCTTCAACCTGTAAGTTTTCGATAAATTCAGAGCTGTTGCACTTGCATGTCAACAGTTAGAATGTTGAGATCTACTTTTGAGAACAGGAATGGTCCAATTCCAAACTTTGAAAGTTTCTGTTCCATCTTGAAGATCATGAGATTCAACTTTTTGATCATGGAAAAGTGATGAGGGTGAAGCCCTTCTGAGCTCTAGGGTTCTCTCTTTTTGTTTTTTTTCTTTCTTTTGCAGTCAATGATGACAGCTACTTGAGGAGTAGAAAAACCTTAAATTAGTTCCCTGAAACTGAAAAATCTTACCAAACTCAAAGAAAAAGATTGTCTAGATGTTGATCCTCAAGCAATTTAATAGTTGTGATGTGCCAACATTGCTAGATTTCTGTTGAACATTGTCTTTCTGAACCTCTAAAGTTCATCTCAAAGTCATTTCTTTCTCTCTGTTTACTTTCCTTTTTCTGTGTTTTGTGGGGGTATTTTCTTTTCTGGCCTTTTCCCGTTTCTCTACGAGTCTCTTTTGTTCATGTCTTTTGGTATTCTTTTCCTTGAACTAGCCAGCACTTTGGCTGTGTTTTCCTGTTACTGATGATCTTGTGCCAGAGACTCCATATGTTGGTTAACACCTGATATCAAGCTGCATCCATTGCAAGGAACTGATGAAGTCAGTTGGGATGCTATGGTAGGTGGTCAATGCCATACATGTTGCTATTGAGAATAGTCCTTGAACATGGATATGACCAATACCATTGTTCAAACAGCTCATTAATTTTGTTTTGTGCTCTGGTTTTCTCTTTTCTTTAGGGTGGGGTTTCCTCTTTTTCATGGTGGCTGATGGTTGCTGATTTTTTGTTGGATCTGAAATATCCACTTCCCCTCTTATAAGGGTTGAAATCTCCAAATTCTTTTCAGGTTGCCTAAATTCTCAAGTCTTGAGAAATACTTATAAAATGTAGTAGATTTCTGTCACATCAAATTCTGTTTGTGGACACACTTGAGTACTATCATGTGGAAGGAGCACACAAAGTACAGCTTCATTGCATACTTTGAGCTTACTAAGAAAAAATGGTTTTCACCATTGTGTTTACCTTGAACATTTGAATTTTGGTTATCATTTTGAATTGGGAGTCTCTTGCACATGGTCGTAAAGAATTTGACTGTTTACCAAAGCATCCATGTGTGGAGTTTCTGGAGTTTTCTCCTATTGTTTTTGCAGGATGTTCAACTAAAGGTGCCTGTGCTATATTTTGAAGATTTTGCAAGAATCAAAGATGCCTTGGCTGTTGAAGGTGCTCACAAAACTCACTCATGCTTTTGGGCCACCTTGTGCTGTCCAATCATTAGTGGGTTAGACTCCTGGTATTTTTGCTACATTGAGAGGGGGACATGTGACAGTTTGTACACAATCCATAAATGCACTTGGCGGAGCTGAAATTTACCATCTAAAGACCTAGATGTCACTTCAAGTGGAGGTATATTAGACATATAAGGATTTGTTGTTGTGGGTGAGCACTGTTGTTCATGTTTTTAGCTTTTGTGTGGCCATTTCACCCTTTCCTGATCTAGATTGAAGTACTTACCCATGGTGATAGTCAGGAGTGAGTACCTATTAAGCAATAATTGTCTGAGATTGATTTCTGTTTGACCGTCCATACATAAGGAGGTGCAGAATCATGTTGTTATGTTGTATGTCTATGCTAACGGGAACTGATCATAGATGGTTAGTTTCATAGGGGTTTCTCTGGTGCAGGGGTTTACAATGTCATTTGTGACATCCCATTGCAGACAGTGACAGTGTCATCAGACTTGCCACCACAAGCAATTGTGAGTCTTGTCAGGCAAGTGTGTGTCAATGCCCATATTGTCAATTACATTGACCCTCACTCCACTAGTTCAGCCACTTACAGAACATATCCAGCCAATCCACCTTTCAGCCTACCTCAGCAGTCTGGACACAGATATGATAACAGCTGGGGGCAGTCGAACTACTACACTCCAGCTTATGAATCAGCGTACAGAGGCCGAGCTCATTATCCTCACGAGTTCCAACAAACTCAGTATCTTCCTTACCGTTATCATTGAGGAGGGAGCCTGGATTGCTGTACAAGTTTGTGCAAGAGTTTCTGACAACTGACTGCATAAAGCTGTAGGTGTGGTATGCAACTGGGGAAGAGAATGTCCAGAGGAAGGAACTTGCTTAGTACACAAGGCAATCGGGTCTTTGATTGTATTCACCTCATAAAGTTTGAAGATTTAAGGCCTTTTATGTAATGACCTATGTATATTTGTACTGTAGTTTTTGCGCTGACCTCAACTGTAGCTTATATGATTAGCTAAAATATGGAATCTGGATAGTTAAAGCATCTCCACCCGTGAGTTCCTTTTTCTGGCAAGTTTTTGCCACTTGATAACCAAAACAAAATCCAGTGCAACTCTGCACAAAGTATTTTTGTGAAGAGAAATGTGCCAAAGTCGTTAAATCTCCAGGAATTTTTTTCTTCTAAACCCTTTAGACAATAGTTGCCAAAGTATAGCAATCCTAAAGTAAAGTTAGGATGAGTTAAGTTAAACTAAAGAAATATACCACATGAACACATCCTAATGTATGGGACTCAGCCTGAAAGCTCAATATAGAATGCATAATCAAATGGGAAACATGTAGTTTGTCAATCAAGAACAATGAAATGAAATTTGCCCTACAGCAATTACCATAATTAGCCTAGCACATTGTTTGACAATTTAATGTTAATGTTTTAATAGATTGTCCCTTAGAATTTCAGTAGGTTTAGCCTCAAGTTGCCACTTTTTGGTCTTGGACCCTCGTCTAAAGGCCTTTGGACCAATTTAAAGCTTTTGACCAAAAAGATTGCTTGAATTCATTGGTCCCTGGACCTTGGACCCTTGTCTAAAGTCACCCTAAGAAGCCATCCTTACTCGGATGCATTAAAAATTATGCTGTGGAAGGTGCCTTCCAAATTACAATCCGGAGTTTTAGCTGGTTTTTTAGGGTTGAACTTGAAACTGCTGTCTATGATGCTCTCTCCTCACACTTGATTGAACAATTGTCTCATTTGCATGCATGACTACAGAAATCCAACTGTAGTAGACCTATTTTACATTATCACTCTCTCCTACATAGTACATGATTGGTTTAGATCACAGAATGACCTCGTGGGTGGACCTCTATGGTGGAACATTTCATTTCATAATGCCTCCCATACTAGCCACCCCGATCATTACACCCAATTATGTACTAGTGCCAAGGCATTACACTACCTAGAAATCACCACTATTGCAAAGTGAGCACAAACTTTTTCATGCACTAATCAGCTTCAAAAACTAGGAACTTAATCCTCCCACAAGTCCATTCTGAAACTACTTAAAAGGTTTAGATAGTTTGACAGCTAGAATCTACCCTAGAGAAAAATAAGCTTTATAAAATAGCATTCTGTGCTAATTGGCTCGTCTGGAGACACAAAATCCCATTGTGAGTTCTGCACTTTGGGGTGTGGTGTTTTGTTTGAACTTAGGTCCTTTCTTTTTTTCTTCTTCAATTGTTCCCTTGCCAGGTGTTTTTCATTTATTTATTCAAAATACCCCCTAGACACAATATACTTTAATTTCAAGAGTGTTTTGTATGTGTTGTACAACCATGTCAAGATCAATGTTGAATAATAATAATTATTTTGAAGAAATTTCCATGTTGAAAATTAATATATTCTGGAATGTATTCTAAAACATTTTCTATTTTCCTTCACAAAATTATTATACTTTGAAAGAAGAAGGGTGAAAAGCCCCCATAGTGAGGGCATTCCCAACATAAAAGTACTAGGATGAGGCACTGGCAAGGCCCGGCCCAGCCCCATAAGTGTTTTGGGAATGTCCTTGCCCATCCATGGGCTTTTACCCATTGGAAAGCTTGTGTCGAATGTTATCATGAACCTGAACATACATAAATCACAAGAAGGGCGATGTTTCCTACACCTACTCCTTAAAAGTGTGAGGGATCTTATGCCTACAAGTAGGCCTAAGATCCTTCCTAATTTGAATATTCACAATATTCATACATATTCACAAATATAAAGTGCCACTCAAATACACGAGAAAAGTTTGCTGACATGGCATTCATTTATTGGCTCTAAGCAGTGGGTACTGACTTACCTATTATATTAGGTTCCTCCTTTGCCTTCACTAACCAGATGGTGAAAAAGCTTAGTTAAAAAAGAAAAATCAAAAGCATACTCACACCAGGAGGACAAGAAATACTAAGCAAAAATTCAAGATAATCCATGCTTCTTCAAAATTGAAACATGTTGAATACCACATAAACATGGCAAGGTATGGAGTTATTTTGAACAACACATGTCATAAATGCTAGTGCATATTTTAAATTCCCCAATGCATGTTTAGAGGTGTTGGTAGGCATCATTAAAACAAATGACTTGTTGTAGATTTTGTACTATAGGCTAGAGCCTAGATCCTTCACCTAAATGTATGGGAATCATGTTTCCACATTCAAAACATGATCCATAACATTTGATGTACATTCCTTTCAATACATGTAGTGGCCTTAGATTTCAAACAAGCACACATCTAAGTTTCTATACATATCAATCTACATTTATTTTTTTAAGAAGAGGTATTGATTTACCATGTAATGCAAAGACATTTCTATGTTGATTTCTTGTATAGGATGTCATGTAACTATGAACCTATGTATTAAAGTTAACTCAAAACAAACAACTAGTTGGTTGTTGCAAGATTCACTTTACAATATTTGGGTGTTTTCTTACTAGACAATTAGGAGTATTAAAAGTATTGTACCTTGAAAAGCCCCTCAAATCACGATCAATGGCCTAGCCATGTTGTCAAATATTAGTGTATTATGTTAGGAATGCACTAAAACATTATGCACAATGTGAACAATATTTGACCAATTTTAGTATGTATTTTAATTTAATCAAATAATACCATCTCCACCCTTTGGACCTAGTATAGAAAATTTTCAAAACATGTGCCAAGCTTGATATATGATCCATAATTTTAGTTAAAGAAGGATTATGAATCTTGTAAAAATAGTTCATAGTTTCACAAATATTTGTATTAGTTCAAGCACGTTCCTTCAACATTGAAGCCTTCAGTTTTGAATAAAAAATTTGAATGTCAAAGGAATTTGTTAAAGATTGGACTAGTGGTGCAATTACCAATAATGCACATGAAACTATGTGAGCATGCCAAATAAACATTCAATCCATGACCCTTTGAAACATGCCTACATCTTATACAAACACTTGGACATAAACATGAGTTCATCATTGTAAACAATATTGTTGAAACATGTTTTCCAAGATTAGTTTCATGATCTTGAAACATGTTTTCTAGCAATCTTGAACATAGAGGATCATGTGTAATTAAAAACGTGCGTCCAAACTTGTTTTTTGCCTCATAGACTAAGAAAATGTCTCCAAAGACTTATAGATTTTGAACACATGCCCCAAACCTTGTGGTGATAGTTGTTTAATTCAAAACATAACTAGACAATTGCAACAAAAGTTGTAGCATTCCATGTGTCAAAACTGATTTGTAACGTGATTTTGGAACATGACTAAAAATCAAAAAATTGAGACATATGTAAGTCAATATGTGAACTCAAAATATCACATGAAACATGGGAACCAAAGTTTTATCATCAACGAATGAAACCATTCATCATTAATGTGGCTTAGTTTGTATATATGTTTTGACCTTGATCAATGGTATGCCCATGTGCTAAATATTAGTGTATTGTCCTAGTAGATGCCCAAGGTGAACAATGAACTAGTCTAGTTTTGGTATGTAACAAATAATCAAAGAACAATAAACTCAAATTTTGGAATCAACGTGAAACCTATTGGAACATCTACCCAAGCTCCAAACATGAACCGTAATTTCAATGAAAGGTAGTATTGTCAATGTTGTAAGAAGAGTTTGGGGTTTCACAAAAGGGAAGCAAATTTGGACATAGGGGTTGATTGCTTAACATGTAGTAACTAAACATTTCCAATAGTTCAAACATGTTCTTTCAACATTGAGAACTTTGAACCAAAGGTATCAATGTTGAAGGAACAAACTTGAACTAGTGGTGCAATAATGCAAAAAAGAACTATCATGTGAACCCACCAAAAGAAACATCTAGACCACCTTCTAAAGTCTATAATTTTCATATTTATAAACACCTAGAGACAAGAAGGAAACATGAAACATCATTGCACAATCTAAATGAAACATGTTTCCAAGATTGCTCATGATCCTAAACATGTCTTGAAACATGTTTTCTAATTAACAATAAATTGAACATAAATTATCACACGCAATAAAAAATGTGTGTGTTAAAATCTGGTTTTTAAAATTATCATACCATGGAGAAATGTGTGGTGACTTGTATGTTTCAAACACATGCTCGAAAACATTGTGGCAATATATGTTTTGAAACATAACTAGAAATTTGTGCCAATAGCTATGGCATTGATGTGTTGAAACAGAGGTTGAACATGATAGATCATAACACGAGTGAAGATCATTAGTCAAATATTTGTTCAACATATATATACCTTGACATGTGAGCTCAATGTATCACAAGAAACATGGGCATTACAAGGTTCTACCACCATGTACATAATGAAGGCATCCATCCTTAATGTGGTCTTGTTTGCATTTTGTCTTGACACTAGAAGTATGAACTCATGATACATGGTAGGTTGAAGCCTTTAGTAGAGATGCAAAATGGGATTATATATGTCAACATGTCTACAAAGAATAACATTGCTGAAAGACAATCCTTTTCATTTTGTATTTCTCAAAACATGACGTTTTCACAAACATAATTAAAATAAAAATATTTTCTTGAAAATTGACAAACGCATCTAGCAAACAAGATTTGAGACCAACTATTAACTTAGCTATTGAAGAATGCAAACAATCTATGTTGGTGAAGAATAGAAAGTTAGATTTGTTTTGTTTTTTCTTTAGCTCACCCGTTTTGTGGTGGGCACTATTCTAGGTGATGAAAACTACATTTCCTCATTCAATAGTTCAAGTATTTATAATAACAAGTGATTGGATCTAAGTAATGGATGGAAGCCCCAAACAAGTGTTACATTTCAAGAACAATGGTTGCCCGAAACATGAGGAAGTTAAAGGCTAACTCTTTCAAGCAACAAATCAAACCACATATGTCAGAACATATGTAATGTGTAATAGTCATGTTGTAAGAGTTGGCTACAAATAGCAAAGAACTAAAGCAAACGGATGGCTATGAATTTACTCAAAGAGCCCATACGAAAAGTTATGAAACAAACTTCAAGAAGCTGTCTAGGAGAAAAGGGGATGGTGAGCCCATTAAAACATCAAACTTGGGTTGGAGCTTCCCCCTATAACTTTCCCCCAAGTGGTGCAATAGTGATGGAGAGAACATTAACAAGAGAAACCTTGGGAACTCAATTGCCATAATGAAAGATGTGGCAAGCACAGCCAAACCACCAACTAGAAGCCCTAACCCTAACTGTGCAAGAAATGGCTGCTGGTTAGTAGGGTCTCATTCCCATGAGGAAGGTCAGTAGGGCAGTAGAGCAGTCCGGGCTGGGCACCTCAACTGTCAGGCTCACATTGAAGATCTACACCTAAAATAAGCCTATTTGGACTTCGTGGTTGATTGCACAAGATGGATCGTGTATGATTATGTTTGCTGCAACCTTCAATCTATAAAATGCTGTTGAAAATGTTGTTGAGTTTCCCCAACTCTGCAATTCTGTGAGAAGTGCTGCAATTCCTGTGTGCAGTCTTGTCAACTGCAAACTCTAACACAGCAACTTGAGACTCATTTCATTACCATTCAGCCTGTAAACTTACAACAAGTCTGCTACAACTAAGATGACAACTGAGGATGCCTGTTGAAGTACCCCGCATGTAATCAGGGAGTAGATTCATGTAATCTTTTCAGATTAGATTAAATTGGCCCCCACTCAGTATGTATTTAGTTGCCATCCTCACCCCTCAATGACAACGTTCACTAAGAATTTGCATCCACACCTTCTCTCTCTCTTTCTCACACACTTCAGCAACTCCAATTTCAAAGCAAGAGACAACTCTCAACAATAAAAATCCTCCATCCACACAAAGTCCCATTTCCATGTCCATCAGACACAAATCAACAAATTTAGACATGTATACACACAATTACAACTTCTATTCTCTATTTTTTCAGCCTGCTATCAAAAGCTTCTAAAGCAGGCAAAAAGATTCATACACAAATCTAACATTACCCCATCCTCTGTTTCCCTCATCCTGGGCTCCGCCCTGCACATTCTATTTACAGCTTTCTCTCCAGCTGATGGAGCACCTCACTATTGTATTCACTTCATCATGAGTGTCCAGTATTTCTGGCTTGCATGCAAGGCTGCCTCCTCAAAGAAGACAAGAAGTAATTCAGAGAAGGTAGAAAGGATAGACGAGAATATGAAGTCAAAACACATTCCAAAGAGATATTGAAAAGAGCACCTTACAAATACATCTGTGGATGCAAAGACCTTGCAATCTTTCTAAAAACTTTGTAGAGGTTGATGAGCTCCATAGTCATGCAAACACGGAGACATCAGAACTTAATAGTTTGTGAAAAGTCTAAGCTAATCACCCCAAATGGCTAGATGCAATTATACATGTGCCCATGAGTGCTCCAATTATAGCATTTTACATGTTCAAATTTGGTTAGAGATAGGCAAAGATACGATGAGTTAATCAGCAAGTGCACACACTGCATACTTACAGGGGCTTTATCATGGGTGCACACACTGCATACATACATGGGCTTTATCATGGGGAAGCTTGAGGTGCGCAACAAGATGATTGTGTTACAACTGATGTACTCATTAGCTCCCTGTCTCTGGGTAGCGTATATACACTTTTGATCTTGAAAATCGTCTGATGGAGTCTTCAATGTCTCTGAGTTGGTAGTCTGCCTCTGCCTTCATTCGTATCTGACTTGGTGTTTCCATAATCAATGGCATGTTTCTCAACCTTTCCTCCCACTTCAACCGACCTGCAAATGAGTGGTGTCAAGGCTTATCATCTTCATAACATGAAAACAACAGAGATGGGAGTCTTCATCACACTTCCCAATTTCAGCACAAATTTTCGCACTAATGATTTTCTACGCTCTTAATAACCCATGAAGGCAAAGACAATTGTCTTCACCTCACACTATTCTAAAACCTTTTAGGCATTTTAAGGGTGAGTCAGAAGATAGATCAGAAGATAACAGCAGGTATATGCTTTCCATCAGGCAGGGATTCAGGCAGAGAATGTGTCCCCCACGAGTGAATTTAATAGGACACTTAGCTTTGGGTTAATTAAAAAAGGATACTGTCTTCAAGGGTCTTCAGAACATCTAATCTCTCTTCATCTTTCATAAGGACAAGTCCTGGTGGCAAATGCTTGGTCTGCTCTGCTTGCAACCTAGAATATCACAAGCATTTTTTCAATAATTCATTTTCTTGCAGAAACATTTCAGTGAATTCTGTCATCATCTCACATAGAACATCCATCTGAAGATTAAACATTTCAGGGAAAACTAGCATAAAATTCTATCTTGAAAAGTGGCACAGAGAAATATTCAGCCCACGATAACATTGTAAATTGAAGTAATGAACTCATTTTCAATTCAATGAGGACCAATTCAAATTTCTCTTGGTTATGGTGACAAAACAGACAAATACATCACATGAAACAAGTGGGCTGCACCAAATGGAGAAGCAAGTAAACTCACCTCCTTTCAGCATCCATTGCAAGCTCCAGCTTTCTCTTCAGCAAACTGCCATCAGACATCCAACATTGAAAAGGGGAAGACTGTTGAACCAAATTGTCAGCCCCGACAAAAACACACTTGTATAATGAAATCTAGTAACTAAAAGCACAGTTCTTAACCCCACCCAATTCCCAGCAAAGAAGAACAACTTCTACAAACAACTCAGATTGTATTGAAAATACAACCTTCTTCATAGAGACTACCAAAGATGTCCAAACTGTTCTTGGTTCACAACACACCCAAGTGATCTGCACTCTGACTTTAAGCTAATGAATTTTATATCTCTATATTTTTCGCCCCCTGTTCTACAATCTCACAGCCTGTAAAATTATGCACACATATCTGGGCAGTAAAAGGTTGGATTGGTGAATAGAAAAACTAGCACCTTTCAGATGTGAAATTTGACTGACTTTGAAAATCAACAATCATACTTGCTCCTCTCTTTGTATGCAGTTTTATATTGTATCTTACTCCTTTAAAGCATCAAAGCCCCCAAAACAGCAAATAGACCCACACAACTAGGCACATCATTTGAGCAAGCGTGGAAACCCCGTACTAAGCTGGTACTTTGCCGAAGTTCTCCTTTTGCCTGTAGGAAGGACACTCCGTCTTTGTTTTGCGCCGGTTAGCAACACATGCTGCATCCAATGCATTCTTTGTGACATAATTTATGCTGTCCTTGCTCTTAGGTTTTGATTGGATGCTCTCACCATTCTCACTGGGGGCCTGGACATTCTGTTTCAAAAGAAATCTCATCAAGTACACAAAAGGTGCACCCAAAGGAAGACATAAAAACTTCAGAGAGCCAAACCCCAAATGACATAGGATCTGGCTGGCTTAAGTGCCATCTTTAATCTTGTCTCGCACATTGCTCTAAAAAGGAACCCCAACTGGACCAACAAAGAAGCAGCCATGAGATCAAGGTGAGTGGTAGGGTAGTAGAGTTAAACCTCCACAGACAATTGCTCAAATTCAATGGCCTTACCTCACAGGCCTTCACTTTCCGCTCCCTACACTGAAAGGGTGATCTGATCTTCTGATCTTGGAACAGAACATGATCGATAGGATCAGGTTTATTCTGGATAGCCTGCAAATTCAAAGCACACCCACAGTTTCTGATGTACTGAAATGAGAATTTTTCACCTCATTGCCCACATGTGCATTTGTCAGTATTTCCTTTCTTCTTTAAAAATGTTTTGATCCACTCCAAGTTAGAAAATAGTTTTGTCTCCATGAGCTTCAACTGCCAACATTCAAAAGAGTTAGTATAAACTATACAATGCAATGTTTGAAAGCATGGATATGAAGGCAGGTGGATTTGTTTTTAAAACTGATCAGATACCTGCTTCTCTGCATGATTCCTTGCACTCAACTCGGCAATTTTAGCTCGATTGTCTTTGCGATGATCACGTGGAGTTATTCCTTGCCTCTGCATCTCATCTCTGTTGCACAATTGATTTTACACAGGAAGGATATTGTTCCCAATATTGAAAGATTCTGTAAGACACAACGTTTGCCTCTGCAGTAAACTAAATAACACCGTTGCAAGCAGGAAAACCATCTATTAACACAACCCAAAATCACAAGCAATTGCAGTTCAAAATTAAACAACACTTGGGTCTTTCCCAAGATATGTATAAAACATGGAATCCTGGTGAGCTATCATCAATCTCCACATGGAAACCTTCTTTCAGCACTGACTGGCCATCTTGGCTGCTTTTAAAATTCTTGTGTACTCAAAAAGCAACCACCTAACCTGTTGACCTCTTATGTCCAGATGGGATATTTGAGGGTAAACACCTAGTATGTATATACCACAAACTCATGGATGCCCATGCGTGCTATCGCTAGAATGATGACCCATTTTCACCTCTTCCATTTTACAACTTCATATAGATTGACTGATATCCTTTACCACATTTTTATGCTGATCTAAGTAGAGATTCATCAGCACTGGTATTGGATTTCAACGTAACTACCATTGGTGGCAAGCAGGCAGTTGATCAAAGATGCAGGTTGAAAATGAGAATTCCAAAACCTGATTCCTCTGGGTGGATTGAGCAAGTCAGAAATCTGGTAGCTATCCATGTGACTCGGCACCATAATCCTTCTGTGCTTCACCCTTGAAGGTTTACTTGTGATCTCATCAAGACCCTGAAGAGAAACCGCAAAAAGACCCACCCATGTTTACATATCTGTCAATTGGCAAGATTCTTGTATAGCAAATTTACCAATCGAATGTACAGCCACCAACACACTGGACAAAGATGAAGAAGAACTCTTGCCTGTTTGTTGGAGGATCTGAGCGATGTAGAGGTATTATAGGAGCTGCGGGAGGTTGTGGTGTGGGAGCTTTGTGTGGAATTGGTGATGGAGCTTTGTGCAGAGTTTGGGGGCCTTTTGTTGCAAACGAGGATATGACTGCCATTGGCAAGGCGGCGTGTCCTGTCCTTCAGGTCCCCATTGTTTCTAGGTTGCTGCATTACTTCAGAGGCAATGATGTTGTCAGGACTGGCTACCGCAGCAGCAGCAGCAACAACCTGTGCTCTGTCATGCGCATTGCCAGTGGAAAGCTTGTGCAGCATCCCTTCCCTCCTGTCCCCACTACAGCCACTGGTGGTAATAAAACCCTGTGCTCTGTCCTTTGGTGAGCCCAAACTCAACTGCTTTAGTTCTTGGACTGGTGCAGCAGCAGAAACAGCAGAAGCAGCAGCAGCAGTCGTGCAATCTCCCATTGCCACAAAAACATCGGGAGCAAAGGCATCCAAGAGACACCTTGATGGAAAGCCAAAATGCTCTTCACACACTACATAGTGGTGTTGTCATCAGAATTAGGGTATACATCAAACCCTAATTCAAGCTCTCAAGGTTGTGGAATCGACGGCAGCTTCAAAATTTGTGCTCTTGGCGTAACCGTCCCAAAATCCAACGGTATCACGGGACATGCATGATTTATTTATTGGCCATGCAGATCAGGGCAATTAGGGTATTGTGTTCAGATTCATTATAGAGTATAGTAGCTTAAGGGATTTTTTATAGGTCCCTAGGTAATTAATTAATTAATTAATAATAATAATAGGTCTATTTATTTTTATATCAGGATTTTTGAAAGATGATATTTTGGCTTGTGTCGAGACTTGAGATTAGTCATTATTATAATTGAGTTATAATAATATCTTGAAGGATTTTGGTTTCCGTTTTTTTAGAGCATTTTTTGGAAGATTATTATTTTTGCATGGTGAAATATTTGAATTTGCATATTTTTTATTTTTTTTTGCCTTAAGATACTTTTAATGTAAATGGCAAGGCCACCGTGTGACACACACCCCTTGTTGGCCTTTGTGTACCAAGGCAAGAAGGATATTGTGATTAGATTCATTATAGAGTATATAGTAGCTTAAGGGATTTTTATGGCCCCCTAAGTAATAATAATAATAATAATAATAATAATAGGTCTATTTATTTTTATATGAGGATTTTTGAAAGATGATATTTTGGCTTGTGTTGAAACTTGAGAAATTTAGTTACTGAGAGTTACAATAATATGTTGAAGGATTTTGGTTTCTTTCTTTTAGAGGATTGTTTTGAAGATTATATTTTTTGCATGGTGAAATATATATTTTGAGTTTCCATAATTCTTCTTTTGCCTTAAGATACTTAATTTTTTAATGTAAAATGGCAAGGCCACATGTGACACACCCCTTGTTTTATTATTTATTTATTTATTTATCTATCTATTTATTTATGTTTATTCCCCAATTTTGTGAAGTAGTTGGACTGGCCATCATCCCACAAGTGGAATGAGCCAAATTTGGCTACAAATCAGACAGGAAAGTAGAAAACTTTTTGCGATCCTGCCCAGTTCTGCCCAGGAGCTCTTTGTGTAAAATAGGCAACTTCTAACCTTTTTTTCCCCTCAAAATGTGTTGAATTTTGTTTTTTTTGTTTTTTTTTCCCCCAAAAATCCCTTTAGGCAATTTGCAATGGATTTTTTTAATTTATTTTTTTGGTTGCCATAGTGCGAAAATTTTCGCCCCTCCAAAAAAACACTGCAACTAATAAGCCAAAAATGGCTTTGGTATTTTAAATTGACAATAGATGTTTGTTTTTTGTTTTTGGGCAGGGGGTTAAGTGCACACTGCACACATCCAATATACCTTAGTACCTTGGCCAATTCGCAAGGGTGGTAAAAACCCGATTTTTTTCGCCCGACAAATCGGGTTTAAGGTTTAAATGAATAAAACCCGATTTGTATTA
>Ga0209208_10006853_pt1 | contig 15645 bp, 12 predicted proteins | sample S1TSphfallax_3_FD_187694 | JGI IMG/M metagenome (GOLD analysis project Ga0209208, IMG submission 187694) | Host-associated microbial communities from peat moss isolated from Minnesota, USA - S1T2_Fd - Sphagnum fallax MG (SPAdes) (version 2) | ecosystem: Host-associated > Plants > Peat moss >...
TGTATTTCCATGAGAGTCAAATTCAGGGAGGGGTTTTGGTAGGATTGAACTCAGATGATTCTGGATTGGAGGTTTCTGAGTAAAATTAGGCTTGTGAGCATACAGTACAGAAGACTTCAGCAAAGAAGAAAATCTGTGAGGTTGCGTTTGTTGCACTGTGTGAGGGAGCAAATTGGAGGTGTTGGATGGAGTAAGTGCTGAGAGTCTCTAAGCTGAAAGGTTGTGCCTTCTCAGATGTCTGATCGGTAATGAACCTGCTAGAGGCCGAACGTATGTAGTCCCTGGACTTTTTGTAAATAAAAGTACAAGTTTCAAGTTCTGTGATCAAAGCTTTGGAGGTCCATGAGTACAAGCCGTGCATGTGCAGGAGTTTCCAGGGTGTGTGCAGGCGAAAGCTCGTGTCTAGGTAGAAAGGATCAGGAGTTATAATTAGTTTCAGAACTTTAGAAACTGCAGATCGTGTGTAGATCCAGCAGGTTGTAGGGTGATTGTTTAAGTTGAACACCCTCCTTTTGGTTACATTGTAATTTAGTTTGTGAAAAAGTTGCAATTTCAAAATTTATCCCATATTGTTTATTTTCCATTCTTATTTTGAACATTATATAAACAAGGGGTGTGATAATTAAATTTCACATAAGAAATTTGTGCACATCGAATGAGCCAATCAAAAAGCTTAACCCAAAACAAAAGAAAAAGTTATGCACAATTTTAAACTATCAACCTCCCCAACCTACTTATCTACTTAGTTAGGTAGGTACATAATATGACCTACCCACTTAAATCAACCTATGTACCTACCTACCTATATATATATTTATACGAATAAGTATTTAGTTTTGGAAAGTAAACCTACCTACCTACCTTTTTACCTAAGTAAGTAAGTAGGTATGTAACCTAGGTTTATAAACACCTATTTATGTACCTACTTAGGCACCTACCAACCTAATATTAAATTTTTTATTAAATTCATTTGAAATGCCATGTGGCATATTTACATTGGGCCACTTGTCATAATATAGGATCATCCAAACATTTGAATTGAATGTCCTAGATTATTTCAAAATAATAATAATAATAATTTTTTTAAAATTCAATATTAGAACACATGGCAACAAATCATATGCTTCAATTGTGACCAAAATAATTGCATTGTAGTCGCATGTGACAATATGTATACAATGGAATCAAAAGACGAACTTGTATTTGTTAATTTGTTTTTTCATTCAATACCCTTGTCGTTTGCAACTAATGTTTCATGTGACTTGTCCAAGGTGACTTATAAGATTTTAGTTGCAAATGTCACTTATGACTAAATTTTAGTCGTAAAGATTAATTGAAAATACTTGTTTTTCTTCTAATGATAAAATTCACTATAAAAGTCTATGCTTCTCTATATAGTAAACATGAATTCAAATTATAACATAATCCCATGTTTTGTTGAAAAAAAATCCTAAAAAACACTTAAAATATGTGTTATATCAAAACATGGCATGTGGTTTTTTCTATAAATACCTATAGCTCTTACTCTTTCCAAACTATGTGTCTCATCTTTTCTTTTCTTTTCCCTGTTTTTTAGAACTCTAACCTTTTGAACTATCCCAAATCACATCATCATGATCAAAACAACAAGAATTCAAAATGTAAACTCACAAAATTCCTTGATCAATCCCTTTCCTAACTACCTTGTTCATCCAAAATCATATACTCATCCAACCCCCTTAATAATTCCAGTGTGTTCGTTGCCATGAGCACAACATAAGAGGTGAATACCCATAGGGTCAATGGGATGTGTGCACACACATCGAAGGATGCTTGCAATTGAAGGATGGGGTAGTCCAAATCATGTACAAAATGGTATGCAAAAAACTAGCGAAGATAATCGAAAGGTTGGGAAAACTAGTCGAGTTATAAGCCAAGCGCATGCCTATAGGCCATAATTTGATAAAATTTGAGCACGATGGGCTTGAGATGTCATGTCAAAGAGCATAATGGAAAGGGTATGATGTTGTAGATGCTCTAAAATGGAATCTTGAGGTTGAACCATTTATTGTTAGATGAATTGTTCAAATGGAGGAAGACATGCATGAGCTGGGGGTGGTAGAAGATCACATGCCATGTTGAGGTGTTGTTGGAAAGGAAATGTGTTGTTGTAGACTCGTGCTAAGGTTTCAAAAAGGAAGAGACGTTGATAAACCATAAACCTAGTAGTTATGACTGAAACAACAAGGGCCCAACTCTTTAAATAGGCTACTAGGGCAATGGTAGATGTCAATATGAACCCGAAGGCATCAAAGGTTATTGGGAAGGAGGCTTGTTTACGAGCTAAAGGTCTTTCTGGGCTATCAAAATATCCTAGACCCAAAAAGGTGGCCAAACACTTTATGGAGGGAGGAGTCAAAGGAAATAAAAGACTTTATGAAATTGGAAGATGAAGGTGTGCATTGTAAAAGATATGATGGGCATTGCATGAAATAATGAATTAGAATTCCAAAGGTCATTTGAACATCACCCATTTTAGGGAGAAGGTCCACATGTCAAACATCCTTTTGTAAAACATATTTTATGAAAGATGATGTGAAAGTTAAGGTGCCCAACGGAACCCCCAAGACTCTAATTCTTTCAAATGAGGTGATAAATTGGGATGGGGTGTTAAAGTTTGGTGGCAAGCCCAAAGGGTGACCATGCAACACATTTTTTAGGATAGAAAGACCTATTGCACATAGTTTAGTTTGGAAATGTTCACAAGTAGATGATATAATTTAAAAAGGACCTATGATGTGAATATCATCTGTAATGGATGGAAATAAATAAGAGGGGAAATGACTAGTTGTAAAACATAAAGCCCTAAAATGGGCTAAAACGAATAATGCCCCCCCAAAAGATTTCCTTGATAAATCCCCATGACAAATGGGATGATTGTGACATCACCTTCACGATTACGATGATTATAAAACATAAGAGACTCAAATGCATAAAATGCATGAACAAAGGGGATGAGTTGTATGATGTCCCCTCCTATTGCACGAAGCTTTTGAAGTATGACCCCTCTTAACATTAAATTGAAAGCATTTGCCACGTTCAGTTGAAGAACAACTCAATCGAGGTGAAGGTCCAAGGTGCACTTAATGTCGTGGATTACTACTTCATAACCACTTTTAATTACAACTCCAAATTGGTGTGGGGAAAAGTGTGTTGTAAAAGTTTCATGGAATTGAAAACATAAAGCATGGTTTATGAATTCATACAATGTTTCCTGCATTGTAATGGGATGAACTCCACCTGAAAACTTGGTCATGGCTAAGAAGCAAGCTGCTCCTAGGACATGTGCAAATTGGGGTGGAATGTGACCCTGTGTAATATGAAAACAAAGTTAGAACAACTAAGGGAATCCATTCGCTGAATCTTCAGGGTGAAAATAATCCCGAATGTGTTAAAAAACCACTTGTTAATAAATGTGGCATGTGTTGGAACATCAACTTGAAGGAATTTTTTAAAAAAATTTAAGTCCTAGTTTGGTTCATAGTCTTTGAGGAAAAGCGAGAAGTAGCCATCTAATTTGAGGTGTAGTGCAGTGAAGGCTAAAGTGGCATTGGAGGATGTGGGTGTGGGAAAAAATGGTGCCAAAGCACAAGTTGTTTGAGAATACTCACCTACATGACCAAGGGATAAAGTGTAGATGAAACATTTGCAAGTTGGAGGATCATGTCGGGGAAAATGGATTGAGCTTGAATTGGTCAATGAAACATGGGCTTGCAAAAAAATACCTTTTGCAAGTTTTCCCAGTCGCCTATTAAAAAGCGCTTAAATCAAATCCATGTTTTCCTATGCCATGTCACCCTACCATGAGGGGGTAAAGCAAAACACCATTAGGGTAATAGAAAAAACAAGTGCCAAGTTGCCACATTGTATGGGTTTTATGCTAGCTTATTTAATGAAAAACGAAATGTCATTTATACATCACGTCATAAAGTAGTGGGGATGTGGTTATACAAACGACAACAACAAAAAGGCCTAAGTGAAAGGACTCGAGGACATTCAATGTTGAAACCCAAGTCCAAGCTAATGTAGGTGGAGTGCGAGTAAGGGAAGGTATTAGGATAGGATGATCACAAGGGTTTGGATTGGATGAATTAGATGTATAACAAGAACATTGATGAAAAGTTAACCTTCAATTAACAAATTGGCACCCACATGTGGGGCACAAGATTTTAAGTGGAGGTTGAAAGCATGTTGAAGAAATGGGGGTAGGTTGGGAGTTATGATCATGGTTAATTGTAGGGACCAATAGAGTGGGAGGAGGAAAATGTCCTAACTATGCATGATCAAAGGGGTTTGGAAAAATGTAAGGTTGGGACCCCACATTCATTTAAAGTGTTGGGGTTTGGTAAAAGACATTAGTAGGTGGTGTATGATTTATTAGAATCAAAGGTGTAATTAGTGGGTGGTTTGTGGTTTGCATGGGGGATGAGGTGGAGGATAGGTTAGTGGTGGTGCATGATGAAGCAAATGGGTGATGGGAATTATGAAGTTCAATGAGACATAATGAGTTGGGGGACATGGGACATTTGGTGCCCATGAGGTATGGTGTCTATTATAAACACAGGCCCCACTTTCTAAAAATGGCCTATCGTTACAAGGCAATCTTAAACCTACAAAATTAATCACATAATATTAAACAAAACGAAAGAAAAAAGGTAAGAAACTTTCCAAGGAGTCTTTTGCTAGGGCATTATGCCAAGGCCAAACCCTAATTCCATTATAAGCCTATGTGTCATGATCACTAAGCTATTGGATTCAATAAGACTTAAACACTTTAATACCAAAATATTAAATTGGGAGATATTTGCGCAATTATAAATAGGTCCTACGTTTTAAATACTACCTATTTCAACACAATAAGTTTAAACCTATAAAGCAACCACATAACACTAGATAGATCAAATCGAAATAAATGATGAATTCTTATGAACAAACATGTCCTATTTCAAAAGATAGTTGAACTTTAATTTTGCTATAACCTTCAACATCATCATCCTTATTCTATTGGGTTTGACACAATTTATATATATTTTTAAAAGCTATTGTGAAATAATTAGGGGCCCAAAAAAATTTAATCTTTTGCTCTTAAAAAAACATCTTAAAAAACATATTATTGGTGAATGACTAAAATATTAACATGTTCACATTTACAACACACACACACACACACACACACACGTGTATATATATATATATCTTTTACTATTTATCTAAGACTATGATAAGAATAAAAAAAATCCAAGATTGTGGTGAAGTCTTTCTCTTTGTAATAGAAAATTTCTATTGTGCTTAATTTGAATATAAGGACTAGATTCTTGGTGATAAAAAAAAATTAAGCTTGACAAAAGCATAAAAAGGACCCACAAAACCCAGACAAAGAAAAACAAAAAGACACAAAACTTATCTTCCCTTGGCCTCTTTTTACCTTTGTTGTCTTGTTGTCTTGTTGTTTATTCGATGTTGGTGTTGCGATCCTCACTATCTTCCTCCTTTGCTCCAAAAAAATGGTTACTCGCATGTGTCCCACTATGTTAAAAAAATCTAGAAAATTTAAGGGTCCTAAACTTTCACTGGCATTAGTTCTTCTTTCCAAGGAAAGGGGTGGATGTGAGTTTCAATGTGATTAAATTTGTTGAGTGTTTTTCCAACAATGACACACCCCCATGTCATAATCTTAGCCTTCGGCTCATAACCAAATCAAGGGCTTGCAAAGGTGTGGGCCAAAAATGAAGCCCGAGAATCACATTTCATGCTCCCGTGAATGTAAAAAAATGTGACAGAATGAACCCCCACACTCCCAAGTGAGCTCCCACTTTGGGAATTGGAGTCTCGATGGACTCAAGATGGACTCCCAAATTTTCAAAGGGCAATTGTAGGGGTCAAAATTCATTAGATTGAAAAGTTCCTTATATCATTGAAAAGCTCTTAGAACTTAGATGTCTAAAATGAGATCGCATGACCCATTTGAGCACTTAAAACACAAGTTATGACCAAAAGAAGGGTCAATTTGACTTTTGATCACTAAAAGTCAATAATCACCTTGATTTCCTTATGTGCAAGTGGTGTGCCACATACTATTGGAAAGTTCTTGACAAGAGCTACAATTTTGCATTAGACCTCACCTTGATCAAAGTTTTGCATACAAAGTTATGGGCTTTCAAAGTCACAAGAGTCCCAATTTCGAGAATTTCGGGACTACAAGTTGGGAGTTTTGGGACAAAATGACATTTGGGTGTTGGTCCCGTGACCAGGCACAGAGAATACTATAAGGGGGAAGGTGGTGGCTTCCCCCAAGTCCGGGCTGTGGTGAGTCTTGTGAGTCCATGTTTGCCCGTGGCTCGTTCATGCATTAAAAGTGTTGCAACTATGCATTAACCAAGTTGTTATTTGGTTTGTGCACGTTCATGTGAGTAATTGATTTGCTTGTCACTCATCTTAATCCCCATCTCGGAGCTCCAACATGCCCTTCTACCCCTGAAGTGTTGCGAACTAAAGAGCGTACCCCAACTTTTTATCCTTCCGCTATTTTCACATGACTTGCATATGTGAGTCTATCAAGGAACTTGGGAATGCATCACCCAAGCTCTTTGAAAGACTCATATGTGAGTTTGAAGGTAAACACATTGGGAGAAGAAGGGGTTGGAGTATGCTCCTTAGCTCGTAACATTTTAGGGGTAAAAGGGACGCGCTAGAGCTTTATGATGGGGACTAAGATGAATTCACAAGTGAAAATTCAAAATGAGATCAACTTGTATAACCAACAAAAAAGGTAGGTAATGCAAGTTGAATGGAAATGGTACAACAGACTTAGTAAGGACAACTTCAAACACAAGCTTTACACGACCTATAACTTTTGGGAAGAGGCACCACTCCCCTTCCTATAGTATATTTTGTGCCTCTCCATGGGGACTACATCTAAATGTCATTTTTCTTCGGGACTCCCAAGTGGGAGTCCCAAAACTTTGGTTATTCATATCATTATTAGATTAAGACTTTTTTTGAAAATGTGAGGTTAATATTTGATAGGCCTTAAAAAGATTTTTCCAATGGTATGTAGTACACCCCAATCGAACCTCATTTAACCCCTGCTTTCCAAGGATTTGTAATCAAAAGTCAAATTCCCAATTTGACTCCCACCCTTTCTTTTTATTATAATTCATGCAAATAAAGTTTAAATGAACATTGCAAGGGCACTTTAAGCATAAACTTCAAGACCTTTTAATGGTGTCTTAGGGGCCCAATTTAGTGCTTGTTTTTATTTTCAACTAGGGCTCTAAACATTCACAACTCCTGCACAAGTGCAACTCCCAAAGTGGGGGTCATTAAACTTCGTCCCTTGCACTTTCCCTCATTTCTGAGAGTGTGTTTCACACCTAAACACACTTTCAACCTCATGGGCCCTTGCACTTCAAAATTAGTGTGAACCAAATGTTAGGGTTGTACCAAATAAACCCATTTGAGTTAAGAAAAAACCCTAGATGAAAACCCTAGCTCCTTGTAGGACAATTCATGTTGACCTAATCACTGAAATGACATTGTCATCAACTCAATATCCAAACCAAAAGTGCTTTTTATTTACTAGTGTGTGATGATTAGAGGAAATCAAATAATGTTGCCAAGGCTATCAAATGGGCTATGTCCCATGGCATCATCAGATGCAACATGAGCAATCCAAGTAGGATCACATTAATTGTTGTGATGGTGTTGCCAGTAATGGCAGTGGTGACAAGGAGGGACATCATATTGTGGCAACTACTATTTCTGCACATTCCCATCACCTTGTTGATTCCCATGCCTTCCTCCTCCTCCTCCTAATCTTCCTCCCAACATGTTGTAATCTCACTAATGGAAAAACTATTAACTATTCATTGTCACCCATACACCTACTAAAATTAAAATGACCTCGCTAATGTAGAGTTTTAAAAGGGGGGGAGGGTCCTTATTTTACAAATAGCCAACCATTTTGACAACTCTTAACTTCATGTAGCCAAATTGCTACCTAAAGGGCCCACTAGATAACCAACTAGACAACATGGGAAATATGAAAAGAAAACACTAATCACAAACCAAGCATACCCAATTGTACATTTAGTCCCCATTCCTCCTCCTATCCTTTGGCATTGGGCCAGCCCATTATTGAATATATATATTTTTTTAAAATTAGTTTCACATTCATTTTTAAATATTTTTATATTTCACAAAACTTGAGCTATTAATTATCATATCAATAAAAGTTGTAACTAGAAGTGGTGTTAGTTGCATTTTCATGAAGTTTAAAAAAGGTGAGTAGTTTAATTTTATAACAATAAAAAAAAATTATTATTTTCTTATTAAGTTGTCAACCTTCTCATGTACACATATGAGACAATCACTTGAGTTTTTTATGAAAGAAATAAACAAAACCCATTTAATGGGGGAAAAAAAACAAATTTGATTAACAAAATATTTTTTATTTAAAAAAATTTCAACATAACTATCCAATGTTTATCCCAAATTTTCAAAATTTTATAAATAATTTAATTAATGTCGAATTGGCCTAAGCACTATGCTATTTTTTAGTAAATAACATTGTTGAATCTTTGAATGTTGTCTTGCACCCAGGATTTTATGACAAGAATGTGGGAATAAATCTAAAATCTTCAATAAAATAACAAGTAATTATTAACAAATAGGATATCTAATCAAGTGCGAACATAAATATTTATTGAAAAGAAACTAAAACATGATGCTCACAACATGGAACATAACATCAAGAACTCCTCAAGGTTCTTGTCACATGAAATACACAAACATGTGCAATCAAGAAAAGAGAACCAAACCATCAACACCAAGGTATTTAACTAAATGACCAAACCACAAATAATCAAACTAATATAAGTAAAGAAAGTAATTTAACCTTGTGAAAGTAACTAGGTAAATTTGAATTTAACCTACTCTAATAACTAATGAAATATAATTAATTGAGCTTGAACTCCCCTCAAGTTCAAATCCACTTCTAATACACCAAACATTTTTCTAAACCTCCTTAGCTTGTCTGTACCTAAAGCCTTGTGAAAATGTCAACAACTTGATCTTTAATACTGACATGAATAAGGTTTTTTTTTTTGCTAGAACTTTTTTTCTAATAAAGTGGTAGTGCACCTCAATGTGCTTTGTCCTAACATGATAGACTAGGTTGTTACCAAGTAGTATGTTATTGATGTTATCACAATAAATGACAATAGGAGCATTCACTCATTATCCCAAATCTTAGAGTAGTTTTTGTAACCAAACTATTTCACATGCAGCGATTATTGCACTTTTATATTATACTTATGTGCTTGATAGTGTAATTATTGGTTGTTTTTTAACTGCTCCAACTAACACCACTTCCAAAAGAAAACATGAAACCATTGGTTGATATTTTATTTGAAACATTGTTAGCCCAATCAACATCTATGTATCCATGTATTTGTAATTAGCTGTTGGCTTCATAAAAAAATCCACATTACAAAGTATGTTTATGTACCTCAGTATGTGTTTCATTACATCCAAATGTGGCTTTCATGGCGTTTGCATGAATTGACTCACCATTCCAATTGCGTGATTCAAATCTAGCCTTGTGATGGTCATGTAAACCAAACTCCTCATTATGCGTTTATACATAGTGGTATCTTCCACAAGGTCACCTTCATTTGCATTTGATTTCACATTTTGCTCCAATGGAATTGAAACGGGTTTGCAACCCATCATCCCATATTCGAACAATTTGTTCAAGGCATATTGGCTTTGTAGTAACCATATCCCTTTAGGGGGCTAAATTACCTCAATGTTGAAGAAATAACACAACTTTCCCAAATCCTTCATCTCAAACTTTTTTTTCAAAAACATTTTTCAAATAAAAAATGTCTACATCATTATCCCATGTGATAATCAAGTCATCAACATAGATGACTATGACTATAATCCCATGATTTGTCTTTTTCACATTTAGTGAAAAATTTACATTTGATGTTTAAAATCCACTTGTGATAAGGTATTGACTTATTTTATTTGACCAAGCTCTAGGTGTTTGCTTCAAGCAGTACAAAGTTTTTTTCAACCTACAAACCAAATTAGGATGTGTTTGGTCCACACAACCTAGTGGTTGTTCCATGTACATTTCTTCTTGTAAATCTCCATGAATTTTATTTATTTTTACATCCAATTGATAAAAAGACCATCCTTTTGTTGCTACCATAGCAATGATTGTTCTTACAGTTGTCATTTTTGCAACTAGACTACAGGTCTCCTCATAGTTTATGCCATAAGTTTGGGCATAACCTTTGGTGACCAATTTTGTTTTGTATATGCTCATAGATCCATTTGCATTATGCTTGACTTTGTATACCCATTTGCACCCAATTTCTTTCTTGCCCTTTAATAAAGCTGCCCATTCCCAAGTAGCATTAACATCTAATGCCGTTAAGGCACCCCCAAGCTCCTTGATAGACTCATCTGCGAGTCATGTGAAAATAGTGGAAGGATAAGGAGTTGGGGTACACTCCCTAATTCACAACACTTCGAGGGCAGAGGGCATGCTGGAACTCCAAAATGGGGATTAAGATGAGTGACAAGCAAATCAATTACTCAAACGAACGTGCACAAACCAAACAACTTGGTTAATGCATAATTGTAACACTTTTAATGCACGAACGAACCACAGGCAAACATGGACTCACAAGACTCACCACATCCCGGACTTGGGGGAAGCCACCACCTTCCCCCTTATAGTATTCTCTGTGCCTGGCCACGAGACCAGCACCCAAATGTCATTTTGTCCCAAGACTCCCAACTTGTAATCCCGAAATTCTCGAAATTGGGACTCTCGTGACTTTGAAAGCCCATAACTTTGTACACAGACCTTCGATCAAGGTGAGGTCTAATGCAAAGTTGTAGCCCTTGTCAAAAACTTTCCAACAATATGTGGCACGCCACTTGCACATAAGGAAATCAAGGTGATTTTTTATTTTTAGTGATCAAAAGTCAAATTGACCCTTCTTTTGGTCATAACTTGTGTTTTAAGTGCTCAAATGGGTCATGCGATCTCATTTTAAACATCTAAGTTCTAAGAGCTTTTCAATGATATAAAGAACTCTTCAATCTAATGAGTTTTGACCCCTACAATCGCCCTTTGAAAATTTGGGAGTCCATCGGACTCCAATTCCCAAAGTGGGAGCTCATTTGGGAGTGTGGGGGTTCATTCCGTGACACTTTTTTACATTCATAGGAGCATGAAATGTGATTCTCGGGCCTCACTTTTGGCCAGCACCTTTGCAAGCCCTTGATTTGGTTGCAAGCCCAAGGCTAAGGTTGCGATAGTTGCCATTTCTTCATCCATGGCATTGTCCCACTTAAAGTTTCCAACCTATTGTTCAAAACAAGTGGGTTCAACCTCATATATAACTTTCATCATGTATGTGTAATTATGAGCTACAAAACCATCATATGTGAATATTTGTATAAGGTATTTGATTGGTGTGGATTTTCATATTTCATTGTTGATGTCAAGTGTTTTCAAAACTTTCTTGGCCATCCAAACTTCGAGAGTAATAACCGAAAAGACTTTTGATTCTTCACCCACATTTTTTTCTGAATCATTTAATTCAACATCTACATGAAAATTTCTAGATGATGTTTGAGAACTACCATGTACAATGTTTGAAAATTTTAATCTTTTTTTCCATGGAATGCTATTGGACCCACTAATTGAAACTCTTGTGGTCCACTAATTAATTGTGATTTTTGTTCCACATTTTATGAAACATCACCATTTTTAACCTCTCCATCTTTTGTTATTTTCAGTGGTGAATACCAATTAACCATCTCATCAAACACAACATTTCTATTTATTTGTAACTTTCAAGTGGAAGGGTTGAAACATCTATATCCTTTTTGTTTTAAGGAATATTTAATGAAGATACATTTATCAGTTTTTGGGTCTAGTTTTGATCTCTTCTCGTCAAGAACATGCACGTATGCAATGTAACCAAACATTATGAGGTGTGAGACATTTGGTTTCTTGTCTATGAATTTTTCTTCAGGTGTCACGCCATGAATTGCCATTGTGGGAGTTCAATTCATGATATAGACTATAGCTGCTACCACTTCAACCCAAAAGTAATTTGGCAAATTCTTTTCATTCAACATGGCATGTGTTATTTCTACAATGTGCATGTTCTTCCTTTCAACAACTCCATTCCGCTGTGGGGAATAACTACATGAGTATTTCCTTTGAATTCCATGTTCCTTCAAGTATTATCTTGTTGGAGGTCTTCCCAAATTTGGAACAGAAGAGGCGATGTCAAAAGTTTGTGAAGCATGCCAATTGGGGAAGCAAGCTAGGCATCCATTCCTAGCTTAAACAACTCATGTAAGTTCCAAACTTTTGGAAATGATCCACTCATGTGTGGACCACAAAAACAAAACCCATTGGAGGATGTAGGTACTACGTGAGTTTCATTGATGACCACACAAGGAAGGCGTGGGTCTATTTCATGAAACACAAAGGTGAAGTGTTTCAACATTTTTTGAATTTCAAAACAATGGTGGAAAAGGAGAAGGGTGTGAGCATCAAATGCCTAAGTTTCGATGGAAGGGAAGAGTATTTTTCCAATGTTTTCCATCAACTTAAAATGTTGGAGATTAACATGGCCAACTCACTTGTGCTAGATTCCAATGTTTCCAACTCCTTTTCCATGTGTGAATAACATGGAATTCACCTCAATCATGTTCACATCTAAGGTGAACATTCGTTCATTCCTTTTCCCCTTTGCAATCAATTTGTTTTGGTTCTTCATGTCTTCCACAAAACATCCATTAGGGTTGAATGTAACCTATAAACCTTGTTTCACCATCTAGCCTACCAATTTTTTTTATTTTTTATTTTTGTGGTTGGAACATAAAATACATTTTTCCAATTTTTTTTTTGCTTATTTTGCATGGACAATGGGACCTTGCTAATTTGTGTGATGGGATGTGTAGTGTCATCACCAATTTCCACAAACCCTAATGTTTTCAAATCCCTTGTGTCTTTAAACCATTTTCCATGACTAGTCATACGGTTTGAAGCTCCAAAATTCACATACTAAACATTGTTATTCGATACACCCCCTATCATTGAATTTGCCATGTGCTGCATCACAAATAATTTTTCATCACCTTGATTATTAATTGATGCATAATTCCCTTATTGCAGCTTTCCATTTTGTGCATCATGTTCCTTTTGATAACAATTATTTACCATGTACCCAATTTTCCCGTAGTAGTAGTAGTTTGAGTTGTTATTTGGTTATTGACCTCAATGATTTCCACCACAATTTTCTCTTCCTCTAAAGTTTCTTCATCCACTTCCATGGGGTTGACTTTCATGTTGATGATGTCCACCATGTGAGCTTCTGTGTCAACCTTGAAATGGAGTTTTACCACCTTTACTTCTACTTTTATTAATATTTTAGTAGAAAACATTTTCTTGTGATCTTCCATTGGATGAAGTACCAACAATTTTTATCTCTTCATTTATAAGTAGGGTTATTAAATCTTGGAAGTCAAGAAATGTTTTTCGAACTATAATTAAACTACAAAATTGGATATAGTTTTTCCAAGTCCATTCAAGGTCAAGGAAACTAGATATTCATCATCTATAAGGGCTCCTATAGATGTAAGAATATCAGTAAAGTTTTTCACCTTTGTAGAATACTCATTGATGTTCATTTTGTTTTTCTATAAATTATGCAACTCTTGCTTGAGTTACATTTTACAGGCTTGTGTATTGGTGTTATACATTTTCACTAATGTATACCAAGCTTACTTGGGTGATTTTGCACAATCATGGAATCAAACACATTCACATAAAGCCAATACCAAATTTACTTAATTTTTTCATGTTACGTTTTATTGGCTTGAATTTGTTATTGTGTGGGGTTTTATAGGAAAGTAGGTTCTTTCTCATCACTAGTTATGAATTCCCAATAACCTTTCCCCATCAAAAAATTCATAATCCTAAATTTCCGCACTTGGAAATTGTTCTTGTCTAATTTCTCGTGCAATTTGAGAAAGACTATCTGCCATCTCTCAAGGCAACACTCAATGTCTTCTTGGGGTTTCACAAATGATTTGTTTTTAAAAAATATTTTATTTCAATCCTGGGGTTTCTAGGATTAAGATCAGGGTTTTCCTTCTTTAGGTTTTTAGGATTAGGGTTAGGGTTAAGGTTGAACAAGATGGACCTTGGATATGTATGTATGTCTTAAATATTATATGAAATTTTATACTATACATAGGTTTGACGTATATGTACATATCTCATATAATATTTTGTATATGGTATTAAATACATGATTACATATTAAATTTTTGTATGAAAGTTTTGATAATGTATTTGTGCTTCACAATTTTCAAAATCTTTCATTCAAGTTCTCCCAAATTGTATTTGTTCCATTTCAAAATTTGTTTTGATGTCTTTTTAATGTAAACTTTTGTCACAACAACTTTGCAAAGCTACACCGCTCACATATGACCTTGGATCGATCTGAAATTTTCATGAAACATGAAAAACTATGTCTACTACCATCTTTCAAAATTTTAGCTCATTTAACTTCATAAAATGAGAAATCTTGCTACTTCCTTGAAATCACCTCAAACTAGGACTTGAAAACAAAATGACTTACAATTTGCTTTCAACAACTCCAAACTTTTTGAAAATTTGGGAGACACATTAAATGTATGTTTTTATATCTGTTAAAAATCTCAATTTTATTGATGATGATCACAAAGAGTTATCACTTTCAAAAGAAATTGACTTCAAAACTAAGGTTGAAACTTTAAATACTTGGATCTCTCTCAATACATATCCAAATGACATGAAATTTTTCTCACATATACAATCCTTTATGAGATCCCAAAGCTACATATCCAGAAATGCTCAAATAAAGGAGATAGGACTAAAAAACCAAATCTACCACAAAGTTTTCAAAAGTTCATAACTCTCACAAAACTTTTTTTTTTTTTTTTTAAATTTAGATTAGAAGCATCTTATAATCTTCTATAATCTCTCCAAGTTTCATTCCAAGACCTTTTCACAATAGATTTAAATCTAGATTTATAGATATAACTTCCACAACCTTTGATATGTTGATCTCCTTTCACCTCTTTTTTTTTATTTTCTTTTTCTTCACATTCTTTCCATTCCTCGTTTCTCTTTTGCATTTGACAAACTCGTATGATATTGCTAAAAACTTTCTAACTTTTGATCTTTTTCAACTTTCTCATCAAATAACCTAAACTCTAATACCATTTAACAAATAGGAGATCTTAGTCAAATGTAAACATAAATCCTTATTGAAAGGAAACTAAAACATGATGCTCACAACATGGAACATAACATCAAAAACTCCTCAAAGTTCTTATCATATGAAATACACAAACTTGTGCAATCAAGAAAAAAAAGCCAAACCATCAACACCAAGGTATTTAACTAAAAGATCAAACCACAAATAATCAAACTAATATAAATAAATAAAATAATTCAAACTTGTGAAAGTAACTTAATTACTTTTCTATTCCAATAACTAATGAAACCTAACTAGT
>Ga0209208_10006854_pt1 | contig 15645 bp, 12 predicted proteins | sample S1TSphfallax_3_FD_187694 | JGI IMG/M metagenome (GOLD analysis project Ga0209208, IMG submission 187694) | Host-associated microbial communities from peat moss isolated from Minnesota, USA - S1T2_Fd - Sphagnum fallax MG (SPAdes) (version 2) | ecosystem: Host-associated > Plants > Peat moss >...
GTTAGATGGTCATTATGCCTTAAGCCTTATTGAATGAGATCATTGGTTTCACGACATTCTTAATATTGATTATACAAACATATTTTTTTAGATTTAAAAAAATGATTCTTCATTTTTATGGCCATTATGGACTTTTTAATATATTTCACTTTAAGGTGCACATGTAAATAAAATAGAATTCTTTCTTTGAATTATTATTTTTGCATGTCATTTATAAAATGTTTGATCACCTCATGTGAATAATAATAATAATATTATTATTATTATTCCATGACAAAAAAATTCCACAATCAAACTTGTAATGTACAATAGAATAGATCTATAAACTTACAAATCAAAAAATATAATGTAATTATTTATAATTGCTAAAAATGTTTTATGCATTACACTACACATCTATCTATGAAGCAAGGTAGTTTGTTTTGTTTTGTTTGTCATGCTAAGATCTCCCAAACCATAGTGTTTCATGTTGCATTCTTGGTATCTTTGGAAAGCTTTTGATGAGTACAGGTGCACTATTTGGTTTGAGATTATTTGGAGCTACAATTGTGGAATCTATTGATTATTGAACCATTTTCTCAATGAAAATTAAATAAAATTGAAACTGAAAATTGTATTGGAATTTGAGGGTGTCTTTTGTGTTGTTGGAAAGCCCTTGACAAGTCAGATTTTATTTCACAATTTTTAGCTAAGATGTGAATGATACTGATTTTTTAGTGGATTTTGTTGATGGGAATTCAAACAAATTGAAAAAATCTGGTTTGGAAGGAAAATTTAGTTAAGCCTTTGATGTGTTCACATTGCTGAATTTAGAAATTTTCAATTCTAAAAATGTGAAAAATAAAAAATATGTTCACACTTGGGCCAATGGCATAGGCTACATTAGTATAAACTATTGCACATATTTGAATCCAAACAAAAAAGTTTCAATACAATTATCTTATACCCTTCAATACATTTCATCACTTGCAAAAATTTAATGATTGTAACGTCCATTTTGGTCCAACATGTGCAAATACATTTAAAAGAACCAAAGGTGTTTTTTGCAAAAAGAAAATGGTTACTTTGAATCCTTTCATTTAATTTTTTTCAATGCTACATGGGATTTGTTGGTTTGCCATTTTCAAACAAAAGTGGGATGAAACCCATCATGATTTCTTTGCATCGTTGCCTAAACCCTAAACCATTATTTGTATAAGCTCCATTAAACCTTTGCTTCCTTTTTTGTCCTATGGGTTCATATTTCCTTGTAAAGCATTAAGTAGCAATTAAACAATCACAAATAGATGCGTCTATAATGAACAATTCATCTTTTATTATGTTAGTTTAACCATCTTGCACACTAATGTTTTTGGAACATTGAACTAATGAGCTCTAACAACATTTGGTTTGCATACAACTTAACATAATAAAAAGCACCAAGCTTCCATGTCAAAGGGTTGTGTTGTCTATGGGGGGAACTCTTCATCACTTTAAGAAGTATGGGAGTTTGTCAATATGTAATAAACTTCATGCAATTTCTTATTGGTGGTGTTCATCTTGTAAAACTTGTAGTGTTAAAAAAGCTATGCATGATAACTTGGAAAGCACCATAACTTGTTGATGTGTTTGTGTGTGCATTGCCTTTGCAAGACTTGAAGTTCATTGCTTACTTTATTATCATTACTTCTTGAAGTGCATTACACATGAACATAAAAGGTTACTAAAAAGCAACTCATGGATATTATAGTGAATTGTATTTTGTGCCCTAAACGCATATGAAAGGGCTTTGCATTTTGAGAGGTTGAAAAGCTCAAGGTGCAATGTGTTGTTTGTGAAGTTTGATTTATTTTGTTATTTCTTAAAGTTTTTAAAATAGGACTATTAAAGGTTGCAAAAGGTGGCTACACTTTTAAATTAAGGTTTAACTTTATTATTGTTATTATTATTTTCTTTACTTGGTTCCACCAAAGGCTTGTTTGCAAAAAAAAAATCCTTATGTCTAACACCCTAGCTCCCCTCCCCATGTTGAAAGATGTCCATGACCTTGTTGTGTAGGAATCCTATTGGGACTCATTTAAGTTTCATCTTTCCACCAATCCACAACACATGCAATAGTTGTTTTGTCAAGGCCATCAATTTGTTATTTTCAAGTTAAATGGGCCCATTGTGATGAGTTGAAAACCTTAATCTTCTTTCATCTTTGTACAACATACATAATGTTCAAAGGATTCGTGTTAAGCACTCTAGTTAATGTTCTAATTCTAGGGTCTTCTTTGCTCATAATAACATTCATTAAAGTTCATTTGTATGCCAAATTTTCTTTTGATTGGACACCTTTGATAATAAAGCTTAATAAAAAAAAGGTTTCAAAACATGTAGGTAGAGTCAAGAAGTTTTTTATTTTGCTATGGCAATGGAGATCAAGCTAGCTCTTTCCCCTCACAAACATCCATGCCACACACTCCAAAGTTTTGTCAACAAGCCATTTTCCTACTCCCTACCACAAAGATCCACCTCATGTGTTACAATGTCTTGTCCATAGCCTTCAAAGCATCCATTTCACACACTTTTGAATACTTTTCACAACTACTTTTCTATTCCTCTCTATCAAAAAACTTGAACCCTAAACCCCAAAATCTTGTCATAGCATTACATTCTCATGTGCATATGTACCATCAATGGTTGAGTACACTATTTTATCAATTGCTTATTTATAATCTTAATCAAATGGTCAAAATGGTAGGAGATGGATGCTCATTATTGTAGCATTTTCACAATAGTACACATAATATTTTAGGTTTATAATGTATAAAAATGTGACTATGGAGGGGTAGTTGATGTAATTAGAGCTATTCAATGGAATTGTTCAAAATAGTCTTGCCAAAGTGTAATTCAACTAGAAATATGAGCTGTAAAAAAACAATCTTCAAAAATTCAAAATTCAAAACCCTAAACATACTATTGAAAATCATGTGTACCAATGCCAAATTGCAATAAAATATGAACCCATATTGTTTCAAATGTTATAGAAGATTGTTAATTATGTTTCAATTTTGTATGTGCAAAATTTCATTGAGAATTTCCAAATAAAAGTTGTTTATGATGGATGTTATGATTTTAAAATGATTCAAATTTGAAATTGAATCTAATTTGTTTACATAAACTCCAACACATCTTGATAGATTATGATGTGAATCACTATTAGTTGCAAAACTTCACCACTAAATTGGTTTTGATTATGTTTAATATTCCACATAAAATATTTAGTGTAATGAATATTGCATCATTGTGACAAGATTCTATGTAGGCTATAGTGTGCAACTACCCTGATGAGAAAGAAAATTCAATGCAATGAGGATGTATGATGGAAAAAGTGAATGCCTTCACAATCAATTTATATTTGCACACTATCCATGAATGTGCATCATTGAATATTTTAACAAACTTGGTACATATTTTCATAAGAATGTTACATTACAATATTCAAGTTGTCAATTTTTCTTCCCTATCACATAGAGGTTATAGATTGAAAACCTTGATAAATAAACACCTCACAATGCATGACAAACATTACAAAATTAATGGATTGGATAATGGAAGACCTTGTTGAAAATGCTTGCAGAGACTTGCTTTGTTATTCAAATGATTATATTTTCTTTTAGATCATTCAAGTAATATAATTTCCAATGTTGCATCAATGATAAGCTAGAGGCATGTAATTGTTGCAACGGTGTCACTTTAACAACATTATGTAATTTTAAAAAATCTACATTGAATAAATCCCATTTGAACAACACTTTGAAGCTCACCATCACACATATGTGATGTTTGTGACACAAACAATGCTTTACCTATCCAAGCTATTTTCATGAAAGAAAATAGACGATTCCTTTTGTAGTAAGTAGAGGGATTCAAATATATCTTTGTAATAAATAAATATTCAAACATATTTGTGATGAAGAAAAAGATTATGTGCATGCCAAAGACAAGAGTTTCAATCTATGAAGGAACATAGGTTGAAGAAAGAGGTTCAAAATGATTTAACAATTAAATGCATTTCTATATACATGGCCCAACCATGGGCAACAATGAGGGTAATTTTAATTAAAAATTTCCTATGGAGTTAGAGTAGAATACACCATCTATTATTTTGCATATTTTGATGAATTGTTTTGGGGTTTATTAAACTTCCATATCTAATTTTGTAATATGGTACATTGCATATTTTGTTTTCCTTTTCGGTGTAAATGAATATTGCATACATCTTACTTTTATGAGGTTTTGGTTCAAAAATTACAGTCCATTTTTGGTTTTAGTTTCGCTTATGAAAATCAAACCCAATTTTTATCTAATTCTTACAGACCTAGCTTAGAATCTATAGTTAGTCAATGGTTGTTAACTTTAGTTCTAGTTTTTTTTTTCTAAACACAAATGTTTCGATTTTGGTTCCAAAAATTGAATCTATTTCTAATTTGAATTTTGTTAATCAGAACTAGTGTTTTTGACACACCAAAATGTGTATCCACCCAACAATTTTGCAAGCTCAAATGTATGTACACATTATGTATTTTATATTAATGGAAAAGACAATGGAAAAGAAACCACTTTCAAAATATCATAAATGATGGTATGAAAAATAAATTTGTGGATAATGTTGTAATGATCATTACCAAATGTAATACATGGCTCATTGCCATAAATGAATGTTTAAAAAAACTATAAGTATTATGTTCAATCTCACTTAAAGAATTTATGTTTACACAATACATGCAATTTGCAAACACCCCTACAATGTTAAATGTGAGTATTGCAAAACAATCAAGGTACTATAATACCTTTACCATTTTGGCAATGATTAGATTTTTCAATAAATGCTGATTTTTTTCAAAATTAGTTGTTTACAACGATGGAAGTTCTAAAAACTATATTGTTGTTTATTGTACATGGCTATTTCGTTTATTCCAAGTCTAAATGGCCAGGTCTTTGAAAGTTTCGGAATCTTAAGAAATTCTTATTGTTATTATTGCAGGAGTGAAAAAACAAGAAATAAATAAATATTTGGCAAGAAAATGAAGGAATGATAAAAGGTACTACAGTATTGCGAACGGCCTTGCCATGTTAGATTGAAGTTTGTAAAAAAAGCGAGGATGGTGTTCTCATTATGCCATCTTCAATTAGAGTTTGTAAAAAACTTAGGGTACATTGCACTCCTTTAACCATGCTGTCATTCAATTACAATTACACTAAATTGAGGGTGTTGCATTTTACAAACTATTTTTGGTTTAATATTTATATGATGGTTGATCATTTATGGATAATAGTCAATATAATCTATAAGCACATATTGCAATATGCCTATGGGCACCTATTGCAATACTTGTATTTGGGGTTCACCTTATAATATCATTAGAGGACGAATTTATTTTGCAATACTCACATTTTTCATTGCCAATACAGTTTTCTTCCTTAAAGTCACCCCCTCTTCACCTTGTCTTTGGGCCTACTTTCACCCCCTATCCCCTCTTTTGAGTGAGGTCCACAAAGTAAGGAAGTTTTATTAAATCTGGGTATGAAATGGTGAAACTCAGCATTTAATGCACAAGGTTCGAGAGTAATTATAGTAGTTGTACAAGTAGGAGCAGTGAAAATATATGCTGTAGCAGCAGCAGTGAAGGCGCTCAGGAAAAAGGAAAGAGGGGGTCAAAACAGGATGAAACTCAGTTTATCACCATAAATATCTGGTCTCCTTTGAGATTGGTAGGTTTCGTTCGTTCGTTGGACTACTAGTGGGTACCCGTGACCTTCGGACACTGTGAGGCGCAAACGCAACGTGTCAGCCCCTTCCCTTAGTTGGACTATAGGAGTCATTAGTAGCTCTTGAGTATTGAGTAGTTGAGGAGGTGCAAGGAAGCCATTTCCCTCAAGATACCTTACCTGAAATGGCTACCTGAACTTTGAACCATTAAGCGATGAGCAGCTTGTTAGCGTGTGCAATCGACAGGCTTGAACATGGACAGTAGAGGTGCGTATCCCCAGCGGCCCCTTTCAGGAAAGCAACTGGAGCATCTCCTCCAAGCTCTCGACAGGTGTGTGTGTGTGTGTGTGTCTCTCTCTCTCTCTCTCATGGCAGTTTCAGTTTCAACTTAGCCATGCAATTGAGTGAGGTATCGTTCTTATATGACAAATAACAATTATCTGTCTGCTATCGGAGTGCAAAAATGAACATGGGTTTGGTTGGGTCTCCAGTATTGGTGATGAATCTAAGTTTTTGGTAATTTGAGGGAGGAAACTTAAAAATCTTTTAAGTGCGGCAGGGCTATAGACATCGTGCTAGAGACGAAGAAGGCCGGGGATCTCCAAGCTCAAGAAGAACCAAATTTCAAGAAGCTAAAAGCAAGTGCAAAGGAACGGCGCATCAAGGGGCTGAAGGTGAGCATGGGTTCTTCACAAAAGAAGCTACATGATATCACCTCGTAATGTGCATATCCAGAAACAAAGATAGAAGAATGTGGTCATTGGTATAACACGAATTAGGCTTCTGGTGGTTTAGGGTTCCCACTAAACTTTAAACCCTAAACCACAAAAAGCCCAACTCAGTTTATGTGGCGTGCACTTCATGGAACCACGTTTGTGTGCATAAAATCTGTTGTCCTAGGACTCCATGGACTAAGAAAGTTACCAGATGAGATCTTGGTTTTGGATGTGAGTTGAGAAACAAGATACATCTGAATATAGGCTTTCTGTTCGAGTCAAAACTGAATTTGAAAGTTTGGGGTCGAGCATTGTGTTGTTGGTGGAGGTGAATGAAGGCCTAATTTCATGTTGGAAACCTCAAAACTTTGGAATTCACACAGGAAAATTTGATTGTTGGCATCAACAATGTGACTCGCGCTCTGGAAAATTTGCCTATTGATGCTGCAGATACCTTCAACACAAATTTGCAGTTGAAGGCAGTTCAAAATATTGATGCAGGATTGCAGGACGTGGAGTTGAAATTTACAAAGTTACAGGTTCAGTCACCATCTCCTTTCCCCTTCTTTCATTGGTTTCATTCTTTTACCTTCTGTTCATAGTGGCTTTCACCTTTATGAATCCAATCTGTGGACTCTATAACCTTACCCCTCACCATAAGCACCAAGTTTGGCAGCCTGATCCTATTCTAAACCATGCACTCCAAAACTGATACCTATGACTCAATCCAGGAGGAGCTTAAGTTACACAGTTAAGTGTATAGCTTATTTGTGTAAATTAAGCTCCTATTAGATTGACTCACTATCAGCTGTCTAGAGTTTGACGCAATACCTTTGACAGTCAAGTCTGGAGTCTCAAATGAAGACAGCCCAATCATGAGCATCCATATTATGGCGTATTGTTTTTGCAGGTAGTGATAGTAGCTATTGATGTGAATCCACGGACGCTCATCAACCATGTGATGTTACTGTGCACCAGCAGAGGTGTTCCTATTCTACCTGTCAGTGGGGGTGATGGCTGTGGCTCCCTTAGACTTGGGGAGCTGCTTGGAACACGGACTGCAATTGCAATAGGAATCAAGGTTAGTGCTCCTCCACCTGCCAGGGTGAAACTACCTGCAGATGAAACTGTACCTAAGCATGGCTATCACAAAAGCACTGTTTTGAGTGATATCCTTGTAGAGGAACCCTTCTTTGCATTTTCAGGTCTTGCTTGAGAGCAAATCATGCTTTAGACAAAGAAAGTGATGATAGCTGTTTAGAAAAGGTTCATTTTGCAATGTTATCCAATTCCAGCTATATACACATTTCCACCTCACAGAGAATTGTAATGAGTCATGAAAGAGGAACAATCAATAAGTAAGATAAGTTTCAGAAACATCATCTTGCATTGCTACTTTTGAAGTTGTCAGTTTGCTACAGCCAAAAGGATTGAAGGAGTGGCACAGGGATTTCCAGTAAGATCTAGAGTTTCCTCTTGATGTCCATCTTTTATATGTCTAGGAATATGGAAGCATCAAGCCAATAGCCTTAGTGGTTGGAGAACATGGTTGCCTTGCAAAGAGTTGTTGGGGGATAGGATTATAGCATGCAGGAATGGGGATCACCAGGTCAACTGGTCACTGAAAATGATGTGGGTAACTGGAGGCACTCAATCACATAGTTGGCCAAAGTGTCTTTGTTTTTCTTTTCTTTTTTTGGGAGTATAGAACAGGGCTAAAGTTTCTTCTATTTGACATAATCTTTACTCACTATTTGACCAGGAAGGAGACACTCCAATCAACTGGGCATTGCAGTCAATATTGGAAACAAGAGCAGGGTGACATAATTTGCCAAACTTCAAACTTTCAAAGTTTGGCATTCCAACAACAGCCGTTCTGCTCCTACAGCATTATACATCAAACCCAGTGGGGATAGCTATTCTGAGGTTTTGAGACATACCCTTGTGTAGAACTGTAATCTAGACTGTTCCAGTTTGTACACATCAAGGTCGAAGAAAGACATCTGATTGGCAGTGAAATTGACCCCCTTTGGTGGGATGATTGAGCTCAAAAGTAACCAAATCAGTAAATGGTTACTTTTCTCTAGACATGAAGATGAGAAAATGATAGTGGTAGCAATGAACATAGATGTTTGTGGTATTTCATGATCGAAGGTTATTTCTAGAAATGGCTACAGAAATCTCCTTTTTTGTTTTATGAGATTTCAAAACAATCATGAGTAAGAGAACACCATTTAACACTGATTTGTTTATGACATGTTAAATTTGGGATAGGATCCTCAAGTTAAACAAGTGAAATTGATAGTGTAACTCACAATATGCAAATTGGGGTGATAATAGTAAATTCCTAAATACAAAAGTTTTTGCCTGTTTTGGTTCATTTGAATTCACAAGTGGTGAAGTGTGAAGAAGCTTAGCAAGGCACATACTTGATCATCCTTTGAGCCTGAACTTTGGAAGGGATGGTTGGGGTAGGCATGTAATTGAATGATTCTGCAATCAAACAAACATAATAATGAACAGTTCTAATTAATTCTTGCAAGTGGTCCAATATTGGTCCTACTGAAGACAATAGTCAACCTATTTGGTCATCAGACGTTGCATGTGGAAGAACTACGGTGAAAATTTTGGGGCTTTTGGAGGCAAAATTACCAGATGGCTAAGAACAGGCCTTCTCCTTCACCAAAGTCTTCATTTACTGTAACACCATTTTGCACATGTAGATACAGCTACAGGTGTCCTGGCATGTGTTGGTAACTGCTAGCTGAAGCACAGTCGCCACCAAGGCCATAAGAAGAATACTAAAAAGTTGATCCCGAAATTTTTACCAGTCCCTTCAACAGAAGCTTGGTCTTAGACCCAAAGACTAACAGCAACAGAATGACCTCTGTAAAAACAAACTTTTATCAGGGAAAAGCAAAGGCCCCTACTAAATGGCTCAAAAATTTGGCGCCATACCCACCTACACAAGGGGTTTTCAACATATGATAGCACCTGACTGCATAACTACTCTGAATTACACAGGTATTCTGGAATAGTGAGTGACTTTTAAGGACAACTCTAAACTGGTTCACATCTCTGCATAAAACACACTGCTACAGCATCTGAAGGTGCACAGGAAAATCCAGGAGTCTAATCTATCTGAAAGATCATAGAAACCTACTAAGGACTTACATCATTACTTGTTTGATCAGAGTCCTCTTCCACTGTTGGCCCTCTTGCCAAGGCCAACTAAGCCATGACATGCTGAAGATTGGAGGCACTAAAGAAACTGCCCCTGTTGCATGCTCTTGCCATGAAAAGGTGTTGAACATTGGTAATTCTCTCCAGAATAGCCTCCCCTCCCATACAAACCATGCCATTGAAAGATGCTTCTCAGAAACAACATCCATGCTATTGCAAAATACCATTTCAAAAGTGATCATTGTGTCAGTTCCAGCAAAACCAAAAGGAACATAATAAGAATGAGTGCATCATAACGTTACTAAGTTATGTGTCAGTCAAAGTATCAGACCATCACCTTCACCATCAATAGCAGTGCAACTAGCTGCTGTGACTCCCTGCTGACTTCATCAGCTCCCAATAGCTTGTGTAGTAGATAATAACTCTCATGAGAATCAAGAAATCTCCATACTTATGATTGAGAAAGCTGGAACAAGCTTAAAACTTTTCCTTGAAGTCAGAGAGACTTCCAGATAAGGACTCAAGAACCGGGAAGAAGAGAAAACACAAAAGGGGAGACCTAAAATGAAGAACTAGCAGAATCAGTGACAGTGACAGTCTTACGTATGGGTGTAGTAGATAAGCATAATGAATTACTGAAAATTTGGGGTGAAGAATTATAGAAAATCTGCAAGCTGAGTTGGTTGCCACTCCCAAGACAAAGCTATGAAAAAAGTCAAGGGTATGCTCATTCAAGTCACAACAAGCTTCAGGGGACGAGCTAAAATGAACTCAACATAAGCTGCAGAACAAGCTAGCCTCCTGAATTGGCAATGATGAGGACTTAAGAGGACTTACAACCATTGGTGCATCCAAGGGCATCTGTCTCAAACAACACAATTGAAACTGCAATTTCTGTTTCAGACAAGAACAGAACTGTGATGGCAATCTACAACCTCCAGCCAATGCAAACTTTTGTAATACCACCATATTCTGCATCTAGAATGCAGACTGCCTACTCTGTTAGTAGCTTTTCTCTATAGACCTCAATAGTGTATCTTCAGTTTCATGATGGCAACAGATGTGATTAACCCTCCCTCAAAAGAAGCTGAGCAATTGATGAGCTCGCTAACCTAAGCCAAAAAGAAAATAATACAATTAAATACCATCACCCAAGGAGTAACTTCTAAGTTCCCTGGCCTCCACTAATCAAATGTCAACCTAGATCCACAAAATTATACAGATACAGACTTAGGCAGCCCTTTTCCTTTTTGAGCGCTTGCTTCTCTTTGATGGTGACCCATCAGTACCAGCAGCCCCATTGGTTGCAAATGCCTCCTCCAAGGATCCCTGCAGCACATCCAGACACAATGCAACTCAGACCTAAACCTTGCTCCAATAAAAAACACCTCAAAGTTGTGACTTTGTCGTTCTTGTTCCAATTGCAGTGCCTGCACAGTACTGAAGAACTAAAGCTGTCCGCACCTTGGTTACAGTAGCATCAAAAGTTTCACCCTCCAGGTCTCCTCCATCCTCATCAGAATCCTCCTCTTCGACCTTACTATTTTCACCAGTGGCTGCAGAAGACTTCTGAGCTTCCTGTGCCAGTTGAGCTCGAAGTGCACGCTCTCTCTCTTCAGCTGCAGCTGCAGCCTTTGCTTTTGAAGCCTCCTCAGCGGCACGCCTACGGGCCTCTTTCTTTCTTGCTTCTTCCTCCTTAAGCTGCCTAAATCTGCAAAGTTACACATATACACTCAGTGTCACACTAAACTTTCAATAGACCCATATGTGTAGGCCGTCTAAATGCAAAATAACACATCCTACTGAACCAACTCCTCCCTGTACATAATGCTAGACTTGTTGCTTTCACTTGGCTTCACACCCAATACACTGGGAGTGTGGACAGTCAATCAAAAGAGAGTCAACAACTATAGACCTTTCTCCACGACGATCCTTTGCAACTTCAGGAGTGGTTGCAGTGGTGGCTGAAGGAAGTGAGGATCGTTTGGCCTGGCCAGCACTGATAATACCCCCAGCATCTTTGTCCACTACAGGTTTTGCACCACCCAGCTGCCGCAAGTAGACTTGCTGTGCTGTGCTCAAGATATTGTTTGTGAACCTTCAATCCCTCAGACCCACAGCCACTACATGATTTGAGAAAATTGTAATTGAGGATGCCTTTCACTTTCAGGTGCACTTTCATAAGACCCTTTCTGTTGTGTTCTAAACCTGCACACTTACTAGTAATAATAGAGCCAGGAAAAACCAGCAGCACCCTCCTGCAGATACCATGCGGACAAATCACAGACTGAGATACAGTGCTCATTAACACATGACCCAACAAGAAGCGCACTAAAGACTGTGTCCCATGCCAACATTCCAACTTCATCTATGACTTCTATATCCTGACATACTTTTATTCAGCCATTGAAATTATCAGTCTGACCATTTTCAACTTGGCAAATAGAATGAGAAGTGATGTGATCTTCCTAATGAAGAATTCATTGAGTACAGCAGATTTATATCGCTACATTAAACACAATCACAATCGCCATCTTTTGGCTTGTATATAATATTGCAAACAGGATGAGGTTGCTTTAGAGGAATCACCAGTAAAGGCTCAGGCCAGATGGAACAGAGAGTGAGAAGTAACCAATCATGAGTGGTAAAAACTTGAGGATCAGTTGTGTGTTCTTCTGAGAAGGATCCGCGCTCTGTCACATCAAACAGAATTTTATTATTGAAAACTGAATCTTCCATGCCAAGAGATAGACTGTCCATAAATCTGAGGAAACTTTTCAACCTGGATTCCAGTAGATTTTATTTATAACATGCATGCTGAGAGTTCACGAAAGGTCACCTTTAGGTCACAACCATGAACTGCATTTCTTGCCAGGAGCACCCTACTTTGATACACAGTGCCAAACCTGAGAGTGGATGTAGATTTGAAAGTGAAAACATTCAAGTACCTGAGGTGGTTGCATCAACTGCATGGAAATGTACTGCGAGACAATAAGCAAAACTGGCAAAACAAGGTATGCTGCTGTGTCACTCCAACCCAAGGGAGGTGCACCATCCTGCCAAACAGGGTGGAGTCTCAATATTGACCATGATCCTCTACATTGATTCACCCAATCACATACCTTTATACAAACACAGTCATAGTGAAAACAGCAACAGTGACCCATATGCAAAGAGAATATCATCTGCTCCAGAATGGTCATTAAATGTCCAGAGTATGCACCATTTTCTAAGTGAAAACTCTGATTCAAGGATAGCTTACAACAAAAGGAAAAAGCCATGAGACTCCGCTGCCATTCTGCCGTGCAGCAATTGTAGTTGGGCCTGCCAATGATGGAATCCAGAAGAAGCCCTCTGTGAGAAGACCCTGCACACCCCAAACCATTGATGATGTCACATTCTTTTCTCCTGTATCTAGAAAGATTGCACATCTACAAATGATGATAGGACCCAGCCAAGCCAGCATAACTTAAAGCCTCTTCTCAAGAGCACAGAGTGGGTAGTCATATTGGTTGATGCCACCCAGATGATGCAGAAAGAATGCACTGCTGCACTCAATGGTAACCAGCACAGCAGCCAACAACAATCCAATTCACTGATCTAATCTGTGGCAACAACTCTCAAGCAAGAGATGAATAAACCTGAGCTTCAGGGCTTACATCATTCGCAACATTTGACAAAGCACGGTAGAGACCAATCCAGACTGGAAGGGTTGCAAGAGTAGGCAAACAGCCTGAAATAGGTCAAGTATCATGTGTCAGTGAGTAAATCTGATATCAATTTCACCTCACCGCATCAGTATCACAAGTAGCTGAACTTTCGAGTCCTGAATACTGAAAGAAACCCTGATGTAACAAAGCAAGATGCAACCCTGAGGTAAAATAGACCTATATCTATATTCTAACAGAGGTGCCCCCTTCTATATACCAATTTTAAAAGGCATTGCATGAGCACACCAAGCAAGTGAGCCCTCTTGGGTTAGACAAGGTTTACCTGCAAGTGGATTCACACCAGCCTGCTTGTACAATCTTGCAGTCTCCAGTTGTATACGTTCCTGCACATCCAGTGTGAGAAAACTGAAAAGACAGGTAAGGTATTGCATCATCAATAAAATCAAAAGGGCTTACATACTCTGTGGATCCACTCCTGCTAGGATCCTCAAATCAGACTTGCTACTTCCCAGAAGTTGTATTGAGAGCAGCAGACCAAAGAGAGACTATATTCAAAAGGGTAAAAGGACCCAACATGGACTTTTCCACATCCTTTTGTGTGTGGAATACTAGCACAGAAATAAAGGTCATGTGCTAGCAGAATAGGCACACAAAAACCACCAACTTATCTCAGTGACATTAAAAGGTTAATTTTCCTACATAATAATTTGCTGGAGTTAGACCACAACCTGGTCACCCTTGTATCGCTCCTGAATAGCTTTGATTTTAGGATTCAAATTCTGCATTGCAAGTGTCGACTCAACCTGCCACAGGAGTAACCTACAAGCTCAGTTAGTGGGAAATTAATCTAGCAACATATATGGCAGGTTGCAACAGAAAAAGATTTCCAATCAATACAGGTCAAACTGGCACCAAAGACTTTGTACATTGTGCCCCCATCCACCAGACTCCCAAAACCCACGGACAATGTACCTTTTATCACTTTCAGAATTCTTGGAGTTGTTTTAGATATACAAGCTCACCATACAGTAATTTTATCCCACATTTACAACAGTCTTGAAAACACAATACTAACAAAATAGAGAATCTCTCACCTGTGATTTTGTCAAAGGATAAGTTGCTGCCTTCACTATAATAGTAAGAAGAATAATTGCAAATCCATATGCATATGGGACTCTCAACTTCATTAGACCATCCTTCAAAAACTGCAATGCCCAAACCCCCACACATTAGCATGGTTCCACTATAAACTTCCAATCTCTATACTGCAAATTGCAAATGTAAACAATCTTCTAGGGGGCGAGGGCGAGTAATTCTCCCCAAATTCACATACTCAACTTCAAAACAAAAATCTCAGGGTCAACAAGGTCTCCATGCTCGAGTTCCTAGACCAATATCATCCTACTAACGAGCTCACGTGATGTACAGGAACGCAACAATTTCTCTTTCTAAAGCTCGTAAACCTGCCAAATTCCCTTCACCAAGAAAAGGAACAATCACAACACATGAGTTTCACAGCGAAAGGAAAGAGGACAGTCACTTACCGTCAAAGCCACTTCAAGCGTGCTGGTGACACCTGAGAGCCAGTCTCCACTCTGCTTCTGCACGGCGTCGACGGCAGCAGTTTGTCCAGCATCAGTAGTAGCCGCGGTCGCATCCGCGAGAGTGTAGAGCAGACCTTGGGCCTTAACCAGCATATCCTGCACAGCCAGGAACGGCACATGGTGCGACAAAGCGGTGATGGCCAAATCCACATGCTGTGGTTCAGGCAACTGCCCCAAATGCGCCCGTAAAATTACACCTCTCAACCTACTACGCCCGTTGCTGCTCCTCCTGCTGCTACCACTATTATCACCACCGACACCGACACCAACACCAACACCAACACCACGACGCTGTTGAAACGGAAACCGCACACGTCTACGCACACCATAGCACCTATTGTTTAGAGACAGAAGAGCATAAGGTACAGGGGAAGAAGAAGAAGAGGCAACGACATCAGACACCAGCGTGTGCGACGGTGAGCATGCGTGAACAACGCACACTGTGGACGCCATCGCTTCTGCCAAAATACACACACACGCAAACAACTGCAACGTATGGTATATGGAAATTTGTGGCTAGGGTTTTATGAGCTTGTGATCTTTGAAGAGCCCCTTTCTTTCTTTTGGGTGTCAATTGGTTCCTCATTTCTTTCTTTCTTTTGTTTGTTTGTTTGTTTCTTTCTTTTGTTTCTTTGTTTGTTTCTTTCTTTCTTTTTTGTTTGGGCCTTGCCCACCAAGGCAAGAAGGATATTGTGTTTTAGATTCATCATAATAGAGTAGAGTAGCTTAAGGGA
>Ga0209208_10006855_pt1 | contig 15644 bp, 7 predicted proteins | sample S1TSphfallax_3_FD_187694 | JGI IMG/M metagenome (GOLD analysis project Ga0209208, IMG submission 187694) | Host-associated microbial communities from peat moss isolated from Minnesota, USA - S1T2_Fd - Sphagnum fallax MG (SPAdes) (version 2) | ecosystem: Host-associated > Plants > Peat moss >...
TAAAAGTTCAATAACTGATTTTAAGATCAATGAATTTCATCCATGATATGACCTCCCCTTCTAATGACATTCTTTCAAAGCAACATGGTTGTCTATTTATCACAAATGGAATTTACATATTTTTTGAATGCATGTGTTCATAGTGGTGAATGCATTTGTTCAATATGATGAATGGATCAAAATTGTTAACAATTTAATGGATCACAATTGTTAACATGTTGTTGCTTTAATTTTTTTAAGATTATGTTATTTTGGTAGGTTATTAATGCAACCAAACTTGATCTTTAATCTTGAAGTACAATTATGATTTATGATGTTAAAATGCAATTTTTTTGTATTGTAATTATGGTTTTCGAAGACAAGAAACAACTTGGGTCCAAGCAATTACCAACCATGATGTTCAATCTATATCCTAAGATGTTGAAATATTAAGGTTAAGTACAAAATAGTTGGTCACTTTTCAAAAAAAATTGAAGGTTAAAATCTTAGAAAGTTCTATAAAAATTCATATTGGTATTGTTTAGGCTATGTGGTTGGAACATACATATTTTTATGAGCTATTGGATAACCATTTAAGGGATGTTATGTTATTAGCCAACCCCATTTCATAACAATATGTTGAAATTTCATTATCTTCACATTGGCAATGTAACAATTGAGGGGTCTTGCTTATCGTTCTCATGGTGTGCAACTAATCAACAAAGAGGATAATCATGTGAATGGTTTTTTTTTTCATTCTATTTAACCATATATGATGCATCAATTGATTCTCAAGTTCAATCGCATGTGACTTGGTGAGTGGCCATTTCTTTCAATCTACTAATTATATTTCAATGTATGTTTGTTTTAATACAAGAATTTTTGTTGTAGGATTTCTTATGTCAGGGCAAATTTGTTGAAAACCTATGTGATTTTGTTTATATCTCCAATTTATTAGCTACAAATTTTGTTCCTTTTAACCTTGAGGCACATTGTTTGAAAATTCCTATTAAAAATTTGATGAAGAAGTTTTTGTCTTGTTTTTATTTTGAGATCAAAACTTAAAATACCTAGATTCTGATTTCTATTTTAATTTCATCTTTAGTTGTTCTAAAAAACCCTCAAGTCATTGACTTTAAGAACATATCATTTATGAAAATGCAAAGGAACTTGTTTGAATATATCTTTTTCATCTTAACATATAAGTAGTCCACGAATAAGATCTCATGATAACTCCATCAATTTGATAGAAGAAAAAGAGTACAAAGAAAGATCAAACATGCATGTAATGTTTTGAATAATCCAAATTGGTTCTAAAGAACTTGATTAGTTGTAGTTTGATCCTTTTCTAGGAATATATTTTTGCACTTTATGTAGGAATATGAGAACACATTTTTTTCCTTTGGAGGAAGAGGAGACAAAAAATCAAAGTTAATGGTTTATATAAGAAGTTGAATTCCTAAACACACAAAATCAAAACACAATAATGTTATTTACAAAGTCCACTGACATGGGACCAAAACCTCTAGTTTGGCCAAAATAGGGAATGGGATGCCACGAAATTAAAAAACAAATACATTCTTGTAAAATGAAATGTGAAAGTGATTTTACAATTGCAACTAATGGTGAAAGTAGTTTCATCTTTTTCACATGCATGACCATTATTCTTATGTTAAATATTCAACAATTATTGTGCCTTTATTAATATTACGTGTTGAAAATGAGAGTTTGGTCCTCTATTAAGGGGACTTTAAAGATAGCTCACTACTAGGCATGAGAGAATATATGGAGGCCCAATTAATGTAAGCCAATGAAACATGCCCTAACTTTGTGGATTTTTTTAATGGGTGGAGCAAAAATCTTAAGAAACAAGGTGAAGACATGGTAAAATTTTTTTAAAAAAAGGTAGCATATCAAAATCCAATTTTACAATGAAACAAATTTTGACATAAACATAAAAAAATAGATTCAAAATCTTAAAATTAAGTTTCATGATGAAACAATTGTTCCCCTAATTGGGTTTATGGTAAATTGAATACAAAAATTGAAAAGCTTTAGTGTATTAAAAATAAGTAACAAATATGTTCAAAACTAATTGGTTAATATAATGTTCAAACCTAATTTTACTTAAGAAAAATTATTGAAATAAATATGTACTAAGATCAAATATAAAGATCATTGTATATTTCAAAGGTGTTTTCAAATAAACATTTTAATTCATTTTTTTATTAAAAAATATTTAACACATATTGAGACAAAATTTCACATTGCAAAAAAATAACTTTCACAAAGTTATTTGCATTTAGAAAAGATTGATTACAAGGTAAGGTGGCTCATTTTTTGTGTCACAAAACAATATTTTGCAACTTGTGTTATGCATTTAAATGTTATTAACATGCCATAAAATCAATAATACGACAAATTCGTGATTAAATTTAGATTTTCAACTTAATAAGAAGGTACATCTAAATTAAAATATAACAACATATATGCAACAAATATATAATAATGAATTATTAAAGTTGAAAAATATGGATTGGCTTTCTATCCATGCCTCTTTATACATGCATTTTTGTCTATGGTTTTTATATGGGATATCTTATAAGAATTCAATATATGATATATAAATAAATAAAAACATAGATACAAAAATTTTGCTAGAAAAACCTTAACCAAAAAAAGTTATGAACTTTTGAATGGCCTAAAATGGGCCATATTTTCATAAGTCCATAGCATAATCATTTTTGGTGGATTTTTCAAAAAAAATCTCTTAACATGTATGTTAAATAAAAAAATGTTAATAGCTTCTCTTCATATGGAGTTTTTTAATTCATTAAGCACCATGTAATTTGCCACTTAACCAATGATAACACAATAGACTATCATTTTAACACTACCATATAGGCTTTTAAAGCGTGATGTATCTACCAAAAATGAGCCACCCTAGCTTGTAACCACCTAAAAACCTTTTGAAAACATACTATACCAATGTAAAGTTTTAAAACAATTATAAATTGGTATCATATCTTTGATCATTAAATTAAAACATCCAATGTACAACATTTTTTAATTATTGGATTTTTTTAATAGTAATTTATGTATTTACTTTCAAGATATTTGGGGGGGAGGGGGGGGGAGCCAATTGTTTAATTGATCTTACACCTAGCATTAATAAAAGGGATCCATTGAGATAATAAATACATAGATGAATGTGTCATAAATCTCATGAAACCTATTCATTTAGTGACCAAAACAAATTTTCATTTCACCAAATATTTTTCAATATTGAAGGCATTGAACTTTTATGGTGTCTAAAAACTTCCAACACATAATTTATGTCATGACAAATGATTCGCATGTGTTGAAATGACTAAATTTATGGTACAAAGTTTGTGAGAAAGACCACTATGGAACATGTAAAAGCTAACCATTTCTATGTTTTCATGGTGGATGAATGTATTGACATTTTTGTGATCACAAACATGATTATTTACTTGTCAATTTTTAAACATGAATGACCTACAACCTCATATCATCTAACTTTTATTCCAACACTTGAAATCACTATAACATCATTAATATCTAGATTATTTCAACGTGTTCATTGAATGGTCTTGAACATGACCAAATTTGTGTAGGGTAAATGGTTTAGATGGAGCAATGTTATAATAACAAAAGACCAAAGGTCTAGCAACCAAATGAAGTGAATCCTTGCCTTCTCCATGGATTATACGGCATGTAAATATGCCTTGGGAGTAGTAGGAACATTCATGAAGAACATCAAAGAAAATGTTTTAATCATGCATGTTAAAATAATTTCTTTGCTTAATTGTGGTGTATTTGTTTTTTGTGAATAGTAAAAGTTCAGTAAACATTGTTCTATTTTATTAGTTGTTCAATATATTTATCTTGTTTTATTTCAATAGGGTGGTTGTTTAAGCACAATGTTGTATGTGATTTTTTATGTTCAAATTCCTTTGAAATTAATATGACTTGATGTTTTTATAGTTTCAAAATAAGTACACGCAATTTGAGACAATGTAATTTCTATTTTTCCTAATTAACATTTTACAAAGACTCACAAAGTTAAGTTTAATTTCTCAAAATGATAATGTTGATTGTACTAGTGTATTCACATTTATGATTCACATAAGGAATATTTACATATAAAAAGGTCTACATAACCCAACTTTGGGTTTTTATGATATTTATTACATTATATAAGTATAATGAATTGTTTTATCTTTGCATTTTAAATGGCTTCATGTTAGCAATTAATTTAATAAAAATATCTAAAAATAAATTGAGTATAAAATAAATGTATTTTTGAATCCTTCTAATAATCATACTTTGTCCTAACTATAGTTATAAATAATGCTTACATTTATATTTAACAATGTTCATCGGGTGCATTTGATTAGATTTTAAACCAAATGAGGATTTTGAAGGTTATAATAGGGTGAAAACACAATTAAGGAAACAATTTGAATTGTCATGTTGCAATTTTTTGAATTATAAACAAACTTAAAATGTAAAGTCACATTCCACATTATAAATTTTATTTTATTTTCATGTTGCAATAGACTTTATTGGGAATCATATTTAAAATTATGGACAAGTTCTAAGAAAAAAATGGACTCATAATGGACTTTAAATTAATGAAATTCTTTTAATCATAAAGTAAAAAAAATTACATGTGGACTCAAAAAGTATGCCATAGTATGGTCAAAGTTTTTTAATAAAATAGGAAAACATTTAATGAGGTGTTTAAAAATAATATGCATTGAAACTTTCCTGATAGATATTATTTTTTAATTTTTAATTTAATATCATACTAACAATATTATATTAACAAGTCTTATTAGTTCATTTTTCATTCAAAACTTCATGTTTTTACATGGATTTTCATACCAAGTATATGTTAACCATGTACACATTGCACACTCAGGGTTACCTATATTTTATAATGGAAACATCACGAAACGTACGTTGGATACATAAATTTTTAATGATTAAAACATACAAATTTTAACTAATGGTAAAAATGGACTCTAAAAAGACCAAAATTGATACACCTAACCATGCTTTCACCCAATATTCATTTTGTGGGTTGTAAGGAACACTATAAGAAAGTAGGGGGTTTTGTAACTTGGCTTGCAAGTAGATTTTTGAATTGCAATGTACACTCACAATTCCAAATATTTATACAACGCACAAATGCTATCAAATGAGTTACATCAATTTGTTGTATGTGGAAACATATAATACTTATTGAGAATGTGTTAAATTTTATGCAATTGAGTGCAACTATTTTGTAATTAAGGTGTCCACATAGGTTTTCCATGCAAAATACCCATGAATGAATGTAATGTTTAAATGACTTTTCATTCATGCATTGAGAAATGATATGTGATGATGTCCATTACAACTAACTTTAACTAATGAATTGTCAAAAAGGTGCAATTATAATCAAACAAGCCAAAAACGATGTCGAACAATTGCAAAAAAAAATTCAAAACTATAACTTTGCTAGATATGTTTTTGTGGTGTCATTTTAATGCCATGGTAATCATGGGAAGTTGTGTTGAATGAATAATATGAGTTTTGATGAATTTAAAATAAAAATTTGAAAAAACAAATTATATTGGGTTTTGGTTTTAATAAAGGACCTTTGAACTTGAACAACAATTGCATCAAAAGCAATCAATTTTGTAAATTACTAAACTAAAGACTATCTTAGGAATGGGGTTTTGGTGAGACAAAAATTGAGATCGTGTTAATTAACTACCCACAATCAAAAAACACGCACAATTTGAAATATGTGTAATTTGAATTTTTTGAAAATTAAAATTTTATTGAACAAAAAATTTTAATTTCAAGAGTCTTTTACTACATGTAAATGGGTTGTAATGTACATGACATCTAACCAAAGTAGTATATTATGATACAAGAAAACATATCATCAAATAATTAGCATAGTTTCATACAATTTGAAATTAAGATAATTTTTCAAAACGAAACATAAAATTTGGTAGAATTTGTATAGTTTTACAAAATTCTTATTTATTCATCAAGTTTTAATACAAAAAATGTCATGTATTGAAGAAATTATATGTATTCTTAATAACATATTGAAAAAGGTTTCATCCAAAAATAATTTTTATGAAAAAGTGAAAATGACCAAAAAAAAAAGACTGCAATCCTTGAATCCTTTGTCATTGTTAAGTGATTTGATTGTGATCACACCCAAAAGGTGAAAATTTTGGTACACCTTATTTAACTTGATCCCCAAATTATTATTTTGCAATTAATGGATTTTTCCTAATACTATGTTACAATTTGAATTAATTAATATATTTTTAATTACAACTTACCCATTTGTTGATTTACAATTAATGTCCATTTATGGATGATATTACTTTGCACTTACTAAAATTGAAAATGATAATTTTCATCATGTCAAATAATGTTTGACATTATTTGTGCAATGGAATTATGTAAAAGTATTGTATGTATTAATATTTAATGTTAGAAAATATAATATTCATCAACATTTTTGGTAATTCATGGTCCTTTTTAATGGTATGAATTTTTTTAACATCTCTATTACTAGGTTATAACTTAGTAATTATGACTTGTTAAAACCATTGCTATCAAATATCTTATTTAATATTTGTTGTTATCTAATGCTAGAAGGTTCACCTTGTTTTTATTCAAAAGTTGGGCTATATTTTTATAGTTATCAAATGTGAAATGATGTTTACACATCAATTTCAAATAACTTCATTGCAGTGTGAAAAACAATTAATGTCCATATTCTAAGTAGGAGTTTTTTGCAACTATAATGCAATTAACAAGTAACATACATATACAATGTTATCATTAACTTATCATTGAAATGTAATATAAACAAAAAAATGTCATAAACACATCAAATAAGAACATTTGTCCATTTCCCCTCACCTTTGTTGGTTTGGCATTTGTTTACTTTTCATGTTCACATTTTCTTGTCCATATTGTGAAAAATGAATAAATGTACCTTGCAATTACACTTCAACTTATAAGCAAAATACACATATTACCTTGTGTTTAACTTCTCACCAAAGTCTAACACAAACAGCACATCAAATCATGAAATCATTAAATTTTAAGCTTTATATTTACACACAACTATTTAAATTCCAAGTAAGGTGTTATAAACAAAATTAGAATACATTGGTTTTGGATTTCCTTGCACATATATGTAAACTTACCTTCACTTTCTTTGTCTTAGCCTTTAAGTACATTAAACTTGAATGTTTTGATACCTACACCATCAAAATTCATAATTAATAATTCATTACAATTATGTAAAATCTAACAACCTAGCAACATAAAACATTTGTGCACAAGAATAATGAATGATATTGTAAATGTAGAAAACATGAATGTTGAACAAATATTTCTACTTATTACAACCTAGAACTAATTCAATTCTAATAAATTCACACAATCATCAAGAATAAAACTTTGTTAATCTCCATGAATTAAAAAACAAAAAAAAAAATTTAAACAAAGTAACAAACAACAAAAATTCACGTGTTTTCATTTCATGTTATCTAAATGATTTCTTCTTCTTAATGCGAACATCTTATTCTTTGAACTAAAAACCAAAAAGGCAAAAAAATGTTGTGTAGATCATGTCTCATATTTGCTTCATAAAAAACCAAAAAAATAAAGTAAAAACAACAACTCTCTCCTTGTTCACCCATTTAAAAAATTGACATTAAACACAAATGCATTATAATAATTGATGAAAATCTTGGGATCTATTAAAAATTATAGCCAAAGGCATATCTTGTGCGAATTAAAATTTCTGCAAATAGTTGAAATTTACTTGGGTGTAATCACATTAATAAAAATCACAAGTGATTGTAACCAATGTTTATAAACATTGTAAGGACTCCTATTAGTGGGGATATTCGTTAAATATATTTTTAAAAATAATATAATGCAACATCTTATATAAGGTCAAAATGTTTTTTGATAATTTTTACAAATTTTACAATTGGGAATATTTTGAGAATGTTTTTTTAATAAACACTCATAAAAGGATTCATGTGATTCTTATTACCCCATTTGCACTTTATTACATTAAATACAAATCAACCTTAATGCAACAACTTGCTTGTAACATAATTGCTTGTAACAACTTTTATGCAACTTGTGAATAAAATCAAATAATGTTGACCAAAATTGTATATACAACATATTCCAACTATCACTAGAAGAAATTTGGTGATATTCAACCATTCTATTTGCAACTACATGTGACTATGTGTCAGTTGTGATTACTTTTGCAACTATTTACCAACTTCTCCAAATTTGGGGAGGATTTGATTAACATGTGACCACTATCTTCTTCATCCTCTTATGTGAATGTTTCTAAAATTATATTCATGAATGAATAAGCCCCTATGGCCCAATAGTTGCATGTGTAACCAAAATTTAGTCACAAATTGATGTACAATGTGTATTATGAGCATGATAACCATACATATTTGGGGTTGTATGGTTAAAAAGTTTACTTAAACTATAAAAATTATTTATTATGAATATTATCAACATATTTGTAAAGTTTAATGTAAATTTTTCATGAAAAGTACATTAAGGGTATATTAAAGGTGTAAAAAATTTGATTTAAGTTTATATTTATTATTATTTTTCTTATGAATAATTTTGATGCAATTAATTAATATTGAATAATTATTTAATTAATAGTTGATCATTAGTAATTAGTAGTTAATATTTTAAAAATTGGAATTAAAAATTATTAAAAATAAAAAATATTAATAACTAGTTGAAATTAAATATTTAATAATCAATAAATTAAAATTATTAATTATGATAAATTATTTATCTGGTCATTAGTATTCAATCCTATTTTTTTAAAAAGTTATTAATTGATTAATGTTAAATATTAAATAGATTACAAATATTATTTATTTATTTACTCAAAATTAAATATTACCTAACAAACTAGAACTAATTATTAATCGATTGATATTACATATTAAATAAATTATAATTATCAGTAATTATTCATTAATTAAATATTAATTTATTCAGAATTAAATAATAATAATAATATTATTATTATTATTATTATTGAACTATTCATTTAATACTAATTAAATAATAATTTTTTGAAATTTAACATTTTACTAATTCTAATTATTAAATTAAAAATAGTTGTTAATCAATTAGTTACTTATTAAAGAATTTTAATATGAACTAATTATTTATTTCATGCTAATATTTTATTAAATATTAATTAATATTTGATCATTCACATTAGTGTTTTTATTGATATGAATTATTGATGAATGTTTACTATTGATTCATTAATTAATTAATTAATAATATTTTTAATTAATATTTGGTGTCAATACAACCTATTATTATTAATACGTAAATAGGAAGTGTGTCAACTATATAACTAGATGCAATGTACACATTCAAATACACAAGACTTGCCAAATGGGTTGAGCCAATCGAAGGATCTTTTGCAACTAAAAATTAATTGTCAACTGTAGTCGAAAATATGCAAATTTTTTCTAATGTATATTAGGTACTTTTATAACTAATATGTAATTATAATAAAATTCCATGAATTTTAAACATGACATTTTTTCCCAAATGCTTTGTATATCCATGGATTAAATGCAAGGTAATTACACATCAATTGCACCAAACATCTAGTTGCAAGGCATTGAAGTTTCTATGAACTTCAAGTTTAATAGTGAAAAAAAATTATACATTTCTAGCCATTTGATTTCAATTGTTTGAATTCATTTGGCTTGAAATTATTTGTACCCACAAGCACAAGCCACATCTATAGGAAATAAAGATGCATAATAATAATAATAATAATAATAATAAATCATAGAAGCGAATTTAAATGCATTTTTTTCATTTTTGGTAATTTTGAACCCACATTTTGATGCAAAATAATGTACACATGCAAAAAATCATCAGCAACACCATACGAATTATCTTAAGTTGAATCACTCATTTTTCTTCATGCATAAATTCATCCTATGTATATATATTTTTAGTGCATAGTGAAAAAAATCCATAGATTCCTTATTCCAAAAAGTGACAACAAATCTTGAATGAGCTTGTACAACCATCCACAAACTTGGTTGAGGTTTAAATATAATTTATTTATGAAGAATTCATTTTGGAACTAAAGACAAAAGTAGATTTTGCAAATGTTTGAGGTCAACAATGCATGGTAGAAAGTTTCAAAACATTGAATTGTATTGGGATATTACATGGGTTAATTTCTAGAGACCTTTTGATTTCCAAAATCATTTGCCACCATTTAATATGCAATACATTTTTAGAGAGGTTTAAAAATACATCCATCTTATTATGCATGAATATTATCTTAACTTCAATTGTTCATCCTAAACTCAACATGAATTGCTCACAAATTATAGTTGGCATGAAATTAAATGTCGATCTTCATTTTATGGTTTAGGGTTGTAATAGTTGGTTATTCTAAATTTTTAATGAAATAAATATAGCAGAAGGTGGCTAAATCTTCCCTTAAAGCATTTTGTGTTGTAAACTTTTGGTTTTCATAATCTAGCAATTGTTTTCCCAAAAAAGAAATTTTTAGTTGGTTATGTAAACTTTGATCAAAATTTTGGTTGTGTGAGAGTTTTTAAGGTCATACCAATTTTATGGTTGGTCAAAGATTTATTCCTTGAGTTTTTGTTGAGTTGCTAACTTATGTAAATGCATTTATCAAATTTCAATATCCTAGATCTTTAACTATTTGAGCAATCATAAGCTTTTCTAGCCCTTGAATATCAAACTCATGATTTAGACCAATATGATTTGCAAATGAAAATGTTTATTGTGTTGATGATGTATTGTATTCTTGTACATATAGTTTATCACATATAAGAGGTCTAACCAAATATCTTGATGATAATTAGTTGTGACTCACAAATATTATTCAAAAACTTTGTTGATTTGCTTTATTTATTTATTTTGTGCACACCGCGATTGGAGTTTCATTGCATAAGTAAGTCAAGTCCAATTCACTTCTTTAAGCAAAATCAAATTTGAATTTAGTTTGTAGCGTGTATTAGTTCCAACTAAATTGCTCTCACATCTATTTGAAATAAATAAATATAGTTTCAATTTTTCTTTTGATTACAATGGAAATAAAAATTTAATACTCTAACAATCCTCTAGATTTCAATATTTCACAATGATGATCTCCAATAACTTTTACAATGATGATTCTATGTTGCCTTGTGAACAATTTGCTCAAAGTCCAAGTCATCGTATATAAATGACCAAGCCAATTTTGAATATATATTAAAAAAAACCTTGATTCAAAGGTTGAAATGTCAAGCTCCAAATTAAATGGTTTGAAAAGTTCAACAAGAATGAATAAAAATAAAATTTTACGAACAAAACCTATAATGATTAAAAGGCAAATTCAAATTCAAATTATTATTCAAAAAGTCAATCCTTTTTAAGTCAAACAAGTTGAAAAGGACATTTTCTTGTAATAATATGCAATGAAGCATGAAAGAAAAGTTTAACAAATCTAATGATTCTTTGAACATCATGAACAAGAGATCATATAACCTAATCCACAATTGTTCATACGATGTATGTAAAAGAATTCACTTCATTATTATGAAATTGCCTTTTTTTTTAAAAATGATTTTTATAAGTAACTTCAACAAGTCATACAAGTCATACATGATCATGTTCTTGATAAAAGTAAAAATGTTATCAATGTAGCAAACTACAGAATCATTCAAATATTCATTATCCAAAGACATTATCCATTTAAAGTTAAATTACTTATTCATAACATTTATTAACCAGGAAGATATCACAATATGAACTTCAAAATGATCATATACCACATTTGAATTTTGTTTTCCACTTGTCAGCTTTTCCAATATGCATTAAATTGTATGCATTACACATTTGTTTAACCCAATTGACCAATGAACACAAAGATTAAAGGTATAAGGTGTCTTTTTTTGGCATAAATTTAATCAACCCACAAATAATCAACTTTTATGCAAAGAACATCATCTTTATTCTTAACACACACTATAATATAAGAGAACTATTTGAACATTTGAAATTTAGAATTAACCCTTTCACCAAATTTCCATCAATGTATCTTCCTTTCAAATCATTAATTCATTCTACAAGAGGTTATGAATGGGTTCAAATGGTTGAAAGTTGTATCATTGGGCCATATATACACAATTTTGATGTAATTTCATCTCAACCTTTCAACATTATGTTATTTATGGTGTATTTAACATGATCCACAAATTGATTGGCATACACTAAATCTTTCAATTTGACATATTGGAATGGAAGGCTAACACCTCAAACACGTTTGTTGAAAATCATGATTACAAGTATGTAAAACTTGCAAGCAAGTCCTTTTTCCCAAAAAACATTTTACATGCAAATGAATTTTTGAATGAATGTTTTTATAACTTGTTCTATAAAATATTTGAATTCTCCTCAATGCATCACATTCTTTTGTTAGTCATGATTGAATAAATATGAATTAAAAAAATTGTGTAGATTCCTTATAAATTCATTGTTTCAACTTGAAAAATGATCAAAATTTTAAGTTTTCAGCGAAAATTAGAATTTCACATTCTTTAATTTTATTATACTCCACACTATAACTTTCCTTAATACATCATGTACATTATAACCCATTTATATGTGGTAAAAGAATCTTGAAACTTTGAAATTCTGAAGCAATTTTGAAACATTTTTAAAAAATCAAAGTTTTAGAATTCCACATATTTAAACATATGAGTGATTTTTGAATGATTATTATTATTATTATTATTATATGAGTCCTTGTGATAGTCCTTTACAAAATTGACTCCATTTTACGCAATAAATGTACATTTTCAAACATCTTAAATTAAAACCAAAACTTAAAATTATATCAAAAAAAAATTTACTTTAATTTCCTTGACATTCATATGAGGGAAAACGGAATAATTTACCATGATTACTATGGTTTTAAATGATAATAAAAAATAAATGTTTGATTTTGATTGATTGTGTTTAACATCTAATGCCATTTTTTTATTTTAGTTATGTGTTTTGACACTAATAGTCACTAGTTGGTATGTAATGCCTTTGGTGCATATGTAAAAACCTTAATCTTCCTTACTTCTCTTCCTTTTTTTGTTGTTATTTTTTCTTCTTTTTGTTGTTGTTTTTCTTCTTTTTTTCCTTACTATTTTTCCTTTCTTTTTTGTTGTTTTTAAAAATATTTATTTGTTGTTTTTTCTTATTTCTCTCCTTGCTTTTCTTCATCTTTTTCTCCTTGTTGTTTTTTTTTCTTTTTCATTTGTGTTGGGCCCTTTAGTTTGGAACAAAATAAGGATTTGGAAAAACATTATAACATGTTACAATGAGTTAACAACTTTGGTTTTAAGCAAAATCACAATGTAACGTAGAGGTGAGTTTGGAACAACAAAACTTGTCCCAAAAACACAACAAAGTTTGGAGGCTTTTCAATTGATTTTTTTAAAAAAATTGTGTTTATTTTTTTAATCTTTTGTTTTCTATTGACTCTAAAAAAAAAAATCATTTTTTTCCTTTTAATGTGTTTTTTCTACTTTTTCTTTCTATTTTTTTTCATGTTTGTGCCTTTTGTTGCATTTTATTATTATTATGTCTTTCATTTTGGTTTTGGATTTTGTTTTTTCAATTTATGTTTTTTATTTTTTCAAAATTTATGAGTTTCTAAGGTCTTTTCTATTTTTTTTCTATTTTTTAAATTTTTTTGTGTTGTTTTGTTTTATTAATAAAAAATTTGAAACCTTTATTTACTAATGCAAGTTTACATTTGTGAATTAGATTGTGTGGAACCACTGAGGATGAATTTATGATCAACATAATTCATCTTCACATCTAACACCAACAATTGTACATGTATCATCATGCTACAAAAGCAATCAAAGGAGTTGCAACTTATTGCCAAGTTCATGAATTTATAAATGAAAAAAATAATGATAGAAAGGGATCTTCTATGAAAAAGGAATAACATGTCATTATTTCTCTTTTTGTATTAACATGGATTTGTTGATTTTCATTTTTTTGGACATAATTTTTATGGTTTACTACATTTTGCATGTAGTTTATAATGTGTACATAGAAATTAAAAATTATTTTATGCCATTTTGGTATTGTGGAAACTAATGACATGTGAATGTTTTTCAAAAGATCTTAGTGAATTTTTGAATTTCAAGTTTACTTCAAACTTTACATTAATTCATGTAAATATTGCATCTTTACAAATTCAAATTTTATTGTGTTCGTCAAGCAAAGAATATGAAACATTAATAATAAACATAACGTTTGTTTGGACATGCAATTATATTTACATATTAATATTTCATACTACATTCTATAGCGTTTTCACCCCACAATACCCACACTAACCTCCCATAATTTTCATTGGTTTTTTTGACCAACCATGCAATTATCCACATCCATATTATTAAACTATATTTTGTGACATTGTCACCCTACAATACCCACATCACATTCCCAAAATTTTCACTACTTCTTTTGGCAAACTATGTAATACCCCGTCCATAATCATTGAATTATTTTTTGCAACATTCCCACCTTGCAATACCCACACATTGCATTCCCAAATTCTTCACTAGTTTTTGTTTAACAATTGTTACTAATTATGCAATACCTACATATGGGTCTTAAAATGTCAATTGTTGTCTCAACTAGTTATGTATTATTTGTATAACTACATGTTTTCCCAATTTAATTTCTTTTAATATGTGAATATTGCACGTGTCATGTTCGACATGTGGTTTTGGCATAATACCAACATGGGTATTGCATTTTGAGGTCGGAGGTCCACTTAAAGTGAATTTGGACTAATAAATGTTAGTTTCGACATGACCTTTATTTCAAATATTGCATATTGGGTAATTAGTACAACTTGTTAATGGTGGATGAAGGTATTGCATTGAGATTTAAAATGGGTTAATGAAATTTATTCATTTAAAAAGGGTATTGCAAAATTGTTTAAAAAATGTGTTGAAATTCCATTCAACCCTAAACGTATTGATTTTTGCAATACCTTCATTGACGATAATCATCACCTTCTATAGTATATTTAGGATTTTCTTATGTGTGAACAATACCAAAAGGGTAATGATTTAGCAAAAAAATGAAAAATATTTTGTTGAAATGTAAAAGTTTAACCAAAAAATGATTTTGGTTTTGCCAAAAGGTGGATGTTTAGTTAGGAAGTAAAAAGGTTTTGTTGAGAGGTGAAAATTTAGCCAAGTAAAGATAGTAGTTTTGTTGAGAGATAAGGGTTTAATAAAAAAAGGTAAAGTTTTGTTGAAAAATAATGATATAGTCAATAAGCAAAGAAGTTTTGTCAAAAGGTAAAAATTTAACCAAGAAAAGTTATTGGTTTTGCCAAGAGGTAAAAGTTTAGTTATGAAATAAAGAGGTTTCGCTAAGAGATAAAATTTTAGTTAGAAAGTAAAGAGGTTTTGTTAAGTTAAGCTGAAAATAGAAAAAAAATTACTGAAATATAAAAGCTTAACTAGAAAAAAAAA
>Ga0209208_10006857_pt1 | contig 15640 bp, 18 predicted proteins | sample S1TSphfallax_3_FD_187694 | JGI IMG/M metagenome (GOLD analysis project Ga0209208, IMG submission 187694) | Host-associated microbial communities from peat moss isolated from Minnesota, USA - S1T2_Fd - Sphagnum fallax MG (SPAdes) (version 2) | ecosystem: Host-associated > Plants > Peat moss >...
ACAACATCATTATCCTCTCTTCAATTTGAAAATAAATTGTGAAAAGAAAGAGAAGAAGAATTGATGAAAAGAAGGAAAATTTATTGTCCATGTTTACACAAAAGAAAGGCTGATCTCTTGGTCATTTCATGTTTCTTTGTGCCTAGGAACTGGGGCTCCTGCCCTTCTTCTCAAAACCTTGAAATGGGGAATGGCCTTAAGACAGCCATTCGACTTGGTGGATCCCTTTAGGCAATCTTTGATGTAGTTTTGAGAGAAGTGGGTTTCTGGGAGAGGTTGTTGTTGTTGAGCAGCAAGTGCTAGTACTACCTAGCCTAGAAGCTGTCAGTGGGTTGCAAACAAATGTTAATTCAGCCAAGGGACTTACTAGTGTAGCCAGTACCAAAAGATTTCTTCTGGATTGCCCTGCGTTACTAAATTTTTCTTCTTGTCGGCCTTTTGTCCAGTGTTTTTTTTTTTGCCTTCTCATGCCAAGACATGTTTTGGGTCCATGATGTTATGCTTGTTTTGGACTTGTTACGGGCTTGGAGCGTTACTTTTGGTATTGGCTCCATTTAAGACACTTGGGTCAGTTTAATATTTTCTCACTGTTTGCCCCATTGTTGGTCTTGTGATGGAGTTTTGTGTTGTGTGCTTTCTTTATTTCAAGACAGAGAATAGATATGTGTATTCCATAGTGTTGGTCTTCGTATCAAGAAAAGTCATGTCCAAGTGTAGAGGGACGCAATGGAAAAAACAGTTGTGTCAGGGATCTTTGTCAACAATACTTGTCAGTTCTCCAAAGTTTATATACAATGTACAGTGGTCTGCTCCTACAGTGGTCTCAGCATAGTTGCTTGCCTTGTCACCAAAAAGAGAAGGTTGAACTAAAATCACACTTGCTGAGACGGAAATCAAATGAGTGCCTGACTTCTATTGAATTTCATAGAGGTATCATCAAAAGCTCCCTCCTTATACTCATACTCCCCATCGGCATTTCCCCAAAAGCAATACATAAAAGAAAACCATGTAAAGGACCAATCAGTCAATACCAAGCACTATCCAAACTTTGAATAATGCAAACCAGAATCCATAACCTATAAATAACAAACATCAAAAACAATAAATAACATAAGCAAAAGCATTGCGGCTTGCTCCATGCTTCATGATTACAAACCAGCTTCTGCCTTGGCACTTCTGCTGGTCCAAATCTGTGGAGTAATTCATCCACTAGGTTATTTCTTCAACCAGCCATTAGGTGAACCTTGTTAACACAACAAAAATTCGAACATAGGTTTTGGTCACAATCTTCTTTACAAAGAGAAGTCTTTTTCTTCTGGCTCCAATATGGTGACAATATTGCTGCACATTAGTAGCAGCGACAAAGAGTTATAATGACTATGGGACTTGCCATTGCCATGGCAGTGCAAGACAAGACTACACACCAAAAGACTTTTGGCTCTAATATGAGGACAACAACACTGGACATCAGCAGCAACAACAAAGTTATAGTGATTATGCAACTTGCCATGGCAGTGTAAAACAAGACTACACACCATGTCCAACACTACACAATATAGGACTAGTTTGGTTTTTCGTGCATAATGTTTAGGGTTTACATAAGCCCTTAAGCTTTGGTAAATGAAATTGGAGGTTGGGCAATGGAGTTTTGTCAAGTGTTAACCTATAAACCTAAAGTTCTGGGAATATCATAAGTATTTGGTGGTGGAAGGTTTCAAATGCTTTGTGTCATGCTCGACATATTTAAAGTTTGAATTGTAACTTCTATTGTTGGATTGTGAATAATTCTTGGGTTTTTAGAGTGTTGTGTCAAAGATAAGGTTTGAATATTACAACTTGTATAGGGGACCAACTTTTGAACCTTCTTTTACTAAGCTTAGGGTCTAGGGTTTAATGTTTGCCAAGGGGAAAAAAAAAGTTTAAGGTTCAATCAAATGGAGTGGCTTAGGCAATGTTAGGAATGGCAAACCCCTCATTTTCATTGACATCAAAGCAATGACAAACATTACAATTGAAGCTTAATGTCAAAATGACCCCCATGGACAATGACGGCTTAATTTTTCCTCATCAATCTATCATTCCCATTCCCTATACTTTGCTTCAACTAAGCTCTCCATTCTCACAGGGTGCATTAACACAATCTACCCCTTGTTTGTTTGCGTCAACCACAAGTTACTCCCCACCCATTAGTGTACACAATGAAGTCCACCCTACAAGTCCTCATGTTTCTATGTAACAAAGGCATGATTAACTTGTCACAATTAACATGTTCAACTCATAAATAATTGTTAGCTATAGGGGTTGCAATGCTTGCAACATTACCAAATTCCCCCTTTCTTTTGTTCGGGCATGAACTACATCTATAAATATCATTGATGTGTTCCATCCATCTAAGTTTATCATGCATTCATTCATACCACAATAGTCCATATTGTATTGATATTCAACATACCTTGCATATCCCTTTAGTTATCTAAGTTTATCATAGCCCCATTCATACCACCATATTCCATATGTTCTTCATATTGATATTCAACATGTTGTGCATATCCTTTAGTTCATATGACTACCAACCCACCTAACATTGCAACTTGACATGCATTTTTGTTTTACCTTTCTTTGTGGTTTTTGCCTTTACAAGGTGACAAAAAAAATCACCAAGGAACTTATGCCCACCGTTATCAGTACATAGGAGGTTATTAGGAGGCATTATAGGATAAGCACACAATTAGAGCCCATGTTCTAGCTTTCTAGAGATTTTTGAAAATGGTTTTGGATCTTTTTCCACTTCCATCACATGACTATGTTGTGCACAAGCACTTGCACATGTAGGATAATATGCTTGAATATTACGTGCATTGGTTTTGAGCATTTCAGTGGTCCCATCTTATGAGACCATGATAATATTTCACCTTTTCACCCATTAACAAAGGTCGACTTCACCCTTCTTATCAATGACTTCCATCTAGAGTTATTTTAGATCGGGAGGCATATATTTTCACTTGGGCACATTCATTGTGTCTTTCATTTGGTAGTCTTTTAGTTATGAGATTATTTTGTCCCAAATGATTCTACAAGTGACTTTGATATTTTTTTGAAATATGTGGGCACATTACTTGTGTACCATGTTTAGTATCCAATTTAAATGCAAATCCAAGATAATATGAACCCCATGGACATTGTCTCACACCCACCCTATGTCATGTATATGTTGAAAAAGTTATTGAACGTGAGATCTTTCAACATTACAATGGGTCATTTGGGTTGTCATTGGGTCATTTTATTTGTTTTTTAAAAGGGCTTGACATTCCCTCAATGGTTCAACTTGTTACCCCTATTTTCTTGGGATGTTGAACTCTAATCATTCTTGCATTTATCACTCATTTCCAACAAGATGATCACCTCATTCTTTTCAATGTGGTGACACATGTTGAGACCAACATTTTCCTCTTACATCTAGCATTATGGGATACCCAATTTACTTAAGTTGTTTGTTTTCAAGTCCCCCCCTTTGAGAATCTTGTGGTATAATCATATCCACATTTATGAACTACTTTGATGAATTGATTACACAAGAAGGAATTTGCCACACTTTCAATAGATGTTCCCTCAAATGTCACATGAATTAGTTTTGGATCTTGTAGGTCCAATCATGAATGTTATTATCATGTCCTGCCACATTTGCATTTCATTTGCTTTTGATTCATTTTTTTATAATTGTTATGTACATATAAGTCACAAGTGGGTTTAGGATCAAAATTATGTATGCTTATTACATAGCTATGGAAATCTATGTTCTTGTTTGCATAAATATTTTATCACCTTTCTATTGTCTATGTATAACTAGTACGTCACACCTTTCCCCTACCATGAACTTCACATTAACTACACCAAAACTTTTCAACACAAAAATCTCCCCTCCTTTCACAATCCTATTCCATGAAATTTCACATTCATACAACATTTTTTTAAAATCAAAATGAAGGTGTTTCCAAAGGTCACAAACATTCACATATATACTAACCAAAAGGAAACTAAACAAGAAATTTCCTAAAGTCTACAAATCACATGGGGAGCCATGTGATTTCACATGCATAATAAAATGCAAAGACTTTTCACATGACTTTCACATAAATTAATATATGAAGGTCGAATATTATGATAAAATTAAATTATGAAATCCTATTAACAAGTAAATCATCAAACTTACATGTTAAATAATTACGTAGATAATAATTGAACTTCATCAAATTACATACCCACCCTGATTTGCCACATCCTATAGTTGGTGAAAATATGCGACTTGTGTAATTGATGAAAATATGATATCATTTAATCCAATGGAATTAATGTTATAGCTGAAAATTTGGCAATGGTTGAAATTCTAAACAATTTGTGTTAGAATGGCTAAATGTGTTCACGCTTGGGCCAACACCACAAATTACACTAGCATGAATGATGATTAAAAATTATTAGGTTGTTAACATAGATATAATCATTGATACATAGTGTCCAATGCATGTACAAATGGGCATGCAAAATATTGCATATCATCAAATTTCAATTTTCAATGTAAAATTGACATGTGTTTATTAACAAATGTTAGTTCAATGTTAGGGATTTAACATTAGACCCTTAACACAAAGTGTGAAGGCAACATAAATATAACATCAATATTGGGTGCTTGGGTATTGAAAACCATACCAAAGATTGGTATATGCAAACATTTGATGTATTGAACTAGGGTTCTCAAAATTCAAAAAACTAGCATTGATTATAATGGTTTTCCAAAAATTTGAAAACACATTTTTATATACAACCATAGTTCTCAAAACATCTAAGATTTGGTCAAATTACCTTTTACAAAATTGTCAATTCTTTTGTGGTTTTTTTCACAAAAACCTGAACTAAAGGTGTTAAGAATTCTAATTTTACATAAAAACTAAAATTGGAGGTTTTTGGAGTTCTCAAATTTCAAAAAAAAAGGAATTGGATGTTATCACAAATCAAGTAATCTTGTGCACTAAATATATAGATTTTTAATATTTGAAAACCTTCTTTTATAAAAAAATTGTTAATTTTTATAGATTCAAGGTTTTGGTGGTGAAACATTGGTTTAGAATGTGAAATAAGAGCCCAAAGATAAGATTAATGTAATACCTTGGCAACTTCAACACATATTTGTTGAATAATTTATTTAATTTTCATTTTGACAAAGAGAATATTCTTGAAGATTCAATATTTCCTTAACAATTTTTTTTAATTAGAATTCTTTTTTTGGTTGAAAATTTCAACCTTTTTGAGAATAATATAATTACTATGGAAGTTGCCAAGGTAGTAGGGTACTTTGTGGGTAACTATATTGTGGGCTATTGATGCCAACTATTAGCTTTTAAGGCAAAAGAAGAATTATGGAAACTCAAATAATTAAAAAATTCCTCTAAAAGAAACCAAAATCCTTCAAGATATTATAACTCTATAATAACTAATCTCAAGTTTCAACACAAGCCAAAATATCATCTTTCAAAAATTCTCATATAAAAATAGATCTATTATCACCTAGGGGTCAAAATCCCTTAAGCTATTATACTCTATAATGAATCTAAACACCATATCCTTGCCTTGGTGGGCAAGGCCAATAAGCTTGATATATTTATGCCTAAGGAAAATAAAATAGGTAGACATATGCCCAATGTTTAATATTAGCTAATGATAAATAAGTGATGCAGACCCAATCATGGATATCTCAAGGGCATTAACACTAATTCTTTGCATTTTCCCTATCCTTTCTAGCCTTTTTTTTATAGGGCAAAAAGTTTTTGCCAAAAAGTGAACTTCAAAATTAAAAAATTAAGTGATATTGGAGGTTTTCAATGGCCAGAAGTGAGGGGGGAAAAAAAGGGTTAAAATCAACAGATTTTTATATTTTGTTTTCAGTGTGTAGCCAAAAATATAGAAGGATGACTAAAGATTTGTATTTTATGTTTGGTTTATAGTCAGATTTGGCTAAATCTTCCTAGGGATGATTACCACTTTTTCTATGTCTTCTTATCAATTTATTTTTTTGGTGCAAAATTTTGCCAAAATGAAAAAAAGAAAGAAAAAAAAAATCAGTCACAAGATTTCCATTTCTTCTGAAAAAAAATTGCCAAATTTCAAAACAAAGAAATTTGAAAAAAATTCACCACATTTGGAATCTGATTTTAGTTTGGTAGCATTTTTTAAACTAATTTTTTAACTATTTAGACAAGTCCTAAAAACCTGTCATCATTTCATGCTAAATCCCTCTTGGGATGATAGCCAATGATGCAACATCAGAAAAATAAATTATGATTTTTTAAAGTGTAAATTTGACTAATTCTTTTAAAAAATTAAAAAATTCAATAAATGTTTTTGAAAATAAAAACAGAGGAGAGGTGCTATATCCTAAAATTTAGCAACAATTTTTTTTTGGTATAAAGAAAATATTTTAAAATATTTGCAAAAAATGCTATAATAGGGTCAACTACCCTAAATGAAATCATGAACATCAGATTCATCAAGCTGCTATTAAAAATAGAAGAGAGCATACTTGACAATTTAGCAATTTGGATTTGGAAACTTGGCAAAGTGGCTTTAAAGAACTGGTGAAGTTTATGTGGAGATGGCTTAGAGGCAAAGTAGACTGAACAAACAAGTAAAGTCACCTTGGCAAATTAGCTGCACAACTTGTATTCCATAGAATTGTATGCAACGAGGAATAATTATTGAATTAAAATTGGTAGTATAACAAACAAAAATGTCATTCTTGTGTCCCTTTTGTCACGTGGGTTTTAAAAAAGGAATTATGTCATCCAAAAGAAAATCAAAAGCTTGAAAATTTTCATTTAATTTTTGTGGTAAATTGTATGATAGGTAATCAAGTTTTATAGTTTAAAAATCATTTATGATTATTTCATGGAGAAGAACATTTGACGCCACTAAAATTATGGCCACACTTGATGTTAATTCCAATGTTAAGCAAGTGTTAAAATTAAGTTAGTGTTAATGATGTTAAAATTAACAACTAGTTCATCAAAATGTTAGGTGACATATGACATGATATTAATGTTAAAATGGTGTTAATATTGTTAATAACATTAAATCTTTGGAAAAAAAACAAAATTCACAGCCAAACATCAATGTTAACTGAAATCCCAAAAAATGACAAATTAACTCAATGTTTAGCATGCCTCTTTGTCCATCTTTGTTTGTTTTTTTTTTCCCCCAATAAAAAGAAGAAAAAGTAATTTTTGGAAGTGTGAATTACATTGCAAACTCCAATCAAATAATTCAATGTTAGTTATTAATTAACATCAGGTGTGGACATTTTGAAATAATGTTTCTGACATTGATGATAAATTGCAATGTTAAGAAGTGTGGTATTGTGACTTGTTACACTTTGTTAATGTTAAAGTGATATTAGTTGCAAGCTCTAGACACCAAGTGCGGCCACAACTTTAGCATAAATATTTTTAGGTTATAAGATTTTTTTTCAATATTTAAATATATTGGAATCTATATTGACCTATATATTCTATAGAAATATATAGAAGCCCAGTCCAGGTTTGAGCAAGAAGTTTGGTGGTCTGCATTCAAATCCAGTTTCAATTAAATCCTGAACCTTTGGCCCACATACCCTAAAACCTAACCTAGAACTTGGACATGAACCTACCCAATACCCTGAACCTGCCAACACTGGTACAAACTACAAACAATTGCTTTCATGGAGAGTAGTGAATTCCTGTAGCTAGATGGCCCGTATATCAATGAAAATTGCAGAGAAATTTTCACAGCACTCACTCACTTTGGAACACTTTGGAAGGTAGTTCATAACAACAAATGTGGTTGCAACTTTTTGTGGGTCGCTCACAAAAAGTGCCAGAGCTTCACCTTCATCACATGCCTATGTATGGTTTGTATGGACACAATTCTATTCACAGCCTGCTTGGAACTGGCATGTGAACGAGCTGATTGGTTCTTAGGTGTGCGCCTGCATATTAAAAAGGTGGCTACAACTACCACAACAACACAAAGGCCCAGTCCAGCAACTGGAATTTGCTGATTGCTCTTCTGCAAGCCCCTAAGGCTTGCAGATATCAGATCAGAATGTCAACACAAGTAAAGCTTTTATGAGACAAGGAAAAACCTGGTGTTTTACTTTGTAAAAAGGTTATAGAATCAGATCATGCCACATAGCCATCTGAAAGCTGGAAAGCTGATTTTTGGGCTCAATTTATGAGGGTTCTTGGGATCATTTGGAAGTGGGAGAAAAAAAAAAGAATTTGTCAGTTGGTTTGCACATACATTATTTAGTATTCAGTTGCTGATCGTGATGTCCAATACATTAAGCCACTGCAACAATGCAAAAAGTGAAATTATCAGTGCTTAATCTTCATGGCTGTTCCATGTAGGACAGATAGTGGAGTGAATTTCAAGACTACTCCTACGTTGTCATGCACAAGAATATAACTGTCTGCCAGCCCAGGAAGCTCTCTTTGCTCAATCCCTACTGAAAACACTCCTTTCAGGAACTTGTATTCTAAAGGACTTTTTCCACTGCAGCCATCTGGCCATTACCCGTTGTGCACACTTTTGATGAATCAATAATTTCTTCTGCAGCAGAAACACAGGAAAACAGAAAGATGATGGCAGTGTACCTGGTAAGGACAAAAGTGCATTGCAAGACCCCTGCAATCCCAGTCCATGAAGATGGGGTATCAGGCAGCAATGCATCTTGGACCAGCATCCCTGCAGAGCCCGCGAGTGACACAAAAGCTATGACATATGACAGGAACAGCCATGTTCTTGATCTGCACATAGCCATACAAATCCTCTAAGAATACCCAAAGGAAAAACAGGACGTTACCAAGGAGCAGTTCTGTTATCTGATATAAGAAATGAAAAGTTCCAAAAACCTAGGATTTTTCTTCAGTCACTGTTGATGTTATTCTATCAAAAGAAAAAATGACATGATGTGCAAAAACACTATACACCTGAACCGAATCTTTCAAAACTCCAACTTTCAGTAGATTGTTAACTTCTCTTATATAGCATGCTTGCAGTGACTTCAATTCCTAAGACAAAAAGCACTTGGAAGATCCTGACAGACAGTAGAAGATTCTGGAAAAGCCAGAAAAGCAAACTGCTGGAAATGGGGAAGCTGGAAATACCGGCAGGCTTCCCCATCATCAAATGGTGAGTAATCTTGGAGTTCATCTTGCCGCACACAATTAAACATCAAAGCTGCCAGCGACGCAAAAATGCCTGGCCACCTCACCAGCCCCTCTATGGTGAGAGTTGCAAAAATGCAGAAAAAAGCAAAAGAAATCAAGAGCTTAACCCTAAAACCAAGGATAACCCTAACTCTTTAGTAGTGTCATGTTAAACAATTTTACAGTTGTTCATCTTTGATTGAAAATCAATTTTGCAGCATTTAGCAATCCTTCTAGAGTTGTATGAGGATCCTGTTGAGGAGCAAGTCTTAGGCAATTTTTTCTGTAGAGAATTTGAGCCAACGTATCCTCAAATCTGAAGCTCAATTCAAACCCTCTGCTTGTCTGTCTTAATACTACCTTGATGACCGTCCTGTTTTGTGCAATGCGACGATGCTCTGATCTCGCAAGAATCCCGGCCAATCCCAGGAAATGAAGAGTTTTGATTCCCACCTCGTTAGACTACAAGGATTGGCAATTCTCTATGGGATTCACCGGAGAAAGAGAAAAATACAACACAAAAAAAGGAAACAACAAACGAAAGAGAGAACTGACCAGGTAGATAGTGCAGGAAGGGGACAGTGACATCCTGACTGCAGGCAACCGCATCGACCCAGAACCACCATCCTGCACCAAACACGGCTCCAGCCAAGCCCGGACCCAAATTCCTCCAAAGCTCCACCAGTCCCATGACGATCGATCTTCTTCTTCCTCCCCTCAACCCTAATTTGGCTTCTCTCCAAGCTTCTGGGCTTAGTAAGTGGGTGCCGACACAAGCGATTGAACTCAAATTCTAGAATTTTCACGCCACAAAAACTCGCACCCAATTGCACTAAAACCGACCGGAAATCCTCCACACCCTCCACGGAGTTCGAGCGCGTGTGCTCCCGACATGCAACGACGACGAAAAGGAAGGAGAGAGAGAGAGAGAGAGAGAGAAGGGGGGTGTGCGAGGCAACACCTATCCGGAGGATATATTGGAATATATCCTCCGGATCCATGGAAGTGGTCTAGTTCTAGGGTGTTTGAAATATCTGCCGGATCCTTGGAGATTTTATAAATTAAAATAAAATTTTAAAAAAAAACCCAAGAGTAAATCAGTTCTAGTGCTTTGCATTTATATGTATCTTGTCTTATATTTACTATTTATTTATTTGGGATGCTCATGGTTTTCATCCCAGGTGTTGCATTTGAATTCATCTTTAAGATTTTTTGATTGTGCAATTTGTAGAAAAGAAATTCATTGGGAATAATCTTGTAAATTAACAATTTAACATAATAATATCATTTATTATAATTTAAGATAAATAACATGGACATGGAAAGGCATATGTTATGGTCCTCTATCCACTTATATAGTGAGTAGGAGAAAGAACTTAAAGGTAGATAGGTTTGAAATGGGTAGGTATAAATGATATAAATAGATATGCATTATTATTATTATTTTAATATCAATTGGTGGGGGAAGGACAAACATCTAACATTAAGTTTGAATGTGGTAATTAGTGATATTGTTAAAATACAATGCATAAATTAATTAAAGGTTGAGGTATTTGAACAATTTTGTGTTTGACAAATTCTTTGGATTCATATGCATATTTTATTTTTGTGTTTGAAATATGTGTCAAAATGTTGGAGATATTAAAATATATGTAAAGTCATTTTGTTACTAGGCATGCTATTGGGCCTACCTTAACACTTTTTCATTTTAAGTTTTGAGTTATATTTAAAGCCACCTTGCATTCAAAACTCAACACAAGATGTGTTCAAAACTCACAACCTTCATTCAACAAAACACACATGCACACAACCCCTTCCAACTTGCTTGCTCTAAAAACAAAAGCAAACCTTTTGCACCTCCAAGTCATTTCAACTTGTTTGATCTCAAAACTTCCACTAACAATGAGCTGCTCCAAGTCACTTAAACAAAAATATAGTCAAGCACATACACACAAACTCAACGACACGCACGTGTTCCTCTTTTGAGTTTGCCTCAAGCTTCTCCTCTCACTTCGCCTAACTCTACCTTTGTCAATTTCTCAAGTGTGAGCAAAAACACATGACTAAACTTTCATGACCCTCTATTTCCAAGCAAATTTGAGATTCATCATGTCATTTTTTTCATTAAGGAGAATCCCATCTAAAGGTTGGTTGTGCCATTTGTTCAAACTCATGTTTCAAACCCTAAGTTTTAAAAACTTTTTAGATAACTTTGTTTTTTTTTCAAGCTTTTCATTTTTCATCTTGAAATGATGATAAAAAACTTCACTAAAACAATTTTAGACATCCTTTCCATGTCCAATAATGCATGAAAATAAAACTAATGTTTTGCTTTTACAAGACATGATAATAACAAGTAGCTCATCATTGTGTGAGGACTTTGCACCAAATAAGGCAAGTTCAAACAAGCAACCATTAATTAAAAAAGGAAACAATTCACGATTAATTTTTTTTCCCAGTGATGAATTTTGTCGAAATTTTGACTTCAAAAACTAATATGGAAGATATGTGTATAAATCCTTGCAATTTTAATTCCCCAAGTTTTCAACATAACATAACTTTTAGAAAATTTGTCACATTTCAACCATTGTTTTTTCATGACAAATATGTCACTTTGTTTCTTACTAAAAATGGGAAAACTTTGGATTTTATTTTCTAGAGTAAATTTGACTAATTTCTCTAATGTTTTGGAAAAATTGCCAATTGTTTGATAGTACAAAACTGAAAAATAGACCTGATTTTGACACATATTTTTACATTGTAGGGCAAGTTCTTACCAATTTTTAGTGTATGTGTTGCCAATTTTTTATTTTTTTTGGAATGATCTGATTTATGATGTTATATTTGAAAACTAAAAAGGAAAATAAAATAAATGCAAAAGAATGTTTGAATTTTGAAAAGTTTACTGATTTAAAAAAAAATGGACCTTAAATTTTTATTTCAAAACATAAATTAAAGGCATTAACATATTCTTTTGTGAGTAAAATCTAGCACTTGGTGACCAAAAAAAGGGTTTTGATGTTTAAAAAAAATAATCGGAAAAGAAGGATCTAAAGTTGCCATATTTTGAAAGAAAAAAATGAAATTGCCATATTTAAACTTGCAAGTTCTTGCATGCCAATAGTATATAGCAAGGTTTTAATTTTTTTTTCTTTGACCTATAATAAAATTTGGTTAAGTTGTGTTGGAAATTATAATTTAGTTGTGATGGATGCGAACATTAGGCATCATCTTTCAATGGATGAAATTCATTTATAATGTTCATCCATAATTCTTAATTAAATCTTAATTAATTTTCAATTGAATCTTAATTAATTTTTAGTTAAATCCTAGTTAATTTTGAATTAAATTTCAGTTAATTCCTAGTTAAGTCTTAATTAATTCTTAGTTAACTCCTAAATAATTCTCAATTAAGTTTTAATTAAATCTTAGTTATCTCCCAATTAAGTCTTAATTAATTATAGTTAAATCTCCATTAATTATAATTAACTTTTAGTTGACCCCTAGTTAAATTTAAGTTAAATTTTAATTAACTCATAGTCGATTCTTAGTTAAAAAGGTATTCAAGAAGTTTCTTTACTTGATGCACACATAGAAACCTTTTTGGAAACTTTTTTGAATTAGATTCTCAAAGTGGTATAAATATGAGTAAGACCTTTCATTTCCTTCAATTTGTTCAACATTAGTCTTAGGCATGATCTTACACTATTCTTTTCATGTTCATGTTTGCATATGTTGACATAATAAATATCTATTTTCATGTTGGTTTTGCACATATCATATTTTTGTTTTTAATTCTTATGTTTTTATTTTTGAATCACATAATCATGTTTTGTTTTTTGTTCGGAAATTAGATTTAAACCTTTTCTTTTAACCTTTATTCTAATGGGTTTTCATGTTTTTAACATTACCTCACAAAAAAATAAGAAAATAAAAAATGCACAAGTAATGTGTAGGAATTGTGTCTATGAAAAACTATTACACATTGAATTTTTATTTCATTCAAGATGATTAAAAAAAAAAATTCAAACCACAAAATTTAATAATCCCATTGGGTTGAATTTGTTTTTAAAGGTTTACACATAATCCTCTTACAATTGCAATGACAAACAAACAAAAGATGAAAACCAAAATAGGGTTTACATGTGACCTACCTTCATTTGTGACCGACTAATTGTCACTTTTTCAACCCAAATAACGCAAGGAAATAAAAACCTTATAAATAAAAATCAAGGATGGAACCCATTCATCAAAAGTATAACGCAAATGAGAATTTAAGTAAACACAATTGAAAGAAAAAACAAAAGTAAACAATCAACAAAAATTAGGTAAAGACCCTATGCAAAGAGGACTCATGACCATGAAATGACAATCAATGATAACAAAAAAGATCTAAAACGAAAAACCTATCATTTGCCACAAATCAATTAGTGATGTGTGGAAAAGATGAAGAACTCAAACCAAGTGTAGTAGCTTGTTGAAAAATTGCTATGGTTTACACACACTATAAGGTTATGGACACATGTTGATAATAAAAAACAAGCATTGAGGGGATTAAAAAAGATAGTTAATGCTGTGCAATAGTGGTATGTGCACAAATGGTAAAAAATGAATCAAAACAAGAATGAAAACACCCATATGTGGTAATAGTAAGGGGAATGAAATTATTGCTTGATGTTTGATTAACATATGATCGTGTTTTCTTTTGAACATTCATCATCACTACATGTGTTGTTGTCGTCGATGCTCGTTGCACCATATTTGTGCGAATTGGGTCAACAATGACAATGTCCATCAAGCTCTAGAAATTATCTATGGTGATAAGGATATCCATTCGTCATCAGGTGTGGCAAAGGAAAAAGTGAAAAACCCCCTTCTAAACATGTGCTACACTTTCCAAAGCAATAACTACGACAATATCCTAAAATGTATTGCGGGTTGTTGTACGTTCATTCTTGCAAGGTGTCACAACCCCACTTTGGCCAAGTGTGGGGGTGAAGCCCAACACTTCCAAAGTTGGGGACTTGGAGTCCTCCGAGACTCCCGAATGTTTAGAGTTCGACATCAAGGCCTAAAACACTTCGCATTGAAGTGTTCTTGGTGTCATTGGAAAGGTCTTGAAGCGTAGATATCGAAAATGGCCTCGCATTGGCCATTTGGACATCTGCAGCCCAAGTTATGGGCAAAAGAAGGGTCGAGACTCAAATTGGCAGTTTGACTCCCAACCACTAAAAGTCGGGAATCGACCTCTTCCCGACCTCCGAATTGAGAGTGCAATACGTCGTTGGAAAGATCTCGACAAGGGCTACAACTTTGGTTTAGACCTCGTCGCGATCATACTTTGCAGTCGGGAGTTATGAGCTCCCAAAGTCTCGGAACTCCAACCGGGACAGTTTCGAGACAATTTTGAGACTCCAATTTGGGAGTCCCGGGAAAAAGAGCCATTTGGATGTAGCCTCAGTAGGGTGTCGCAAAGAATACTATATGAGGGAAGGTGGTGGCTTCCCTCGAGTCTGGGCCGTGGTGTGTTTCATGGTCCAAAGTGCCCGTGGCTTGCCCCAACACCCAAGGGTGTCTCGAAATGTGAACTAACCACGTGGGTGGTTTGTTTTGATGCAGATTCATGCTTGATCTACTAAACCTTCTTCCTAGTCTAATCCCTGGGCTTTTAACTCGACCCTTTACCCCTTTTTAGAGTTGGAAATCGGGAACGTGCCTCTAAGTCTCAACTTCCGCAATTTGACTTTGTGAGACCCTTAAGTGGGTTTCACCCCGTGACTTAGGAGCGCGTCACAAGGCATTGAAACAGATGGGTATTTATGTCGTCAATGGTATACCACATTGACATCATGAAAAATGGGCAATTGTAGGATATGACAAGCCAAGATGGGTACATAATGTTATAAAAAAATGGTTTGAGGATAATTGAAATGTAGGTGTGGTAGGATGAATTAATAACTAAATGCATGCCCCGAGACATGAGTGGAAATGTGTTTGCATGACATTTGAAGGAACATATATTAGAATCAAAGCAAACTTCTATTCATCTAGGTGATTCAACAAAGAAGCTTGCAACTGATGATAAGACTAAACCACTAGGCTTTCAAAGGGTGAGATTTGAAAGTGAACAACCTAAGGTGATATGGCTCAAGCATCTCATAGTGCCATCTAAAACAAGAAAAAGCTAATATCAACATGTATTATTGCATCCATAAAAATAAGGTAGTCATTTTGCTAGAAAAAAATGACAATTGCAAAAATGATCGATGTTGAACATCTCAAGAATGTGAGGACAACAATTTGAACTATAGAAGGGAGGCCAAAGGCATTTGAAAAAGCAAAAAAAGTGGCTAATGACAAGTTAGGTGACTATAAAACCAACAATTTTTTTTGCACCAATTAACTTT
>Ga0209208_10006858_pt1 | contig 15638 bp, 20 predicted proteins | sample S1TSphfallax_3_FD_187694 | JGI IMG/M metagenome (GOLD analysis project Ga0209208, IMG submission 187694) | Host-associated microbial communities from peat moss isolated from Minnesota, USA - S1T2_Fd - Sphagnum fallax MG (SPAdes) (version 2) | ecosystem: Host-associated > Plants > Peat moss >...
CATCTTTAGTTCTCATAGGATGATGATCAATCATGACAGCTCTCTCTTGTGATCTTTTTTGTCATTTAATTTTTTAAAATTTACTTCTCATCTATTACAAAAGAAAACACTTTGTGGCACCTCAGACTGCAAGCTGATAAAAGAATGTGTGATCAATAAATTAGAGAGCTGAAATTTTCAGCTTCATGAATGTCAACAAAGGTGAATGTAAACAACACTCTAGAGGAAAAAGAGAGAGAGATCATGAGCTTTGATGATCTCGTACTTGCTGAAGAATACTTTCCCGCATCTTGATCTCAACTTGGCTCAACCAATTCTCCACATTTCCAATCGGGCTCATACCAGATGGAAATGGTATCTGCAGAAAAGGCAAAAAAAGCAAAAAAAAAACCCCAAAATAATTATTATACAAGTAGGATTAGGAGAGTGAGAGAGAGAGAGAGAGCAGTTGCAAAGTGACTAGATTTTTCTTTTCCATATATCTTGATGTGGATGTGTGATGGGTCACTTGATTTTGTTTTGTACCTTCTCTCCCTCCACAGAGTTCATGGCAGTAATCTCCAAATCAGGCTTGAAATCAAGCAAATCAATAGCCTCAAAGCACTTGCGTAAGTGAGGTTGAACAGCCAAAGGATTCTTTGCCTGTGACAAAATCTGAAGCAACTCATCATTGGAGAGGAAGAAGAAGCGACTGAATGCCAATCTCTTTGTCTCCAAATAGTCTGCCAAACCTTTTTGCACAAGATCAAGCAACTGGCACCCCACCCAAAAAACAGAAACCAAGCAACTTGTTGGGTTAGTTTGCTTATCAATCAGCACTGACCAGATTGCCATTGTATATGCATACTCATGTTAAGTTTATCCACTTCTTTTTTTCCGTAAATTCCAGGAGTTCAAAAACTAAATGCTGGGATGACGGGCAATAAAAGGAAATTGAGAGATTGTCGCACAGAGAGAGATCAGAGGTTGATGATGATGGATGATAAGCAGTAGACACACCCTGTTAGACTCCCTGAACTGTTCCAGCAATTTTCGGCTGCCGCACATGGTGAGGATCAAAGGGGTGTTGGAAGCTTGAGCCAATGCTTTCCGCCAAATCATATCAACAGTGTCAAACCGTTTGCTCTCCACAGGGAGCTGAGTCTTGATGTCCTCACTGTTGAAGATGGGTTCCAAGTACATCCATTGGCGTTGCACCTGAAGCCATTCGTCAATGATTTCGGAAGCTAAAATCAGTGAAGTCTCCCACTTGCTAATCGCCTCTTCAAATGGCTTCTTGAATGGTGAGAAGCTCATGGACTGTGTAAGCACAATATGATCATCCAGCTGCTGCAATGTTGATTCTTCAATCTTCATGATGTATGTTCCTGTTGCCTTGTAAGGTTGAATCTGTGAGCATCAACAAACAAGGCCATAACCAAAAAACCCATGTTTAGTGTTTAATTAGCAGGAAAAAAAAGGGAAAAAAAGATTATAATTTGATTCTGATCCCAGCCTGGGCAGATGATAATTCGATCATCATCAGGAAATTTAGTCTGTGAATTAAATTTTGATTATTTACCATGAGTTCAAGGCTCTTCCACTCATCCTGCATCTTCTGCAACATGACCTCAATGCTATATTCCTTGCTCGCGAGGTCCGACACTTCTTGAATTGCTTCCAGATGATGCAAGAGACCCATGTTTATTGCTGTCGTCAACGTGAATGCCTCAGTGGGATGCACGTCCATTTCTAAGGCTGTTGAAATCTGATCCCAGTGTCTATCCCTCATACCTGGTTGGCGTAACGCAGCTATCAATGGCACATAGGGTCTGAACTCACCCACCTACAATAGATTCCACAATTTTCTCACAACTCAAAGTTCACATAAAACTCTATTCAGAAAATCTCTGCACAAAATTCTTGTTGTAATTACCAAAGGTCCTCTTTTTCTTTTTCTTTCTTTTTTTTCACAGCAAAAAATTGCACCTTCCTGATTCAGCATCATCAGGAATGCACCTGATTTGGCTCATGATTCTTTTCAATCTGATCATGCATTCAATGGAGTTTTTCTAACATGCAGGATTTTTTGTTTCCTGTGTGCAATTGGGGTTGGAGGGTCATGGTCTAGAAGTGTACCTGTTGACGTATAGTCTCACAAGAATTGGCCTGTGATGCAAGCTCCCGCTTGTTAAATTCACGTTGGTATTTGAACAAGCCTTTCCACCAGCCAGTAACATTGCGTTCAACATCATCAGGGACAAGCTGCTCAAAAGGGTCATTCATCCAGCTCGCATTATCCTGTTTCCAATCGGCAGCTGAACTCCACAAGTAAAAGAAAGGCTCAAACTGTTCAATCACCTTGGCTAGGGTGCCGTAATCAGTGGGTGTCACACCAAAAAGCAGCTCCCGGGAATTGAAGAGGCGAGTGAGCTCTTGTGCCTTTCTTAACCTCTTATCAACTTCATGAGCATCCAAAGCAATCCTCTCAACCTGCAAAAAACAGTTATTTTCCAGGAAAAGAAAACAAAAAAATAAACAGATATTTAGATCACAATATACACATATATATGTACCTTTGTGTGGATACAAACCCAGAATTTGGATCACAGAAAAAAAGAAACATTCCTGGTAGCAGGCAAGCACCATTGATCTGCATAAAGAAAGTCCTGATTTTTTCATGTCATGTGGTTTGGTGAGATCTGGTGAGAGTGAGAAATTTTATGACAAGTTTAGTGTACCTGTGCAAGATCAGTATGTTGTGCAAAGTTAGAGACAACAGTATCCAAGCTCTCCATTGTGTTGGCAAAGAGGGCTTGTTCGCCTTCCATTTCCTTTTGGTACCGCTCATTATCAGCTGCCAAGATCTTGAGTGTCTTGTCCATTTGCTTGTCAATCTTTGCAGGCCAGGTGAGGAGAGTCCACTTTTGTGTGAAGTCATTATCAGTGAGTGGAAACTGCAACTCGTCCAATGCAATGTAGTACACCTGCACAGCATTGGACCAAGCACACCCAAAATCACCACCCACCCAAAAACCTGAAAATCCTCCCCATCGTTAATTTCTTGTGCATGTTCAACATCCGGAAAATAATTTTTTCTTTTTTTTTAAAACCCATTCTAACAAAGTACCCAAAAACCTGAATTTCCTTTACCCATTTCTTATGTAAGTTCAATATTAGGAGAAAGAAATAGAAAATAGAAAATAGAAAAAAACCCAGTATGAGAAAGCATCAAACTTTAAACATGCACCCATGACTGTAGTTCATAATTCAGTGCAAGGAAAGAAACAAACACAGCTTGGTGGTATAGATGTATATTATACCTCGGTTTGATCGACTTCGCCCTTGAGTTCATTGATTTTCATGGGTAATGTTAACATATAGTCTTTCATGGCTTGTACTTCTTCTGGGTTTTGTGTTTTGGCTTTGAGTTGCTTCTCAAACTCCTCAAACTTTCTGCCTATTTCCATGCCCTGATCCTTGGGTATAGTTGAAATCAAATTTAAAACTGCAGTACAGTGGAGTTCACAAAAAGCTTAGGAAAAAAGGGTGTCCAGATATCTATCACCTCTTGTTATAAATTATAACACATGAACTTTGAAGATCCAGATGATCATCAGTCAAGACCAAAGATTTCATTTTTCCAAGTTCATCACAAAGAGCTATCATCATGATCATCATAACAGTTTTTTTCCTTTCTCTATCTCATCATCATCAGCAGCAGCAGAAGCAGGAGCATCCTAAACCCTATAAACCCTGGCAACATGTTTTTTAAGAAGTTACACCTGACATGTGTACCTATATCTGTCAGCTGCTGTTTTTTGTTGATTAGCTGAGTGCGGATCTTCTTGCAGTTTACAAAGAAGCAGCCAAATTGAATCGTGTTTGGAATACTGCACATGATTTATTTTCCAAAAACAGTACCACTTTGTAAGTACTTCAATATAATCCTTATTGCAAAGTCAAGTCTCCCTCTCATGTTGGATCTCCAACATTCAGGTGATGATTCGCAAGAAATCCATTCTTTTTAAGTCCTTGAAATTGTATATGTGCAAACCAGACCCAAAAAAAGAAAGGAAATTAAGAATATATATATATGACTCTAGAACATGGCTCGTTCTACTTCCTCCCAGCCAAGTATGAATCAAACCGAACAATTTTTTTTCCTGAAAATTTTTAAGAGCTTTTTTTCCTTTCATGGTCTGAGATATTAATTAATTATGCTCTTATACAAAAAAAAAATTTAATTACCTTCTGTCCAGCTTATCTGAATCTTCTCGGTGATGCTTGATCTCTGCTAGCAGGTCCTTCAGATACGCTTTTTTCAGTTGCCAAAACTGCTTGTATGCTTTTATGTCCAATTTCAGTAATTCCTCAAATTGTGTATACTGGTCAAGGTAGAGTTGTGCTGCTGTGATTGCTTTCCGTATAGCTACCTGATTCATCCCAACAACCCATAACATCCATCTATTCATCATCATCATGTGATCAGCAGTAATATAAAACAACCCAATTCACCAATTTACACAAATCTTTCATATTTAGATATAAAACTAGTCATGAACCAATGAGATGATCTCACAAGGCACCAGTGCATCTCCCAGGTCTGTGCATTGAAGATGAAAAGAAGCACCACATGAGCTTAATCCAGTTTGAAATTATTAGAAGTTGATCGAGAACCCTAGCTATAATTACCTGTATGCGAGATTTGAGAGAGACGATCAATGGTTCTTGAAGCTGAATAGCTCCAATGTTCGGAAGCCTGCTCCACTTCAACTTCTCCATTACTAATGCCTCCACTTGCGGTATTGTTTGGAGGGCGGTAATGGCATTGTCAATAGCTTTGGTGGTCACATCCTCAAACTTCTTTATAATCACATTGTAGTCAAAGATTCCACCTTCAACTGTCACTATCTCCAGTGCAAAAAGAGGTGGCTTCTTGATCATCTGCACATGTTAGGTGCACATGATTTTCTTAAGAAGAACATTAAACCCACACTAAAACCTCCAACTCTTTGAACCATACTTCCTCATTACAGTTCCGGGCTTTGATCCATTTCACTCAATGATGATGACAATTCACTTGTACCCATGACCTTGGAGCTCAGCTATGGTGCACATACTGATGCAAAAAGATTTGTGGGCCATTCGGAGATGACTTCATTGGTGGATACGACCTCCACACGTACAGAGCCAGTATGTCTTTCGATGAAATTGGTGTATTTCCGCAGCATAGCTTCAGTGAGAAAGCGTAATGCATCTTCCATCATATAGCGTACCATCGACAGGAATCTCTTCATCTTGCTGCCTTGGTATGCATCCAAACTTGTTTCCTTCAGATTGAACCACCCTTTCCCTGCATCTTTGAACGATGACTTGATGATGTTCTTCAGCAACATTGTCCAGCTGCAGTAGTGCAATCCATCCATCAAAAGTACACAAAGAAAATTTTTAATCCATATGTACTCTTAGAAATATACATACAAAATTCTCTATGACCCAATTTTTCCTACTTGTACCCAAATCGAGTGCCTTTGAAAAACTCTACTAAACATGATGTGTCCTGCTCTACGTTTCAGACATCACTTGTCTATTGCACATCAAAATGAGATCAAAAGGCACAAGTAGTAGTTCATATGTATATATACCTTTCTTTAAGATGGCCTGCAGCTTGCTCGGAAGCTTGAGTTTGCAATTGCTCAAATTCGTCCATTCGCAAACTCTTCGTGTAGTGAGTTTGCAGGAGAGTTAACTTGAGGATTTTGTCACACTCTGCTCTCAGCTTGCAGGTGGCAATGATCACTTCTGGCCTTGTAAGACATGAAGTGAAATAGAATTCGCTTGATTTCTCTTCATAATCATATTGAGGGACTAGCACTGTAGCAAACCTGTGCAACCAAAGAAAAAACAAAAAAAAAACACCCAAAATTAGTATTGGCTTGCATCTAAATCAACATCCAAGAAACTTAATTAACAGCAGATTTAATAAATTGTGTTCATGTTTTTGTCTCAGTGTCTATTTTACTTTCAAACTGTGCCATCAAAAGAGAGAAAAGAAAGGCATAAGAAAGTAGTTAAGTACCATGGCACTTCATTGGGTTTTTTCTCCTTTCCCACAGGAAGAATGGGTTGGTCAATGACCACAGTAAATTCTTGTGCAGGTGTTGGTCTCTGTTGCAGGCTATCATCAAACACAAGCTTGTTCATAATGTTGGCATAATCCATGTCTGCTTCACTGAACAGCTCCGACATGTCCTCGTTTCTGTCTCTCATCGCTTTTGTGTTGGCAGCTAGCATCTTGATTCGAGCTACCTGGTCAGGAGTGAGCACTGGAATATCATCCACTGGCATGCTCTCCACATAGAGGTGATATCTCTGCAACAACCCGAGCAAGAAGAACAAGAACAAGAAGGTTGGTGAACAACATCTGAAGATCTGCAGTGAAAGACATAATTATTTCTGATGCATTCAAGCAGATCATGCAAAATGGAACATGAGGAAACCAGATTAAAAAGAAAATTTTGTGGTGTGTATGTACATACTAGCTTAAGTTCTGCCTCTGTACGAGCTTTATCGGCAGCAGTCACTCGTTCCACAAACCTGAAAGGATCTTCAGCATTAAAATGCACCTGGATTCTGCACCCTTTAATTTGTCACATTCAATGCAAACTCAGTGTCAAGTATGGTTCAATCTCCTGAAAAAAAAGTTTCACTTGGACCATTATTTCTCTCAATTTTCATTCAATAAGTTGCTACTACATGAACAGAGGATCTCTAGATGAAAAATGTGTGCCAATCGATATTTGTAGCAAAGAAGAAAATGTGCTGATCATTCAGCAATGGATTAAAACATGAATCTTACAGGCACTCAGAATTTACCCAAATCAAAATCTACCCAATTGGCACTTTGAATTTCTCTTCCTACACAATCCTGCAGAGATTGTGCAGGTTACTTCTGCCACTGTCTCAGTTCACAACACAATCCACACCCTCTGGTTAAGGAAATGTAAAAGAGTATTGCCTTGGTAACCAAGTAGTTTGTCCAGAGTCATTCCACTGCACCAAATATGTGTTGCTGTCTTCCATGTAGTCAAGAACTATAACTGGCTTCCATTCGGTCGTGCCATCAAATCTTGTGAACGCTGCTTCTGCTGAAACAGCAGTGACTCTGTCAACCCTGCAACATGTGTACACAGAAACCCACGAGGAGTCGCAGTGGTGTGGTGCAGTGTAGTGTTAATAAAAAAGAAAACTCCTCAACTCAATTACTAAACAACAATTTCAAAACATTGGGCAGTGGAAGAATTAGTGTTGTACCACTGGGAAGGAGCACGGGTCTCAAAATCATCATTGTCAAACATGGAAAGCGGGAGCTTTCCTTTCTCTGCATTCATGATCAATAGTTTGGGGTCCAAGCCTTTGGCAGTGAACAGATCTGTAACATTCTGCAGTGCATAGTACCTCTTTAATCTGTAAATGTTGAGATTGTGATCAAGAGCAACAAAAAACCACCCACCACCATTTTGTGTTTCAGGACAAATTATTAACTCAGATCAGGCCCAGAAGTAGTAAGTACTGGAAACCATAATTCATGTGTACAGTTTGCATTTTTATTTTTTGTGTATTTTCCATTCAAATCAAACCAATTATAGATAGCATCATCATTAGGATACACGAAGATGTCCAAAACAAGTGTTCCAGAGACATGAGTTCAGTTTCTCCTTTTGCTCATGTGTTATATACACAGTAAAGCTCAACAACTATGCACTGAAAAAGAAAAGTCTAGGGTTCAAAGCAAAAATTGGTGAAATGCATTGAACCTTTCAATGGCAACCCGACGAGGGATCTCGCCAACTTTTGTGACATATGGGACCATTACAGTTGGATCTAGAACCGAGTCAACATCTAGTGAAGCCTGCATAGATCATGTTAAAACAAGGATACAAAACACATTTCAGTCAGACTCTGAATGTTTCAATGCAGATCATCATCATAATCATTCACCGGCATTTTCAAAACACCTAAATCTACTTGTCCCTGCTTGCTTGTTACAGGTATAAATCCAGATTGCAGTCACAAAGCATAATTGACCTCTGAACTAGATCCTTGTTTTGGGCCTCCCATAGCATCCATCTTGAAGCTTCCTCCTCCAGGAATTGGCAATGGCACAACATCAACAACTGCTTTCCCTAATTCAGCAGAAAACACACCACAAAAACCATGTTACTACTATATGTACAAGATGCCTTTGTGCATTTGAGCACAGCAAAAATCCTCAACTGATGATGATCCCTCTAAACCTAATTGCTCAGAATTGACAGTAAGTTCAACAGATGACAATATATATATATAGTTCAGCGATGGGATCTTCTTACCATGAACCCGGGGTTGGGGTGGATGTTCTGATGACATATTGAGCAAAATCTTGATATTAACAACTTGAGAGCTTCTTTCAAAAGGAAAGAACTTTTGCTATAATATTGTACAACAGTTTGATGACCCCATTGTGTCAGGCATTGACCCTATCCACCACAATGAGATAAACATCCAGGTCTTCCTTTTCAACATCTTTGGAGCATCTGAATTAAGGGAGTAATTCTCACATGATCATGATCATGATATTCAGACTCTAGACACAACTCTTGTCAGAGAGAGAATTTACCCCATACAACCAAATCTGGCACAAGAAGAAGAAGCAGAAGAAGATTGTCGCAAATGGCACTAGACTTCATGTGGGGACAAAGATCTCATGACAATTGAGTAATTGGTATACTGAGAACCACAACCAAATCAATAGAATCCGAAACCCCAGAAACTGTCATCGTGAATCTCCGGATCAAACCTCCATGGTAGGTTTCCAGTCTCAAATTCCATACCCTAACTTCAGGGACCACTTTCAATCTCTGCTATACATTATCAGTCCAGAAGAAATTTTCTGACACCATATTCCAAAAAAACACGATAAAACTCATCAAACCCCCTTCTGACCCAAAAGAAAAAATGGCAGCATGAAGCTAGATGATGGGTGGCAAGTGATGCTGCTGTCTAACTGCTGTTCTGATATCCCGCAGATTCTGTCACCAATGGAACAACAAAATCCCTAAATTTGGAGAATTGAAGCAGCACTGTGATAAGAGATCTGTTGCACAATGTGCATAATAATTCCAAACTTATAAATTGATAATCGCAGCAGCAGCAGCAGCAGCTCAAGAAGAATGCTAAAAACCAAAAAACACCCAATTTCCCAAACCCACAAAAACACAACATGGACAACACTTAGAAAAGCATGAATTCAAAAGCTACTGCAGCTTTTGTTGTTGGTGGTGGTGTGGGGGAAAGAAGAAGAAGGGGGGTGGGGGTAAAGATTGTAACACAAGTATAATAGATGATTCTATAGAAACATGAGAGACCAGAAAAAAAAATAAAAACAGAAACAAAAAAGAAGAGAGTAGGTATAGACAGAGAGAAGACCTAAAGCAAGATACAAGGAGCTGCAATTTTGCAGCACCCGGGTATGAAGAGGAGCCAAGCTCCAATGCATTGATAGGAAGAAGAAGAGACTGTTAAAATGGGTTCCACTGAATCCTTTGGCAAATGGGTTCTGCAGTCTTTCTGCCACTGAATTGCTGGAAAACAGACAGACCCAATTGTGATCGTGGTTGTAGAGTCCGGCGGTTACTCTCTCTCTCTCTCTCTCTTTCTCTCTCTCTCTGTGTCTGGCGGCTCGCCACCTTTCTAACAACACCATGCATCACAGATTCCACTGCCAGAATCCCCCCCCCCACTCCAGAATTCCAATCCAGAATACCCTACCTCCAGGATTCCAATCCAGAATTTCCCACCTCCAGGATTCCACTCCAGAATTCATTGAATGTATTTAAGATCACAGAGAGCAACTACTTACCATAAATGAAATGAAAAATTCGAAAACTAAGTGGTTTTGGAGGTTTTCAATTGCCAGAAGTGCATGAAAGCATTAGTATAATTAGCCAAATTTCTATACTTGGTTGCCTAATTTCTATACTGTGTTTTCAGTGTGTAGCCAAAATATAAGAATGATAATTAAAGATTTATAGTTCGTATTTGGCTTATAGCTCAATGGGGTTAAATCTTCCTATGGGTGTTTGTTTGCCTATTTTTCTACACCTTCCTCTGGATGATAGCCACTTTGATTACTAACAAAAATTCCTAAAAAAACCAATGGATTGAAATAGCCTCCTTAACGAGGATCCTTACAAAAATATAGCAAGAATTTCCTTTGGCTTTGCCTTACGAAAGAACCTTCAAAAGGAACGGCTACTAGATAGTTTTAGTCTTTCACCCTTTTAGCCAAGACTAACAAGTGATTTGTATTGAAGCTTTAATTTCTCCTTGGGGTTTTTGTTAATTGACGATTTGCATGTCAATAGCACTACAAACCTCAACTAGAGTTTATGTTGGCTTTGGCTTGCATCACTCCAAGCTTTAGATTAATGTGTTGTATTGTCAAACAAAATTTGCAAAGTTGGGGATAACTACATTATGGAATCAAACCATCAAAAAATTGGGATGGGAAAGTTGGAATCAAAGGAGGAAAAGCCTTCCCTCCCCAAAGCATTTTGCATCCCCAAAACATTTTGCAAGAAAAAAAATTTTGACAATGAAATTTTTTTAAATATTTTTCAAATTTTGATGTCAAATTCCGAAAGCTCTGTGACCAAAAAAAAAAGGGGTTTTGCATACAAGTATGTATGCACATTGATCATAACAAAATAATGCTTAAATACGTCAATACAACAAACCTTGAAAATACATATCCAACATAGCAACATTGGTTTTGCTTATAAGTTAATGACAAAATGAACCCTAAGGACTCTGCAGATCAACATGCTCCGGATTTCCTCTTTTTGTGGACTATCATGGTCTTCCATTGGGTACCTTGACAACAAACAAATTTTGCACCTAAAATTCCCATAATCCCAATAGAAATGTTGGTTTGGAGATGGTAAATATATGAACAAGCAGTGTTTATAATGACTTCTTCAAATTTTCCAAGGAACTTCCCACTACAAAAAACTTATTCAAAGTTCTCAAACATTTAGGTATTCTTGATTTTTACCGTGACCCCACAATTATCTCAAGCATGTTCAACTTGAGTAGGAACCCCATCAAGGCCAATCCAAATAACCCCCTTGAGCCTTTCATCACTTCTGTCCTATAATCTTATTAACACATTAACTCCTAATGTTTTACTCACCAACTTCAATGTAATGAAAATCCTAAAACAAACATGAACAACCTAGTTAAAATCACAAGTTTAAACATTCCTCTTACAAGCTTCAACACCACAAAACAAATTTGAATCAAAAAACTTTTCCTCCTTTGATTCCAACTTTCCCATCCCAATTTTTCCAATGAATTTAGTGAATTGAGATGAATTTGAGTTGGAAAACCTAAATCCTTAGCTTTAGTCACCATCAAGTATTTATCTCCTCCCCTCACCAAGCACATCTTTCTTCCATTTAGCAATCTCATTTCATCACACAACCAAAACAATCCAAGAAGCAATGCTCCACCACCAACTATTGATATGGGTGTTAACATTCCATGAAAAACAACACACCAGGTTCCATAACTTGCAAACAACAAAAGCACACAAAAATATGAAGACATCAAGAAGCAAAAACAACTCTTCTAAAGTTCATGATTGTTAAATGACCTTTTTCTTAGTGTTTTTTGCCAATATATCCATCAACACAAAAAATCATTCATTAAGGCAATCTCACCCTACTTCATTGGGTTAATGCTTAATCATTCAAAAAAATTGTTAACATAAATCCAAATATAGCTCCTTTGGGAAGCTTTTGGGTTTGAATGGAAACAAAAAATGGGGAAATGCAATGTCATTCCAAGGATCCTAATGTCATCAATGAAAAAGCTTACCTTGAAAGTTCTTTATTGCATATTAAAAAAAACCAATGGTGTTTGTCAAAAGTTAACAAGTTGATCAAAAAAGATTTGGAAAGAAACATTAACAAGAAAGAGCAAAAGAATAATGGCTCTCAAGAAAACTCAATAACAAGCAAAAGGAAACTTCAACTAAAAGGTGTTTCTTTGACCTCCATGAAAGGAACATGGCTTCCTTTGAAAGCTTATGTTTGATTTTTGGAAATGATGATGAATAAAGGGTTTACATCCAATGATGGGTTTCAAAAGTTGCAAAATTTAACAATGCTGATATTTGTGGTGGGGGTTATCACCATACCTTAACACAAACCCACTCATCTCTCATGTCTTGGTAGTGATCCATTTAAAACACGATTTAAAAGCTTGTTCTTGCTTGATTTTTGCATTAGGGGAAACTTGTTGGGGAAAAATGTGGATGATTTTTTGCTTGAAAACATTCACAAAGATGTTGTCATGGCAAAGTGATGCCCATTTCAATACAAATGGGTAGGCTTCGAACATTTTTAAAAAATATATCATGCAAGAATAATATATGTGAAATCTAAAACTTCCCTTACACACATGGTACCAATTAATAGCTAGATGTTTCCTGTGTGTTGGGACATGTTTGGTATCAATTTGTTAGTTTGCATATTCAATCCAATTACCAATATATTTTATTTTATTTTCTAATAACCATGTGATGTGCACAAAAAAATCATATACCTACATTGGTTAAATGGAAAACTTTGACATTAATAATTTTTAATGTGTCAAATTAAAAAATTTCACAAAGAGCTCCCAATTAAGTTCTATTAAATTACATATTGAACATAAAGTTTCCAATCCCCAAAGGAGTTTCCAAAAACTTCCTACCATGGGTAAGAAAAAACTTATAAATCAATCACTCTTTTTGTTAACCATTTAAAGTACCTTGGGTGTTTCAACTAGTGTTTTTTAAACACACCTAATGTTTTGTTAGTTTTAAAACTAAGTGAATGGGAATATAACCTATAGTTCAAAGTTCATGAAACCCTTAGCTCCAACTCTGACCTTGCAATCATTAAAAAAGAAAACCCCATTTCTATCTCCAACCCAATGTTTAAAATCTTTTAACCTTCAATTCCACCTCTAACTTGGGTCCTAAAAGTTGACAAAGTTCTTTGCCAAAAATTCAATGCATTTGTGATTTGAATACCCAAGGTTATTTATTTGTAACCCAATGCTAGTGGAATTAAATACCTTCAAGTTTACGATCGAAACTCATAATGGAATTATAGAACCTTGTGTTTTTGTTGTGAGGACTAAGGTTTGTAATTTGAAGTTGATGAATTCAAACTTCCATCATGATGATGTAAAAAGTTTGCTCCATTCATTCTCCTTGAAAACAACCTCAAAACAACAAAAAGACATTACCATTTTTATTTTTTCTTTGACATTTTTACTCAAAATGGCATGCAAGAAAATGGATAAATGTGTTTTTTTCCTTTTTTTTTTCTCATTCAACGTCTACTTTTTGCTTTCTACTTTAAATGTCTCTTGTTTCATGTTTCTTCTCTTCTACTACAACTTGCAATTTATGTTTTTTTAGTTTTAGGTTCCAAGAGTGATAAACTAAAGGTTATTGTTGTTTATTGCAAATCACGTGTCATCTTAACCCAGTGTTGTTTCATTACCAAAGTTCTTTTGATTACTTTTAGTGACTTACCAATCTTGCCCTTTTTATTCTAAATTTTTTGGGCATGGGTTTTTCTATTCTTGCCAACACTAGGGCTATTTTTAAAAATGTTGTTTTGCAATTTTTGGTGCTTTGTAGGTTATAGTAGTAGTAGCAACATTGTTAATACATGAGTGGAATAGGAAGGTTCGTCTAATGTTAGCATTGACGACTTTCTAACAAAAGAACTATCATTATGAAAAAAGGGTGTTTTGCAACTAGGTTTGCAACTCAATTTTTGAGTTGCACAAAGAACTTACAACTCACTATATTTATATGTCGTGAATGTTAATGAACAAATTGCATGAGTTGCAAAATTGCAATTCATCGTAACAAAAAAGTAATTTATTGCAACTCAATTGCAATTATGTCAAAACAATTCATTTTCAACTACTATGCAATTCCATTATAATTGCACCCATGATGTCATGCTAATGTCATTAATTATCATTGATATATTAAAATCTAACATGTGGCACTATGAAGATTTTAGGACATAAAAATTATTTTCTTTTCCAAATATTAATCTCCATCATTGATTATGATTATTAATAATGGTTTGAGAATTGTGACATGTGGCATAATACAATTTTTTTGCCACATGGAATATTAATTATATTTTGGAGAATTTTTTTAAAAAAAAATTTATATTAGTAGTTAGGTAGGTTGTACATAACAATAGGTGGTAGGTAGGTAGGTTTTAAAATGTACATATTTATGTATTTACCTAAGACCTACCAACCTACTTATAAAAGGTAGGTAGAAAATAGGACCTATTTACTTATGTAAGTAGATAAGTAGGTAAGAAAACATAATCATGAAAGTTTTTATTTTGTTATTTTATGTTTTGCCTTTCTATTAAGCTTTTTTGAACTCGTCCCAAAATGGCACATGTATTTTAATGTGAGAACACAAGAAAATGTAAACTTTCTTTACATAGTTTGTGACATGGGATTTGAAAACAAATCATATGGGTTAAATATTTTAGTTGTCCATTACTTGCAAATTGAATTGCAATTGAGTTGCAACTATAACATTTGAGTGCTCTAGGCAAACCAAATCCAAGGGGAAGGTTCTGTTGGTTTTAATGTCTAAACATAATTTGAAATCCTTTTATTGGCACATTTAGCCCATTAAAAATTGTCAAAAACAAAATACAATTGAGAAAATTACAGCCTCCCAAAGCAGAGGGGGTCAATAACTAAAAAATAATAATTGTTTTTGGTTTCTAGTCTTATTTTATTAATAGCCATGATTGGGGCTATAGTACTTACTATGCATAAAACTACTCAAGTCAAAAGATAAGATGTGTTCCAACAAAACGTTATAGATTTTCAAAGTACTATAAAAAAATAATCAAAGACATCTAAGGGCTTTAGCTCTTTAAGGTCATGAAAAAGCTCATAAATCAAAATATATTTTTTGATTTATTTATGGGATGACTTTTATTTTAGGAAGGGATAAAATAAACAATAAAAATAATATGTATTTTGATGCAATGACAAGTATAATAAACTTTCAAAAAAGAGGGCACTTGTATATTTGGATAGGAACCCATTTAATTTGCATAACAAATCAAGGGTCAAAAAGATAAAAATGAAAAGGAAGGCGCGTACCAAAGTATAAATTCTTTTTTGTATGCCTCTTTTAAGACAAACCATTGAATGCTACAAAGGTCAATTCTCAAATCCCCCAAAAAAAATTATATGTTGTTTTATTGTTGTTAGAATTTAAAGATGATTTGTAGAATTTCATGTGACAATCTTATAATAGTTTGAATCGTATAAAATGAATAAAAAATAAGAAAATTATGAAGTTTGAAAGTAGGAAGGGCCAAAGAAAAAAAATAGTTTTGTAAATTAAAAAATTTATTTCTCTTGTTATTTTTCATTATTCTTTTTCTTTTGCATTTCAAAGATGATTTCTAAAGCTTAAGGTAATGTTCCCACAACATTTTAAATCACTCAAATTGAAGCACATATGATGAAAATATAAATAATTAATGAATGTGTATCCT
>Ga0209208_10006859_pt1 | contig 15636 bp, 11 predicted proteins | sample S1TSphfallax_3_FD_187694 | JGI IMG/M metagenome (GOLD analysis project Ga0209208, IMG submission 187694) | Host-associated microbial communities from peat moss isolated from Minnesota, USA - S1T2_Fd - Sphagnum fallax MG (SPAdes) (version 2) | ecosystem: Host-associated > Plants > Peat moss >...
ATTTCACTTCAGATGCAAAATTCAGTGCGCAAAAACTGATTTTTGAGATCCTAAGTTATTCATTAACACAGCATCATCTATTTCATGTTGCAGTTCTTGGCCAGAGTGGACTTGCACCCACAAGCACACCATGAAGGATGAATGATAAGTGATCAGGAATCAATTTTCTGTTGGGATTCTGGTTCCCTAACTAACCATGGTTGTTACCTGAGTTTCTTTTTTTCAGACTTTATGTACTAACAACTAGCAAGCAGGTTGCTAGTAGGTAGGTAGCAAAAATAGTCCTTACCTCTGCATAAGCCATCTATTTACATAGTAGTAGTCACCAGTTGTGCTACCTTTGTGCCTAACATATGGGACCTACTTCTCACATATTGGGTTACCAAAGTGAAACCAGATATTAACTTAGTTAAGGTTGATCCACAACTGAAGTCATAACAAGCATCCAGTTGATGGTGCTCTGGTGGGTTGCTGGTTCATTCTGGCCCCTGTTCTTCTCTTGCAGCCCTTTCCTTCTTCTTTTTTTGGCTCTGCCCAGATGTACATCAGTGTGGGATTTTGGGGCAAAACTATTTTGGTTTGAACTTGGAAACAATTTGTGTATGACCATTGAAGATCTTATTCTACTCTTTAGGTTGCAATTTCTTAAACCAAATTTCATCTTTTGTTCAAATTATCAAAGGATCTATAGAAGGTTTTATCTTATCCCATGGTTTTGTTTGAACCCAACATGAAATGCAAAACCATTATGCAATGAGCCACTTGTTTTTCTAAGAATTCGTTTCAAGGTTTGTACTTTGTACAAGTTCAATGATTCTAGTGGATCACGTCTCTACCTACCGAAAGTTGGAAGATTTGAAGTCTATTGTCGAGTGAATTCATTGACTAGCGCATGACGATTTTATCATTGGAATCGCGTGTGGCTTATCGATTACTTAAACCCAATGAGGTTTTGGCAAAGGTTACTTGTAATTCCATCAAGTACAATGATTTGCCAAGAAGACATTTTCTAAACAAAACGCCATTGCAAGCCGCCTCCAATCTTGCTTCAAAGTTGGATATTTTGGATGTTTTGATGTGGGTTTTGTTGTGTGGAATATAAGTGAATGACAAAATTGAATAACAACTTCCTTAATCACAATAAAGGATTCATGGGCCCTCTTGACATCCAAAAGTGAGACCGCAAAACCCACGTTCACCCCCACAAATCTTTTACATGCATCCTTACACCTTATACTTACATCCCAACTCTTAAATCCTCCAACTCACCACTTTGTGCCATGTATCAATATCATTTGCTACCTATGCTCCAACCTACTTTGTTTTGCTTCCCTTTGAAGTGAATGAAATGAAAATAGTTGGGTTCATAGATTATCATATTTAAAATTGTGTGCTTCTACCTAAACCCAATAATAATTTGCATTATTAGGTTTAGGTAGAAGGGTTTAGGTATTTTGCATTTTCTTGTTCTAGGTTTTCTCTTAGCTTTGGAGTTTTTGACCCATCCTTTCTATTTGTTACATCTTCATATAGATTTGATCCACCATGGTGTTTTGCAACCTCACATTGAGGTATTCAACTAATACTTTTTTTCAATTGTCTTTTTTTTCTCATTCTTTGTTGTATTATTTGTTGCAACATGTTTTTTGATCAAATTTGATTTTTGATGTTTATGATAATTACAAATTCTTGTGCATAGGGGTTTGAATGTTTTTGGATTGTTGACTTGGTTTCTTTCAAATTAAAAAGAAATGGCTACATATAGTTTAATCTCAAAATGAAAAAAAAAACCATGAAAGAAATTAAATATGTAAAAAAAGAAAAAAATTCCAAATCACCTTTGTCATGTTGAAGGACATTATGTGTGATAAATTGGTGTGCTTGTTGCCACCAATTGTCATTTGTAAGTGCATTGATGTTGTTGGGTGGTTAGATCCAAAATGCATGTTTTAGGTTTTTTAACCACAAGGTTCCATGTGCATCCCCCTTCATTCTCAAAAATATTGCACAATTGCATTCCTTATAGCTAGGTTTTCCATTATGAGAATAATGCCCTCATGAACCAAATTTGTCACCCCACTATTTAATAACCATTTTTTGTATTAATAAGTTATAAACTTACTATTTAATGTTTGGTAAGGTTTTTCGATTCCTAACGTTACAACTTGCCATTTGCCAATATACAAATGATGTTCAAGAATTGTTTCAAATTTTGTAATGAATCATAATGTTTTGAAATGGATAATGAAAATCCCAGTCACTATTGTGATTTTTGCAATAGAGCCACAAACATTCAAGGTTGAAGAATAAAACTATGCAATATGTTTTAACTTTTAGTTCATATTTTTTCTTTTGGGAGTCATATGTTTTTGTTTGAAATATATGTATTTTTATTTTCAAAACAAGTTTATGGCCCTTGGTTATTTTATTTGAAACTTAAGGAATAGGCTTGGTAAAAGAACATTAGTGAAGCTAGGTTTAAAAGAACATATGCATAAACTAGAATATTCATTTTATTTGTTTTAAAGTTATGTTGCCTAGGAGCTATTTGAATAGTTGTTTCATAACCGACTTTGTAATGGACATTTGGAATATTTTTGTTAGTTCAAGTTTCTTGCAAAATGTGAATTTTATATAGCCTAATTTTACTTGGGAAAAATTCAATTCATTGTCACTTGACTCATGATCTTTGAGCATCGGTAGCAAATTGAAATTGCTTTAACATGTATGGGATTTGTTAGGAATATTCCCACTTGGAGGTCACAAGAAAAATTTAATAAAGAATTGTTGCTTTATTTTGGTTTAGGTCTAGTTTATGAACCCACTTAATCAATCTTCTTGTTTTTTGTTTGAATTCTTCATTCAAATGCCAAGAAAATCTCCTTTTCCATTGATTGTAAGATATGTTCTCCTTGTAGAGTTGGTTAACAAAGGGATTTATAAGGCTTCATATTAGCTCCTTACTTTTTGCTTATTTTGTGGATGATGTCTTATCCAAATTTGGTTTCCAAGAAAGAAAGATGATAATAAGGACTAGATTTATGTGGATGCTAGTGGGACCACAAAGAAGTGGGAAGAGCACAATTTGTAACAAAATCATACTAAATGCAATACATCATTAGATTCACATTTGCCATATTTGTTACATTTTTATCTTTTATAGATATTGGCATGAATAGGTTTGATGATGCAAAAAACAATGTCCATTTTCAACAAAAATGCAATTATTTATGTTCTACAGCATTAAAAAGTGTGTAATCTCCAATTTAAAGCTACCAATTATAAATTTAAATATTTTTAATTATGAAACATAAATTACCAATTATAAAACATAATGTGGTAGAATAAAACATAATTTGTCATGTCCTACCATGTTTTGGAATATAATTTGACCTAAAAGGTGGTGAAGTTGGTCATTTGATCTATTTACAATAGCTTATAACAAGCTTCCCAAATTAGCACACGATCTTTTGTTTTACAACCCCAAAATGCACATGAACATAGTTGTAATTTATAGCAAACCTCCAACATTCCACAAACCACCATCCTCCCTTGTTTGAAAACCAAGACTTTCAAAAGAAAATAAAGTGGTGATTCATGGTGATTTTGAATATCAAGACTTTCACCTAGCTCACCTAACTTCATTTCACCTTCTTTCCAAAATCACAAAATTTTAGAGTTAGTGATAAAAGAGGAATGCCAAGCTTCTAGGACATTATCAAGTTGTTATTGAAACCATATACATTGGAAAAATGTTAGATCAACAAATTGAAAGTTGTTAATTGGAGGGAATATTAAAATCTCTTTCAAAGCGAATTGTTTTTGTGAGTTTTGTAGTAAAAAATATGACAATCGTGATTTGTATTATTTAGTTATGTGTCATTTTTAGAGTATTGAAAAAATCATAGTTCAAAAACTTGTGATGGATTTTTTTGTAGAACAACATATTCAACTTAGCCCTAAAAACATGAAAGATTGAACTCAAGAATATTATTGTTTAAAATGTGCAAAAATGCAACAAAGACCTATTTATATGAAACCAATAATATAAAATTGTTCAAACCTTGTCAAAATTAGGCCTTCATTAGACCATTGGAAAGTTCTTGAAGAATAATACAATGTAGTTGTGACATTCTTAAAACAAGAATCTTAGCATAAGTTATGATCATTTGAACAATCAAGAATCAAATTGCATATTGATTTCCAACCATTTCAATGACACTTTGAGGGGTTCAATCATTTCCAATTGAAAAGTGTGACACATCATTGAAGAGTTCTTTTCAAAAGCTATAGGTTTTTTTTTTGAAATTTTGATTTAAATGTGAAATTTAAAAAATGTTATGAATCCCCAAAGTTGTAGGATTCATAACTTGGTAGATTTGGGACTTCCACTTGGGAGTAAGAAAATTGACCATTTCATTTATAACTCTTCATTTGTGAAGGTAACAAATACTAATGGCTGCGACCAAAAGTGATCAAATAGTGATTAATTTAAAAGTGGATTTAACTATTTGTGAAGGGATGAGTGGAGGGGAGAAGGGGAGTAATATAGGAAAAAGCATCAATGTAAGCTTGAAGAAGTTGTGTGAATAATAAGCATAGACCTAGATGGAATGTTGGTTGTATAAGAATTATGTATAAGGTGATATGTGGATGCAACTATATTGTATTTGTAATTGTGAATTTGGTGAAAGCCTACTTTGGCAAGTTTGTTAGTGATGTCATTCCTTTGAATACTAGTTTAAAATTTGGAACCTTGAGAAGATGGATCAAGTGATTATGCTTTTGTATGTTGGAGAAGATGACAACAATGACATGTTTGTCAAATTAATGGTGGTGCAAGTATGGGGAAGCCTTGTAAATACAAAGGAGATATAATAAAATTAGGCTAGTTTATGAATATTTATGTCAAACATTGGTTATCAATATAGGTGGGACAAAGCCACATGTAGGGCCATGAATTCAACATGGAAGTTAATTTTGTGACTAAAAAGGGAAGATAACTATTTCAAGCTCTAATAGATGGATAAGACATTGGATCCCACACACATCCAAATGTTTCGACCTAAATGGTAAAATGGGCAATACAAAATGCTTTTGAATAATAAGAATTTTAAGGGAGGAGGAAGAAAATAAAATGCAATAAGTAATGAGTGGGGATGGGGGTAAAAAAGTATAACTAAAATAACATAATGTTTCCAACATTTGGGAATTGAACTTTGGGTGGAAAGGGCTTTGAGTCTTTTGACCAAATCATTACGGAAAGATGTTCAAGTGAAGTCATGATAACATATACCTTAACAAATGTAACTAATGCTTGGTTTTTATGTTTTAGAATAAAAAACTACATTAATTTTACAAGTTTTTAATATGTTTACATGACAATGTTTCTAATATATTATGAAAATATGTGGAATGATTTGGAATGAATCTAAAGATAAAATACTTAAACGTGTTCATTAATTAATATTATAACTAGTGCTTTAAAAACATTACAAAGACTTTTATTTTGGGGGAAATTCTTTAAATATATTTTTACAAAATAATATAATGCAACATCTTTTTTATCATAATAATTTAAATATTTTTTATCAACTTTAAATATTTTTCCAACTTACAAATGGGGATATTTTAAGAATATTCTAGGAAAAACATTCACTTATGAATGTAGGGTTGGTTCACGTTAGCATGGAGACACCTATTTGAAATTTTTTTTCCCCTATTATTTTTTAAAACTCTTCTTTTGATATGACCCTAAGCTTTTAACTAACCTCAAATTTCTTATTTTCACTTTGTTTTTCCTTTCATGGTTGATGTCCATCTTATTTAAAGGGCAAACCCATCCTTAGGTGGTACCATTAGATTAAAATTCGATCACATATATTGGAGGTGGCATAGAAGAAGGTTGTCATGTTTGCCATGTTCTTGGATTGCACCATAAACATTTCATTCCTCATCATGAGTGTTTCACCTAAAGTTGGGATCTCACCTAGAAGAGTCATAGGGTTAAGGTCAAAGGTAGGAACAACAATATTGTTATTTAAGTTAAATGAATTAAAAGAACTAGGCCTAGGAGATGGGGTGGAGGTGCATGGGGGTGTACATTGAAACTTTGTTGCCTTTTAATTATGTTTCTTGTTGTGGCATGTCCATCTATGGCATGTTCTAGTACCTTTTTCACATTATAGAATTTCCTTTTTAGGCCCATTTTCATTTGAATTGAAAGTCTACAACTCCTTTTACGGTGTCATGCAAGCAGTCTTTCAAGGTTTCACCACAAATTGTGAATAAGAATCAATGTTTTTTTATTGGAAAAATTTCACCCAAAAATGAAAAGATTTTTTTTTTAAGAATTAATTTTGGAGGTATTCAATCTCTAAATTGAAAAAAGTAAAAAATATGAATTTCCACATAATTTATATACTTGGTTTTCATTGTGTAACCACAAATATAAAAGGATGACTAAAGAATTATATACTTTATTTCAAGTTTAGGGTGGGATTTGGCTAAATTCTCTTAAGGATGATTGCCACATTTTCTATATCTTCCTATGGATGATAATCATTTTGATTATAAAGAAAAATTCCTAAAAAAACATTATTTAAGGTGAAAGTTTTGGTAATTTAGTAAATTGCCCCCCACATTGCAATTGGAATCAATTGGGTTACCTTTTTCATGCTAATGACATAGGCAACAAAATTTATATTATATGAAATTGCTAGTGTGTTAAGTAATAGAAATTCCACATATTTGTTAAAACTTTTTTTTTTTTTGGGGTTGCTTTTTGGCCTTGTGCAAAACAACATATTCAAATTGTTTATCTTTGCCATGAACTTACCATCCTATGAAAGCTTGCCATTCCTGAAAAAAACCTACACATGCACACCACCATCACTCAAACCTAATCATAGGCACATGTATAATAATCAATAAATTTCACAAAAATAATATTTAGATTTGACTAAAATTGTTCATTGGTTTTCATTGAAACATTATTTGGATTTCACCAAAAGAATGATTAGATTGAGGTTACATAATTAATGGATTTCATAAAAAAAATTAATCAAATTTCATCAAAATAATTTGATATAAATTCACAACAATATTAATCACAATTCATGAAAACAAGGTTACAACCCCTCCAAGGGCATTTGAAGGTTGTTATGATACATAAAAAGGCCAAACATGAAAATAAATAAATTTCATCCAAGTGCACCAAATTCACAAAAGGAAACAATAAAATGGAATATAAATTAGACTTGGAGGTGCATCACTTTAATTATAGAACTATTTAAGAAAGAAAAATGAAAACCATGAAGACTATCACCATCACTTGTAGATTGAATAGAAGTTAAACAAAAGTCCTTATAAAGTGCTAGGAGGGCCTACAAAAAACATTAGAGCTACACTTGGCTAGGTTTTGCAAAAATTAAAACATGAGGGAAAACAAAAAGCCCAAGGAGGTTTCACAAGGCCTTAATTCTAAATTCTAAACCCCTCTAGGGTGTTTTACAACCTTCATACATATTTGTCAATTAAGTTCCAAAGAGGACATATAAGTTCCAATTTCCTAGTTGCAAACCCATGGACCACTTTTATAGAGTGGATAAGTGAAGGGGAAGGTTAGATTAGACATGGGGATTTACTACCTAAAGCAAGACATGCCAATATAAAGGTCAAATGGACCGCATGGACTTATTACAAAGTAGGACATACTAAGAGGAAAGCCAAATGGACCATGGGGACATCATGTAAAATAAGATATACCAAGAGGAAGTTCATAATAACAATTCATAACATCTACAAACTTGCATAGAATAAAAGGGTGGTCATGACTCATATTGTCCAAACCATTTGTGGAGTTAGATAAATCAAAATAAAGGGGTGAAAATAGGATAACACACGTCGAATTTTCCCACATTACCTTATAGTGATGGATTTATTTGGATTGCTTAAAAAATAGCTATAATTTTTATCAGGATAACGTGGCAAATTGTGATTGGCTAAATTGTGATCGATAAATTCACACTAGTAGAAATAAGCCAAAATGCAACCATTGCATTTGTGACCACATGTGATTTATAGTTGTTTGTAACTAGTTATGGGAGTATTTGTAACTATAAAATCAAATTTCAACTATTTTGATCATTGTTGTGACTATGTTGTAACTATTGATAAGTTTATCCTATTGGCTAGATGGTTTTTAAATCTATTTTCATCCATGAATATACTAATATGTCCCATTAGTCACAATAGTCACCCAAATTAAATGCACCCCTAGAGGTATTCTATGGTGACTTATGGATATATTTTTATGTATATTAATTATATATATATATGTATAATGTTCATATATTGAATCTATAAATTGATATTTGAATATGAAAATTGTTATTTCAATTTTAACATTATAAGAAATGAAATAGTAAGAAAAATAATAATGAAAAAACAACTAATCGCTAGCTACATTAATAATACAATAATATTAATTAAATAACTAGCTCAGCTAGTTACTAGTTATTAATTGCACTATAATATATTATTATTATTATTAATTATTTATAATAATGGATATAGTTATGAGGTAAATTAAATTCAACCTAAATACCTAGCTTAACCTAACATAGTTAGTTAATTGTTAGTTGTTAGTAAATGCAACTAGGTTGCAACTAAAGTGTAATTAAAAACTTATCCATATTTTTTGTTTTTGCTTGCAAATTTGGAAAATATATAAGTAAGTGCACTAAAACATTGAAAAATATACAAAGACTATTAAAACCAACTACCATTTGGGATGAGCCAATCACATAGTCTTGATTTTTAAAGGCTGAACTTGAAATAAAATAGGATTTAAAAACCTAACCTACTTCTTAGCTTAGACCCACTTAGCTACTTATGTAGCCTAAATCTACCTACCTAACATAGGTAGGTAGGGCTAGGCTAAGTAAATAGGCTAACCTATTAACCTACCTATGTGGATTAGTCCTAGGTACCTTAAGCCTCCCTAAGCTCTTTATAAACTACCATGTATTTTTTTTAGAATTCGGTAAAAGATTAACTTATAAATTACCACATGTCATTTTGTAATTTGATAAAAAATAAACCTATAAGCTACCACATGTCCCTTTTTACTTTATTAAAAATTACACCTCACTAGTCCAAGCTAGGTCTCCTTAGGCTAACAAACATGCCACATGTCATATTGACATTAGTTGTTAATTGTATACATGGGGCAATGTAAAGTCAAACCAATTTTGTCACATGCTTGTTGCATGATAGTCACATAAACCATACATTTCGCATATGGATGAAATTGTATATTTTGAATTTGATTTCATTTGTCGTTTACAATTAAGGATGCATATAAAGGATTTTTAGTTGTATATGACACAATCAACTAAAACATAATCGCATAGGGAAATTGTAAATTTCCATTTTTCTTCTAATGTCATAATTTACATGGAAGCCAAATTGTTTTTTGGTCATGACATATTATATTATTATGTAAATGTTTGAATAATTATTATACATGATTATGTCATTTTGAAAGTGTTTCAAGTCTTTTTTTAAATGAAAAAAAACATGATAGATTCAAGTTATAGTGTAAGTAATGCATGCTTTTGCATATTTTATCTTGCTTAAATTCAATACAATTTTTCTACATGTTTCCATAATACATTAAAAAAGGCATCGTGTAAAAATATTACAAACTTGCAATATCATTACAATTTTTGGCAATAAAAATATGAAAAACTAAACATTAGTGACACCTACTATGACATCTGTTATTGTGGTCACACCCAAAAGTCATGAGGACCATGGGGACCATGTGTAAAGGTGGACAAACCCAAAGAAAGACCTTAATGACCAAGAGGATTCCAAGAACCCATCAAGATCATCATGGCCATCTACATTTATTCAACAAGACTAGATAATCCCCTATTGCCCATAGGTGGAGGATAAAGCCAATTGGAAGATGTGACCACCCACAACTTGCATTTGTTACCAAACTTGGAGAGATAAATAAAAGGACCATGAAGACCATGATGTAGACCTATAAAACTAACCAAATGTGGATGGGGCAAAACAAAACCATGAGAACCATCGTCATCACTTGCATTTGTTCAACAAAGTTGAAGTGACCAAAAACAAGAGCATGAAGTTTAGGATCTAAACCTACAAAACTAACCAAAGATGGTTGGGGAAAAAACAATTCAAGAAAACCATCACCACCACCTAAATTTGTTCACTGTAGTTGGACATGAGGACCACGATTTAGACCCATAGAGCTAACCAAATGTGGATGGGGTATAAATAATTCATGACCATCAACACCATTTCAATTATTGCGGAAAGCTAAATAGACCCAAAAAAAATTCCATTCTTGAAAGCAAATCACACATTGCCATTCATGGAAGCTCATGTTGAAATCACTTCAATGATTGTGCAAACAATGCACAACATAGGGTTGGATAATCTCATAAATTTTGCAACCACAATGAGGAAAAGGATGCCTCCCACAAGTTTAAGTCTTCTTCACATAATCTTTGAAAACATATTCATCTTCTTAAACATTTCTTACTAACACCATAAACATGTAAATGAAATAAAAAAATGTGTTCAAACCCCTCAGTCTCACTTAGAAAGCTTGAACTTCAAGGTTTGGCTCATGACTTAATGGGATTTGCACCAACTTGTAAATCAAACTCCATTTTTGCACATAAGCTCCAAGTGTGTGTTTCAAATGCATGAACCTTTTCTTGTTTTAACGTTGTTTCATTTTTATTTATTTCTCCTTCCTTTCTTTGCACTTTGAATTTGAGTGGAAAAATGAGTTTTGTGTCATGTTCACCCACAACTATTTATTTTGATAACCTCCCTTCAGCTTGTACATTTTCATTTATTTACATTCAATTCATTAAAGGTAGCATTTTTTAATTGTGGAGGAACAAAAAAGTTGGGCACAAAAATAATAAAAAAATTGTTATCATCAACTATCAAAAACCCTAACCATTTCCTTCCAAATGTCGAAGTTTGTCAAACTCAAAGTTTTAAAATTTTAGTTAGACTTGAATTTAAGGTATGTTGACATGATTTAGTAGTGCACAAATTGGAGACCCTATGGAACATTGAATTTGAAGAATTATGTTCAATATTTTCATATTATGCATAATTCATAGAAGGAATTAAGCATTGAAGATTTGCAATCTTTGCGTAGTGTGTTTTTGATCCATTGTGCTATGGAATCACATTAAGTGAAAGGAATGTTCTTATTAAGGTATTTTAACAAAAAAAAAGAGTCCAAATTATTCCAAAAATCTTGCAAAAGTTTTTAACTTCAAGAAAAAGTCATATGTTCCAAACACAAATGACCTTTGGCCTTGGTTGGTTCAATCAAAGGGAGCATTTGCAAAGAAAAAGAGAGCTTAAAAATGAAACATATTGATAATGAGTTATGAAATTGTAATTTTCTAAAGTAAGAAATTTGGCAACTTGATGGTGTGTGTGTCTACTAGAAGAGGTGAAAGGTAGATTTGAGGATGTGTAATTTGCAAAATATTTGATCACATGGATTCCCAAATACTTATAATGAACAATTTGGATTCATTCCAATATAATCAGTTCCCCTCATGTGAAATAAGAAAACAAACTTCAAATTAAACACATTCATTTTCATGATGACATTGTGTGTCAATGTTTCAAAACCAACTTCAACTTAGACTCCCCGAATATTTGTAAGAAACAATTACAAAAATTCATGAATGTGCAATATCTACCAAATTAAACATTGTTATTTTCATCGTTAATCAACAATGACATGTAGCCTCAAATTTTCAAAGATGTGACAATAGTGCACATTGAGGTTTTCAATGGGATTAATTAACATACAACTTGACAATGTTAGTAGCAACTTGATCTTCAAATGATGCATATATGAAGTTGTTATCTTTGTGAATCAATAAAAACTTAAGATTACACCTAGTTTAGTCTATGCAACACCATTGTCTCAGTTTCTTTGGTTGGAAACCTTGTATCAACCATATCTATTGAAGATTTGGGAAACAAAATGTTTTGTGTGTGTTTGCTCATGTTCATAATATGTGTGCCACACAAAGTTGGTGGTTCAATATGTGTTCAAAAGTTGAATCATTCATATTCTTATTTGCACATATGAGACTTTTGATGTGTATTAATGTGAAGGTTGGAGAACGAGGCTGGAATGAACCACACCACCCACCACTTGGGCACACCATGAGGGATGGATGGTGGATGTGATGGTCCAATGTCCACAACCTTTCCCATTGGGATCTAGTTCACTAGCTAGCCATGGTGTTTAGCTCAGTTGCTGTTTTCTACTACCTGCCTACTAACAACCAGGCACTAACCCTTACCTACATCCTAACTCCTAACCAGCTACACGAACATATTTACATAGTAACCACCACAAGAGGTGGATGGTGGGTGGAACACAAAACACTTTTCATTTGGGTTCCAGTTCACCAGCTAACCACAGTGTTTAGTTCAGTTGGTAAACTAACTACCTACCTACTAACAACCCAGGTACCCTCACCTATGTCCTAACCATGTACATGTATCTACCTACCTAGTAACCTTCACAAGGTATGAATTTGTGGGTGGGACAGGAAACACTTTTCCATTGAGTTCTAGTTCACCAGTTAACCAGGGTGATTAGCTCAGTTGCTATTTTAACTACCTACCCAATCATATTTCCCAACATGAAGATCTACATGAAAAACCCTAAACCCTACATATTACCCTAAACCCTAAACCCTAAACCCTACCTATTTTCCTACCTACCATGATTATCTGACCGACCTTTAAGTGATTATTTCACGCTGATATTTTTGTCATGGAGAAGTTCTTCTCACCGTCAGCTTCTTTCTTACGGGGCTAGATCTTGGTTCTACAACTGGCTAGATTTGAAGAGCTTGGAAAAAATTTAGCAAGCACCTATTGGGTGGTCCTGAGAATTGGCATGATGAGTGAGTAAGTTAGAGCAGCTTCATTGTTCTGTGTGAGTGGGCAGGTGTTAGAAAGGATGGCAGTGGAGTGGGAAGTTGAGGAACAACATGTAGGATATGGAAGCCAGGGCCCAGGTTAGTACTTACTGCAGCGACAAGCTCTTAGCTCCGGCATTAAACTTACCTGCAGGCAATAATGGTGGAGAACTGCTCTTCCGCGACTGCTGCTAGTTCTAAGCTAATAAAATGGGTAGTTATGATGGCGGGGCTGCCACCGCACCTGACCGGCTGTCTTTTGTGTTCCCGGGTTTGCTCTTTTCTCCAACAGAAAAACATGGTAAGTATACGGCTACTACCCATTGCAGAACTGGCGTGGCAGCCTTCATTTTGCTGGCTATGAATATATAACCATTTTGCTGGCTATGTTAAAAATCAAAAGTGCTAATTCAAGTGATCTTTGAGATTTTCAGTAGCCAGAAATCGACCATTTCAAAACGAAAAACTCCAGATTTCTATACATGGTTTCAAGTATCTAGAACAAAAAAAACATAGACAAATTTTTAAAATTTTGATTTTCATATTTATTTCGACACTAAAATGTGGCTCAATCTTTCTATGGAATCGACGCCACTTTGGCTACATCACAAAATTGACAAAAAACAAATGCACTGCTGCGTGCGGGGTGGTGGTAATGGTGCAGCCAGATCCAGAAACAAAAACCATCTGGTGCGGCCATCTGGTCATGCAGGTTCACACATAACTACCTTAATAAATGAGCGTACTGTAGAATTATCCGCGCATAGCACATACCTGAAAATAGTAGGAAGGCAGGCCACAGCCAAAAGAAATGAAAAGAGTAAAATAAAGGAAACTTTTTTTAAAACAAAAAATTCCCGACTCTCGATACAAAACAGTCCAACGTTGTGGAGACGAGAATGGAGACGAATGGCGACATGCATCATAATGCAATTGCAAATTCGAGCTGGCACGGACCACAGACGCGGAAAACCAACGGCGCTTCTTATCCAGCTGCGATTCATACAGCAAAAAAACACACAAAACCCCAAAAATCACAGCGAATCAGCGGCGATCTCATGCCCAATTCCCGTAACTGCAACGGTGCCCGTGATTACAGGTGTCCGATAACGTGACCACGTCACCCAAATCTCCAACTCCACGCCCCCACTAACTTCCTCCTCGTCCTCCTCCTCCTTTCCATTTCCTTTCTCTCCCCAAATTTCTGGCTTTTTTCTCCACTCTTTCAACAGAATTTCATCATAGCTGCCTGCCAGACCCCACCCTCTCTCTGTCCCCTTTGGCTGCGCGCGCCGGCCGGCCCTTCTATCCAATCCGAGCCAAACGGAAAAGTGCAGTCAATTATGGTACCCAGAGAGAACCAGCAGTCACGCACAGTACACCCTGATGGATGGATGGATAGATGGATGGTAAGTGATCAATTAACAATTTTCAGTTGGGTTTCAGTTCACTAGCTAACTATGGTAGTTAACTCAGTCAGTACTTTTTTTAATACACAATGGGTTACCAAGGTGGAAAAAGATATTTAACTCAGTTAAGGTTCATCCATAATGGGCATTCAGTGGATGGTACAAGGGTGGGTGTGAGTTCACTTTGGGCCATTTTATTTTTTAATGGGCAGGGTGAATTAGCACTGACCCACCCCTTAGTGCACCATCCACTAGATGCGAATTACAACTCAGTTGTGAGTGAACCTCAACTGAGTTAATATTTGATTTAACCTTGGTTAATTCATTCTGTAACGTGATGGTGTTATGAAGAGGTTATGAAAAAAGAGCAACTGAGCTAACTACCATGGTTAACTAGGGAACTGGAACCCAACAGAAAGCTAACAGAAAACTGTTTCCTGACAACTTAATATCCATCCATCCATCCTTCAGTGAATGGGGAGCACTCACAGTCAGTCACCTGGTGAGTGCCGGTTTCAGCTCTGGCGCTTTTTAAATTTTTGACTTGAGTTTTGAAAACAGACTTTTTTTTTTGTTTCTGCCGGAAGAATTCAATTCTAGATTTGTTGTTTGCTACTTAAATGCGACATTTGATGAAGCATTTATGGACGGCAAGTGCAACGAATTTATGACAGCTTCAAATCGTCGCAATGGATAACGCATCAGTTGTCGTCAAAATTAGGATCAGGATTCAGTTTCCATGTGACTCACCCAGTGGAAGACCACACACCCCCATAACTGTGGAATAAGTGAAAGCATACATAGTCGCCATCTCCGGCCGGCTCCACTTTCTCTCTCCATCTCGCTCTCTCTCTCTCTCTCTCTCTCTCTTTCTCTCTGCTCCCAACGCGTTTACTGCGCCGATTGTCGTCGTCGTGACTCGTGGTAGGTCAGATACGTGGCGCCGTCGAGTTCTTAACGGCAACACTTTGCGTTTGACTCACGACATCACGACAACGCCGTTGGCCGGTGGTCTATTTTTCGAGAAACCCTTTTCCCACCTTTTCAACTTTTTCATTATCAACGCTTTTGGGTTGCAAAATGATGTTTCTTTTTTGCTTTTTGGTTTTTCTTTGGGGAGCAAAATTTCGCCAAATGGTGAGAAAATAGTGTGGCAATGGGGAATGGGGAAGAAGTTTTTTTTTTTTTGGGTGTGTGTTTGTTTTCAT
>Ga0209208_10006860_pt1 | contig 15636 bp, 5 predicted proteins | sample S1TSphfallax_3_FD_187694 | JGI IMG/M metagenome (GOLD analysis project Ga0209208, IMG submission 187694) | Host-associated microbial communities from peat moss isolated from Minnesota, USA - S1T2_Fd - Sphagnum fallax MG (SPAdes) (version 2) | ecosystem: Host-associated > Plants > Peat moss >...
TCAAAGATGATTGTAGGATATTTTTAATAATTATAATTACTTAATGAAAATATGATTTTAACATTATTATCTAGCTTAAACTAGTAATTAACTTAAGATGTTTTTGTACTTGTAGGTTAATTCATGTAGCCTATTTACATTAATATTTTAACATAAATAATAAAACTTAAGTGTTGAATATATATATAATTTATTATCATTATAATTATAATAAAAATTTAATTGATAATTATGAACATTTATAATAAAATTTAATATTATCATATTAATCGATTTTGAATATTTTTTGTTTAATCAAATTTACATTTTCTGAAAAATATTCCAAATAAAATAAAATCATAAAGTTTTACTTGCCAAAACGAATATTTAAATATATTTGACAAATAAAATTTAAAAACTTGTCATATATATTTAAACCATGGTTTAGTTTAATATAATTTAGTTTAGCCATAATTAATTTAGCCTAGCTTAATTTAACCATTTTTTAGCCTAATTTAATTTAGCCATAAATAATTTAGCATAAATTGATTTAACCATAAATAATATAGCCTAATTTAATTTAGCCAGAATTATTTTGGCTTAATCTATTTTAGCCATAATTAATATAGTTTAATTCATTTTAGCCATAAATAATTTAGCCTAATTTAATTAGCCATAATTAATTTGGCCTAACTTAATTTATCCATATTTAATTTAACCATAATTATTTTGGCCTAACTTAATTTAGCCATATTTAATTTACCATAATTTAATTTAACCATAATTAGTTTAGCCATGGTTAGTTTAACTTTTTTGTTTATTTAGCCTAGGTTAATTTAGCTATGGTTATTTTAACTTGGGTTAGTTTAAGTTAGCTTAAGTTAGCATGGGGTTAAGCTTAGTACTAAAGACACATAATATTATTATGCATAACCTATGTAGATATATTAAGTATAATAATTTAAGTATGTATAAGTTTAGACCATTATTTTTATGATATGTGTCCATGTTGTACACATTTAGTTGCACGCTAGTTGCACACACAACCGTATAGTTGAAAAATTATACAATACCAAATTTATAGTTGCAAACATGACCAAGATAGTTACAAATGACAACTAGTTGCATGCCAGTTGCATAGTGATTGGTTGCAAAAGACATAATTTCTAGTAGTGTATGTTGTCCACCCAAATTAAAAAACATCGAATTGGAAACAATAGATCGATTTCTTGGACATGTTTTTAGAATTTTAGTTGGATCTTTTAGATCATCAAGAATAATAAAACTTAGACACTATTGATCAATGTAATGGAACGTCAAAATTTCATGCTTCATTTCATTCTTGTGTGTATTGTTCAATGGGTGGTACACAATTCTCCTAGGAAGAGGTAGTAATCTATCCACAAGATCTTTTAACCCTTCAACAAGGTTGTTTCCAAGGGGGTAGTATGAAAATTCGCTCTTAATTAATTCGTCAACATGCTTGCAATTGATCTTGTCAAAGCCCTTGAGATATTTTTTCATGATGAGGTTGTTAATTGTCTTCTCCCTTTCTTCCTCTATTGTCGCCTCCTTTTTTTATTTTTTGGGAGCCCTAATCACTAATGAGCCTTCAACATTGATTTGAGCCATTTTAGAAGTTGTCACCATTTTGTTGTCCTTCTTGATGATTATCATAGTCACCATCTTGTCCCACATTTGGTGTATTAGCTTTGTTGTCCTATTTGGGAACTTTGCAACCTTAAACTTTCCTCTTTCACAACTTTTCAGGTGCAGGATATCGTCCATTTTTGAAATTGGGTAGACAATCTTAGTTTATGATGGAAAGAATGGCACTAACAAGAACACCACAACCTATTGTGGATCATCCTTGTAGGCCTTAAGGTTGACAACATGAACATATTTATCTTTGTTTAGGTCCTTCCATTTCTTGAATTGGAAGCACCATTCAATATGTGGCATTTCCATTGTCAACTCAATACCCCACTTGTCTACCTCCTTGTCTAACAACTAGATGTCGACATCCACATTCTCGTAGTCATTGTCATACCCAAGTTTTTCCCCAAGGATTTTGGTGAAGAGGTGAGTACAAGGATCACTACAACATGAACAAGTGAACTATTTTTGACAACATAAAAATAAAGGAAATGATTTGGCAACCACTAGATAATAATATTTCCTAGCCCCATGCATTTTCTACCAATCCTTCATAGAGGAGAAACAATTTCATGACCGCCAGATCTCTTATAACATTTCCACAATTTTACAATGTTCTAGTGGTTATTAGATTGTTTGTTGTACCACATCTAGTGAAAAGGACTTGGTGGCCACCAGATAATGATTTATCTTATAATGTAAGTGGATTCATCTACTTCCACCAAGTTATTATTTTATCAATAAAACCTTCAAGACATAGCAATTTGGGGGCCACTATATGATAATCTTTGTCCATCACTAGTGGCCACCATATCGTTACCAATGTTAGTCCTTAAGGACATAATGATATGGTGGCCACCATATCATTTTTTCCACGAAAACTAGCATTGTTAATCTTTTGGTGGTCATTTGATCATTACCAACGTTAGTCCTTAGGGAAGTAACGATTTAGTGGCCACCATATCATTGTAAGGGCTAATCCTAAGGGATTGTAACAATTTGTGGCCACTAGATCATTAGGTCTTCAAATATTAAACTTGCAATGATTTGGCAACGACCAAATCATTATGTGGTCTTAGAGGAACAATGGTACTTACCTGGTGGCCACCACATAGTTAGGTCTTCAAATACTACCCTTCAACGATCTGGTGGCCACTAGATCATTACCGGTGCAAGGAATTATGTTGTTAACAATTTGGTGGCTGTTATATTTTTGGTTGTGTGCAAGATGGAATTAGAAATCTAGGGACCACTAGATCATTTTGTCCTTATTTGCATGCATATCCTTGAAAATCAGTTACTTTTGAAAAAAACAAAACTCCATTGACCTTACAAATTGTTATACTTAATGTGTTCATTTAAACATTTCTTCATGAACCTATAATGTAATCCAAAAACTTGGATTGAAATGCATAAACCTCAAGTCCAATTCAATGTTCCTAGTCATGAGGTTTATGTCCAATTGATATTTGCACAAGATTTTACTTTTGCATTGTATAGAGGTTTCTATTTAATGACATTTTTCCATATTTGGTATCAAGTGAAGGAGTGTCTTGGTAGAGCATGATCTTGATATGTTGTGTTCATGCATAACTACTTCTTTTCCTATCCTATGAGATAGAATTGAATTGCATAGGACTAGGGAATCAAAGACATACCTTGTTTCTGCCATTGGAAGAAGCGCATCTTGTCCCCGACTCAATTACTATGCAATAGTTCTATAGACATCAACAAATATCTTTAGCACAATGTTAGTTGAATGTTATTTCCTTAGGGATATAGATTAAGAATATGTCAAAGAAAATACGAAGGTTGGGTGATTAATTGTCATACGATCTATGTTTCAAGGACTTAGGGTTTTTGGTAGTCTCAACTGTCCTAATTGGAGTACTCACTATTGGATCAAACCCTAAGCTGTTAAACCCTTATCCAAAAGAGGATCGACGGAGCCAAGATCTAACTAGTTTTAGGTCAAAAATATTTCCCCTTGCTTTTATGGGTTCTTTTGAAATGAAATAAACACATGCAATGATTCATAAATGAAAGACAAGGTTAATGAAACAATGGCAAAAACGAAAATTTAATTGTAATCTGCTGCAAGTGTTGAATTCTATGGATTGTTTACATTTCTAGAAAAGACATTAAAATTGACTTTCTAAACTATGTAGAACTTAAAGAGCGTTCTTTGGTAAGGATATTCCAACATATAGGAAAACTTTGCGCGAATCAAATAACATGTTGCATGAGAACTCTATAGGAAGGAAATTTAATTACAATGAGAACTTTGCAAGCAGAATAAATTACAAGTTTCCAAGAGATTTGTAGACCTAGGAAGCTACAAGTTCCAAGAGGGAAAAAAAATTTCAAACCTATAAGAAGGTTTCTTCACACCACCTTTGTGTTTGCAAGAATTTTTTTGTGTTGAGCACATCACCATGACTTGGTGTTTCTTTTAGCACTCCCTTTCCTAACCTAACCCCTTTGCCTATTTTTTTTCTTCATAGTAAGAAGAAGAAAAAAAAAAACTCAAAAAGTCGAATTTAGTTAAAAAATGAAAAGAAAAAAAAAAAAGGAGATTTGAGAAGAGATAAAAAAAAAGCCTAATTCAAATTATCAAAGTTGAAAAACTCTGGAGATGAGAGAAGAGGTATGAGGAGAGAAGTTGTGAGACAAATTGGAAGAATGAGAGTGAAGGGGATGATGGGGAGAAAGTGCAAGGATTTAAAAGGGGGGTGTTACCGCACGCCACCACCTCTTCTTCTCTAACCCTTGCAATTATGAATTCGCAAACAATGGTAGGGTTACCCTATTTTCATTTTCATATTAATATGTTAAAATGGCGATCTTGCATATCTAGGTTTCAACAAAAATTTCCTACTACATTTATATTTTGGCAACCTACTAAAACTTATAAATTTTTTTTGGTGATATGTGAAGTTTTTTTCCTTGAAAAATAGTGAATTTGGACCATTTCGCCCATGAAATGTTTTTTTGTAAAAGTCCAAATTATTTTTTTCATGTTGAATGTTGACAACATTTCAACCGATGGTTCTTTTTTAGGTATTTCCATCTTTTGGTTACTTTTTCATACATTAAATATTTTAAAAGAATAATTTGCATAGTAGTGACATACTCTCAATTCGATTCAAACATACGCGTATTTTACGTTTTTTTGGGCTTTTTAAAAAATACTTGAAAATACTTGATACAAAGGCCAATTTTCAAGCCTTTGTATTTTTATAATGTTTTTTAAAAAATACTTGAAAATACTTCTTTTTGAGCACCTTCGAAAAATACTCGTATTTCGTATGTCACTACTATGATAATTTGGAAAAAACATTCCAAGTTAAATGCAAAAGGAATATTTTGGACTAATTTAGAAGGGATGTTCTAGAATAATTCAAAAGGAATATTGCATGATAATTTGGAAGGAATCTTCCAAAGTTATTTAACACAAATTATATTCCTAAATAATTGAAAAAGAATATTTCAGAATAATTTAGAATTAAAAAAAAATCGAGAATATTCTAGCAAATTTTTGAAATGATAAGTTTAATAAATTTAAACTTTATATTAATATGCGATGTGGATAATATCCTATTGATTTCAAGGTTTTCAAGATGTTGTTTGAGTTTTTTTTATCTTGAAGCTCTTGATTTTAAAAGTCTTGTAAGACTTATGTCATTCCAAAGTCTTGAAATTATGAGGGATAAGAGCTTTAGGGTTTAATGGTTGTAATCTATAGACTATAGTGTAAACCACAAGGTTCCATATTGATCGTTTATAACAAAGTTGGTGTTTACTAATTATTGACAACAAAATCAATGGAGATTTATGCTATAAATAACTAATTATAAAGTCGACGGGTGGTAAATCTTAATATTCTACCATTGGTTCAATTGGTGTTTTTGTTCTTGTAAATGTTTATTTTCATTCATGAATAGAAATCCATACATCATCCATGATATTTCAACAACCACATGTCCCACAGCCCAAGTATATGCATAGTTATGCCATAATTTTACTTCTCATATTGATACGAAGGGAAGAACAATAAATATTGGAAAAAATACAAAAACAAAAGATAAAAGATCATGGTTCTATCTTCTATTGTTCTACTTTCTCTTATCTTTGCACTCCCACATTGGTATTCATTCTTGGAGAAGAAAAAATTTCCCACATAAATATAAATTCCAACACAACAAGGTAATTTGCCCTACCATGTAAATACTGATTCACTTGCTCTATTTAGCCTATTTCAAAATAAACAATATAATTTTCCCTACTATTTATGTATGGCTTGATTATTACAATACAATCTTGCCCTTAACACTAGGGTGAATGTATTTCGTGGCATCATAATAGGTCTAGGGGGTAAATTGAAAGAGAACATTACACCTTGAATCATGATTGATGTGCATTGTATGAACCACTACACCAATCTCAAAGTCCAAAATGTTTCTAAAATGTCTGCATGAGTATTGAACGTGTGCTACAATGTTTGTATGCATACTACTGCCATTACTTTAACCCCAATTTATGAAGTTGCTTCGTGTATATAAACTTAATTCCGGAAACCTTTTGAAAAGTCTAGAATTAACAATTGACCATTTGAAAGTTGGCAAATTAAAAAAAAACATTAAATTCACAAGGGCACCAATAGATGTCATAACAACAAATATTAACAATATTTGGCTTCCCTAGACAATCCAACAAATATTAAAATTATCATCAATTTCTTGAATTTCCGAAAGTGGTGAATTTTTCAGGATAAACATTTTTTTTAAAAATTATGAAAAAATGAATTCATTGTATTTTTATTTTTTAAGCACAATGTGTGGCCATACATCATTAGTTTATTTGACATTGATGGTGAAAATGGAAAAAAATACATTGATAATTTTTTTTTAGCATCCAACATACAAAAATAAACTTTAATATTTCAATTTCATTAATAAGGCTTATTATTTCGTAAATGTCCTCATTTACCAATTATTTTATGCATTATTTTTTATGATAATCCATTTTTATATTGAAAATTGGGGAGTTCAAAATTCATTGCATTCATAGATATTGAAAATTAAATTATATCCTATAATACTCAAAATTTAACATTGTAATAAATATTTGGTGGCATTAAACATTTAATATAAAAAGACTACATTTTTTTGTTACAAATATGAATGTAATGCCCTTGGCCCCAAGGGTAAGGTTATTTTATGTTGCCATATAGTTCAAGTAAAATTTCATCATGATTTGTCGCATATTTCAAAATTATTCTTTTTCTTGTCCATGTAGGTAGACAATGTCATGGAAAGGAGGTAGGTATTTACACTTGAAAAAGGTAGATTTAAAAATTATTTTAATATATAAAACATGGGCATGAAAGCTACATGTTAATTTTCCTTTCCATATTCATGTAGGTGAGAAGGACAAAGGAGTGAAGTAGATAAGCTTGGAAGAAGTAGGTTTGGAGAACCCTAATCAACATATATGGACACAATTTTTTTTTAAAAAGGCTTGGAAAGGAAGTTACTATTTGACAAAACATAGATCCCATGAAGAAATAAGATAAATTCATTTCACATTTAAATTAGTTATTCATAAATGATTTTTGCTTACATGGATGATTATGTTTCTACCATGGCAAATGTCAATGTTATATTTGCCCGATATTATGTGGGAAGTTAAGATTTTGTCAAGATTTTGTTCCAATCATTTGTAATGAAAACATAATGCAAGTTTCCATTATGCTACACATTGCTTTTAGTTCTCAATTGAACACTTTTAATTAAAATTGTGAGATATATTCACTTACAATATTGCAAGGTTTATTACCCTTGCCATTTGTTCCAAATAAATTAAATATTAGGTTTTCAAACTTTCACTATATTCTTTGTAGAAATAATCTTGACAACACATACAAAAGAAAATTTGAATTAAGAAGAGTAGGCTTGTCGCCCATGGTCAACAATTAGGGTTCTTTCAAATTGCATAAAATTGATAAGGTCATTATCAAAATCAAAACACATTGAGTTGTTGCGATTTGTTCACATTATGCATCATAATTCCCTTTTATGTATAGCTACCAAAAAATCAAGATTCATATGATTTTATCATATGAATATGTTTTGTACACTCATACTAAATACTATTGGTTCCCATTACACTAACATACTACTTGATGCTCATATATGGGACACATTGTGATCCCCTAAACATCCTACAAAATGGGGAGTTCCACATCCTTGGGTGTCCACCTTGACCTTTATCATTCATTAGACATGATTGCCAATGTCATTAATACTTTAATACCATATTATTGGATTTGTGTGCAAGGGGGTGTTCAAGTTTTGGATCCCACAATTTACAACCCATCTTCAAATGCCAACATTACTTTCATTATGCATACAAATTTCTACATGAACACATATTTAGCCTTGTGGGTATGTACTTAAATCTATTCATGAAGGAAAAAATTAAAATTCAAAAATAATAAAATATGTAGGATTGTTGATCATGATTTATTGCAACAAGAGCAAGATTTGATTTGAAAAATAAAGTGCAAGACTCACATTGTATAATAAGTCTAATGTTATATGATATCAAGTTTTGAAAGAAAAAACTTCAAAGTTGTGAACTAATTTCTTTTTTAGGGGACAAGTTGAAATCATGAGCTTAATATGATGATGATGATGATGATGATGAGTCTAAGTTTGAGGATGAAAATAACATGGCGCGAGTGTTGCAATGTCAGCTAAAAAAATCATAGATTACATGTTGAGTTAAAAACAAATCAAATTGTGCAAATGTTCTATTTTCCATATTATGGAAGATAAAACATTTGTGCAATTTGATTAACTATTGTTGATAAAAAAATAATCAGTAAGTTACAACTTTGAGAAATAGAACATTTGCATAATTTGATTTGTTTTTAATTCAACAATGTAATTCTATCTATATTTTATCTTCCATTGTCATTGCAACACATGTGCCAAGTTGTTAGGTTGTTGTTATTAGGAAAGAATTTGCAACCTTAAACCATGACCTCAAACCCCCTAAACTTTAAAAGATAAAAATATGTTGAATGGTACAACACATCCAAACCAAAATATGATTTACTTACAACAACACAAACAATTATGACATGGTGGCCATTAAGAAATTAATTATTTAAAAAAAAAATTCAATAAAAAGTGCGAGTTATAACATAACAATTTTGATCTCTATTGGGTAAAATGCCTTCAACGCATAAAAATGAAATGTAATAATATACATAGAAAAATAAAATATATTGTTACATTCCAATTTTTTGTGTTGAAGACAAACATATATATAAACACATAGAAATCAATTAATTAATTAAACTACAACTATTTATTTTAGTTTGAAAATCATATTTGAATTATATTGAATTTTTTTTAAAAACATACAAACATAATATCCACACGAAACACACAGATGAAGCACCCACACAAACATATATTTACAAACATATACAACCACACATCCATACATAAATAAACAAATATCTTACAATTTACATTTAAACTACGAATTAGGACATATTAGTACAACAATGATTTATAAGAAAAATTTGACATGAAATATTGGCATAGTAGTAGAAGAAAATTATGTAGTTCTTTATTCAACCTTATAAATCAACTTTTGACAATAAACCTTATAATTCACTTTTAAGCCCTAAACCTAAGCTCTATAAATTAAACTTTAGAAACATAAAACAAATATTTCAAATATGAACCACTTAATAAATATTTTATTACCTTTGAGTTATTTATCAAGGATTAATGTACTATCCTTGAATGATAAATTAAGTAACTTCTTATATTTAATTTAATATTGATTTTGAGTTCATGAACATGGACAATTTAGTTTTAAAATATTTGATAATTACATAATAACTAATTATTGATGTTCACTATATAAATTGCACTTAAATACATATTAAGAAATATCTTTGAACTTCCATGAATTTTTTTGTTAATGTGTATAAATAACATTTGAACTTCAATTTTTTTCATAAGTAGGATTAGTATGTCCCTAACTAGGTAGATAGGTAGGTACACATGCCTATCTACCTATGTTTTTGAATGTTCATATCTACTTATGTAAACTATAGGTAAATCAAAAAATTGTCTTCATATGTAGGTAGATAGTAGGTAGGAAGATAGATAAGAATATAGGTAGATGGTAGGTAAGTAGGTAGGTAGGTAGATGGTAGGTAGATGGTACTATAATACAATTATAATTTGTGACTATTACATGTTTGGATGGAAAAGTAAAATAAAAGTGCACATTTTTCATCCAATATTGTGAATGAATCCTTGGATGGATGAAAACCCAATTGTTTTTGCAATTGGTCATAGTTGTTTTGGCAACTAGGACCAATAATTTTTCCATTTAGAATATTTTGATGATTAAAATATATCTGACATCTTTGGAATTACAATATTTGTTTGATAATCAACTTGTGTCTAATTGTTTATTTATTGGTTTTTATTACTGTGTATTGACATGGATAATACAAATTATTATATTTTTACTAAATATGTTTGAGTTATGATCTATTTATTAATATTATGTATGATGATTATTTAATTACATATTATACATGTAAATTAAATTTTATTGATAAAATTACAACTTATTATAATCATGATCAAATATGATTTTTTAAAAATCAAATAGAGGTTTAAGATGTCCAAGAAAGATATCATTTATTTGATTATAAGACTTTTACCATTTGGAAGTTGGAAAATTAAAGAAAAACTTTCATTTGGGGGCCACCAAATGATGCAACAATAAATACAAGTAAATTTGTTTATCTTGTTTATCAAGAACATGGGTTTAAGGAGCAAGTTTTTTATGCATAATGAAATTATTGTCTTGCTTGAGTTTACATCGATGACAATATGGTTCATGGTGACCAATTGAATGAAGCTATTGATGCTTGCATGTTTTTGGTGTGCCCATCTTTGTGGTGTCTCTCTCCTTTTGCTCTTCTAGTGTTTAGTGCTTGGAAGAGGATGATCAGCAGGAAAGGCCACACCAATTTGACACCATGGTGTCCAATAAGTCCAATATGACCAAGGCCTACTTGAAAAGGTTTCAAGTCAAGTACATGCATAGGCAAGCTAGGAAAAATAATTATCAAACTATAATACGTTTAACAACTTGGGACGAAAATAAGTACAACACCCCAAAATATTGCTATGTTGTCAAATTTACCAGTTAACACAAAGATACTATGGTTCAAATAACCTCATATGCCATTAAGAATTATTGGTGACATGAATAGGTTATGACATTGAGCTATCAAAAGGCTTGAAGGATGCCAAGTTTTAGCATTAATTATGCTACCATGTTACCAAGGTGCCTTTATGAATGGAACATGCAATGCAAAATCTTGCAACTATTTTTCAACATATTAGGCGACCAAATGGTGACCCCAAACTGAACTCCAATTTCGTGTTTTTTGTATTATAAATAATAATGAATTACGATGAAAAAGAATTGTTAAATGACACATTATCAACCCAGTACCAATCTTACAAAGTGTTTTTCTTGATCATCAAAGTACTTTGGGCAACCAAGGCACTACTACTACCAAGTTTTTGCTTAGTTTCTCCTTTTCTACACCCACTAGTGCTTGTAGTCGTTTCAATGGATGCAACTGTGACCTCCTTCCACACTCCATATTCTTGTTGGCCACCAAATGGTGTAACATAGTAATGAAAATCATTATAATTTTCACGTGAATGGAAGTTAGATTACCTATTATGTGTTTTTTTAATTGTTTCACACATGTAGGAAAAATTATTTATGATAATTCCTTAACTTGAAAACCCATAAATTATAACAAATTTTGTTTAATGATGTGTGGCCATCCCATTTGTATGATGTCATGCATGTTTGTTCTAGTTTTTATACCGAACATAAATAGTATTTTAAATAATACAATATTAACATTAAGAATCTATAATTTTGACGATAATAATAGCTTGATAAATTGGTTTGAAATTTTCCAAAATCTCAATCATAAAGCTCAATGATAATAAAAATAGAATTAAGTTCAAAGATGCAAATTATTATATATGCAATGAATTAAAAATACTCACACATTGTCAATTTTATATGTATATTATATATGTATTCACACATGTATATTTTTACATTCAAGATTGAATTATTATATTGGTTTTAAATCGATGAAGCATAGAGTGACAAATAAAATCCATGAATTTTGAAATTAATATGTTTTGTGTTTAGACTTATAATTGCATACATCAATGATGTCAAGTTTAAATACAAAAACATCATGCAAAAATTGGTATTCAAATATACATTCAAATTATGTCCAATATAATATCATTTTGAAACAAAATTTCAGGTTTGGTAGAATATTTCTTCCCACCACATTGTGATTGGTGAAATAATATTCAAGGGTAAACTTGGCAATGTGGAACCCAATGTACTTAATAGCAAAACATAAAGTAAATCAATCAAGCAAATTACATGAATGTACAATTAAAATGGAAAAATAATAGTTAATTGCTTTACATATATTGTACTTGAACATTGTTATAATCCATAAGTGTCATGATTCAACCAATGAATACAAGACAGTGATAATTGTAGAATATTAATATTATTCTTGTAACATTGAAATTTGATATATATTTTCCTATTTTTACTTAGTGGTAAATTGGGAAATTATACCAATAAATTAATTGTGAATCACTTATAAGAACAATGTTGAACTTTGTCAAACTCAACATTTTAACCCATTTCCATGAAAAAAAGTATAAATATTAAAATTTTAAATTAACTTAATAATATAATTATGGAAATAAATAAGGACAATGGAAATCAAGTTGAACTCTGATATATTAATCCCAACTTAATATATGTTTTCATATATTAAACTCCATTTATATGTAACATTGTAACAATTCATCATTGTGTTGATTTGCATGATGATTTATTCAAACAAATTTCAAAAGATCAAGGTCGTCCAAAATTTCAATTCGGTACCTTTTTTATTTCAAAAAAAATTCCAAATTTTACAATGCAATATTATTAGTTTGCCTTACATTGCACAAAAAAAATTATTTGTAAAGTGTTTTTTACAATTGATGCTTTAATTTTGTCCATTAAAAAATAATATTTTAAAATTTCTACCCAAATTTGCAAATATAAATATTAACAACTTTTTATTAATTATAGAGGTCCATGTCTATATAATTGATTTTTAATACCCGGGAAATTATTGTGTGAAGAAATTTATTCCAATGTATAATATAAATGTGCATTTAAATAATACAACAAACTAGTTAACAACTAATATTGAAACTATGTTATGAAATGTTTATTGAAGTTTATAATTAACAATGATGCTGGCTAGTTATTACATATAGATCTTGTATACCGGTCAAGCCTTGAATTTAAATGTTTGAAACTTAAATGGATGAAACAAAGTTAAAACCTTTTGTCCATGTAACATCATCCTAATAGCCCAATTTGGAAAAAAGGCAAGAAGGAACATTTCAACTTGTGAAAATGCTAATTTAGGGTTTTTGGGCATCTTTCTCTTAAAGGCTAGTCTCCAACTTTTGAAAGTCACAAGTTAGGGTTTCCAAAGGTCTTTTTCTTCTCTAATGTCAACGTGCTCAACTTTCTCCTTATCTAGTTTTTTCAAGTAATTCCTCCATGGCCATAGTTTTGTTTGTTTCCTTGTTATCTCTTGCTAAGTTACTCCTCTTCTTTCATGATACCAAGTTTTTTCACTTCATCTTCTTAATTGTATCATTGTCATTTTTTTTTTCTAGTTTTGAGAATTCCAAATGTGACCTTCCACAACTAGAGCATCCAAAAGGTGCAAAAACTCACAATGTTATGTGGCATCCAAAAGTTGCAGAAGTAAACAACAATATACGGCGTCTGAAGGCTGCAAAATCAAACAATGCTATCGTGAATGTTTTCTGCACATTTCTATTTTTTTTCAATTTTCTTGTTGTCAATCCTACAAAACACAATAATCAACATGCTTTTCATTTAGATTTCACTTCTACACTGAAGATAGGACAATCACAACTTCCCATCTTTCTTGTGAGATAGGGTTATGTCAGAATTTCCAACCTCTCAATGTTTTTCCTCCATTGCCATCTTTCTTCTTCTATCTATTCTAATTTTTACCCACCTTACAAAAAGAAATTAGGTAAATACCATGTCTTTTGAGTGATCATTCAATAGGCATAGTGATGTGTTAGTCATTATATGATTCTTCATTTTGATTTCCTCCATGCATTGTCTGCATTTAGAACCTTTAATCACTCATCCAATTGAATAGTAAAGAGTGGAATTTTAGTACCAAGTTACTAAAATTCATTAAACAACAAGAAAATTAGTTGTTTCAATTGCACCCCATGGACTTTTTGCCATTTCGATTACTGTCCATGAAACATGTTTTCTTTAGACCTCGTATGTATTTTATCATTAGTTTAATTAATTAGATTTTTTTATCATTATTTCAAGCTATGTCACTATTAGAAATTTTGGGTTTTGCAACTGTCATTTGTAACTAAAATTTAGTTGCATGTGACACATGTAACTACAAATTTGTGTAGTTGTATAAGACAAGTTGCACATGACATTCAGTTGCATGTGACACTACGTATGTAACAAGTATATACGGTGCTAATATACATGCTCATCCATACATACTAATCCAAATGTAGTTGCACCTTATGTGAAACTCTCCTTGCAACTACAATGCAACTAATAAAAATATGACACATGTTTAAAAATTGGACAACTAGCTTGTGGACACGTGTCATTAATTAATTATTTTTGTGTTTTCAAAATAAAAAATTCATTGGATTAATCTCAATCATTAAAATTTATGCCACTAAGATGATGACACGGGGCACACCATGGAACGTTCATTGACCAATTGACACGTGTCCATTTTAAAACACCAATTATATGGTGACACGTGGAAATTAAAGCCCACCTATTTTTAATACTAATTAATAAAATCTAAATCATTCAATTTATGGCTAATATGATGTTGACACGTGTTTCCTAGGTAGGTAGGTTATTATTAAACCCTATTAGGTAAATAGGCTTACTTAGGCATGTAAGTAGGTTGAACACAGCTAGGTTTAAGTTACATAAGTAAGATTAGAATAATCCGATTTCATTTTTAAGATTAACCATTTCATAAAGGTCAAGCTTTTTTAATTCACTCATCCCCAATGGCATTTGGTGTTTTGTTATTACAAAGTTATTGCTCCTAATTATATACTGAGCCAAATAGAATTGGAAGCCAAAATATATCGGATAAAAAATTCCATTGCAAACCTCATGAACCAACTTAGTTGCACATTAGATGCAATTAATGTATTAGAATATAGCAGCTAGGGGAGGGTTCTGTTGATTCTAGTGTCCAAAACTTGAAGCCCTCCTTGTGGCGCATCTAACACAATAAGAATCGTAAAAAATGGATTAGAAATGAGAAAGTTATGGTCCCCCAAAATAAAGGGGGTTAGAAATTCAAAAAAGACCATTGAACACTACAAAGGCTGATTCTTAAACACCCAAAAAGTTCCTCTTATGTTGGTTTTTTTGCTATTAAAGTACATAATATGATTTGTAGAACTTCAGTTGGTGCTCCTATAACATTTTAAATCATTTAAAATGAATAAGAAATAAGAAAGTTATGAGGTTTGAAAATAGGAGGGGTCCAAAGAAAAGAAAAAAAAACATGTTTTGTAACTTGGAAAAAAACTTATTTTTCTTATTTTTCATGTTTTTCTTCTTGTTAATTTTTCATTACTCCTTGTCTTTTGCACTTCAAAGATGATTGTAGGATATTTTTAATAATTATAATTACTTAATGAAAATATGATTTTAACATTATTATCTAGCTTAAACTAGTAATTAGATTAAGATGTTTATGTATTTGTAGGTTAATTCATG
>Ga0209208_10006861_pt1 | contig 15636 bp, 9 predicted proteins | sample S1TSphfallax_3_FD_187694 | JGI IMG/M metagenome (GOLD analysis project Ga0209208, IMG submission 187694) | Host-associated microbial communities from peat moss isolated from Minnesota, USA - S1T2_Fd - Sphagnum fallax MG (SPAdes) (version 2) | ecosystem: Host-associated > Plants > Peat moss >...
AAAAATTGCAGATGACTATCGTCCTTCGCTCGCAGGCAAAACAAAAAGGGATATTGCTCCTGGAAAGTTGCTTCTTCGATCTGGCCTTGTATCGTCCCGTATATTGGCTCGAAGCCTTTCAAAGTTTCCCCCATTACTCTCTTAAATAGATCGAGGATGCTCGCCCTGCTAAAGATCTCTCATCACCTCTGATATTTCTTTATTCGAGTTTCTGTTTTCGACACATGCAAGGAAATCAAAAAACGAAAATCACTCTCAAGCTCAGGAAGGAGATACTGAAGGCAAAAATTGAAACAAATTTCTCTCCTCGCCAACATTGTCTGCAGAAAACACAAAAGTCCAAGAGCGGACAGGACCCAGAAAACTTCGAAAAGCTTCAGAGGTTGAGGGCTGTGTGTGTTGCATTCCTTGTCTGCGACTCCGAGCGAGCAGGATATAGACGAAGCTTGGATGCTGGAAGGATGCCGCACGGATGAACTGCGCATCAAATAGTAGGAGGAGCTGGATGCTGTGTTTGTGTGCCCAGGGTTTTTCATCCAAAGCCTCTCCCTCTACAATTCAACCTCTTGGATTCAAGACTTATGGTCCATCCACACTCCACACCTCGAGTCAGGTGGAAAAATGTTAGGGTTGTTAACACCTATTCAACAAAACCCTAATTTCTATCCTGATCAGGCCATTACAAAATTCTTGCTTGCTTAACCTTAAGTTACCTTACCACTTACAAGTAGAATGTTTACACTTAACAACCATGTTGACAATCTAAACTAAAGCATCACATGAGTGCGGAGATCATGGGTGCAAAGCTCTAGGTGTACAAGTGTGGGTGTGTGGGTGCAACCACCCATAAGTTGACAAAACATGACATGCGCCATCATTAATGACCTTTTAACCACATCAATGGCCTTTGTGATGGACGACATCATGCATATGTGATTTTGATGTGGAAGGATAGTGATGTGGCATGGGCGACATTGTGCCATTTGACATGTGTGGCATGATGTTCACATGGCCCAAGGTGATGTTTTCCCAAATGTTTTCACACAGTCCCACACAAAAACAAAAACATCACCTTCCCATGCATTCACATATGGGAACATGACCTCATATAAAAAGAACATGATGTCATCCTTGATGGGAATGTTTTCATCATCCATAGTGAACATGACATCAACATTGAAAACATGTTACCAATTGACTAGTACACGTAGCTTTTTGTTATCTTATTGGACTATCAAGAAGAACATTGTCCAATATGCAAAAACCTTAAAGGTTCAAGTCAAAATGTTCACCCCACTCATGAAAAATTTGTCAACAATAATATGAACATTCAAGGTTTAGGCGTGTTGTTTAGCAGATCCCTTGGCACGGTTTGGATGTTTTCCAAATGAAAGTCTTTTCCACACAATGGCCATGGCAACATAGACAACATCATAAGGACCAAGGTGATGATAGGTTTTTTTACATCACACATTTGATACATATGATGTACAAAGCATGTTACTTAACATATATAAGTAATGGGTGAATGCAATGAGCATTACCTTTCGCAACCTCCAAAATTAATGCAATTGGTTTATCAGTTTTGGATTTATAGCTACAGTAAACTCTCTCTAAACTAATATTGTGTAAACTAATATTCTCTCTAAACTAATATGCGGGCACAGGCCCATGGCGGGCCTCATACTTAATATAATATTGTGTAAACTAATATCCTCCATAAACTAATATCTTCTGGCCAGTCCCAAGGATATTAGTTTAGAGAGAGGTTACTATAGTGGAAAGAAGGTCCAATGAACTTGCCCATAAATGTGCAACTTTCGTGCATCGTGATTTATTTCATGTATCCAAATGGAAATGTTGAGCTGCTCATCACTAGACACTTTGACCAAAAAATGTTATTGCAAGGAAAACATTTTTTTCCCATTAACAATCATTTGGAACATATTGATGAAATGGTGCAAAAGTAGACACACTCACTTCCACCAAACATCAATGATCTTTACAAACAAATGTTTGTTCAATGACATTAGTTTAAATAAATTTAGTATTAAAAACATCCTAAGGTGGATGCTCAAATTTTTTTTTCTTTTAGCCCCAAGTTCATGAAACCCACCATATGTGGCCACTAGTTATGGAACAATGTTAACATACTTAAACTAAGCAAAACATTTAGAACAATTGTCCTATAAACAATTACGAACATTTTATTTGTGAATTTATCACCCAAAGTTTGCACTACTTTATAACACAATGTGTAAAGAGAAATATTGTGTTATGTCTTATAAAAGAACAAGGGCATGAAGCATGATGGTGATCACAAAATGTGAAGTTTGTTGAATAAAGGCCTTATCGCCACTAGGTTCATTCACACTTGTTGCAATCCTAACCTTGGGCTCACAACTAAAACAAGGGTTAACAAAGGTGTAGGCCAAGATTAAAGCCTGAGAGTTACATTCCATGCTCCCAAGAGTGTAGGAAAATGTGAGGGAATGAACCCTCACACTCACAAGTGAACTCCCACTTTAAGAGTTGGAGTCTCAATGGACTTTCAAATTTTCAGAGGGCAATTACAGAGGTCAAAACTCATTGGATTGAAAAGTCCCTTATACCATTGGAAAGATCTTAAAACCTACATGTTTAAATTGAGTTTGCATGACCCTTTTAAACACTTAAAACATATGTTATGGCCAAAAGAAGAGTTGGGAATCAAATTGCCAATTTGATTCCCGACCACTAAAAGTCAAGAATCTCCCTAATTTGGTTACGTGCAGGTGGTTAGCCACATACTGTTGGGCAGCTGTCAATGACAGGTACAACTTTGCTTTAAACGTCATATCAATTGGAGGTCTACACGTAAAGTTATGGGCCTCCAAAGTTGTGAGAAACCCAATTTCAAGAGTTTCGGGACTCCAACTTGGGAATCCCAAGACAAAATGACATTTGAGTGTTGGCCCCATTTGGGTGGTGGCTTCCCCCAAGTTCGAGCTATGGTGAGTTTTGTGAATCTATATTTGCCCATGGCTTGTCCATGCACCAAAAATGCTCCAACTATGCATTAACCAACTTGTTGTTTGGTTTGTGCAGGTTTGTATAAATAATTGATTTGCTTCTCACTCTTCCTAGTCCCTATCCCAAAGCTTTAGCATGCCCCTTTACCCTCAAAATGTTGCGAGTCAAGGAGCGTACCCCAACTCCTCATTCTTCCATTGTGTTCACCTTGGACTCACATTTGAATCTATTAAGGAGCTTGGGAGTGCATCAATACCACATTGCACATTGAAATTGTGGAATTTCACAACCACAAAACCCATTGGAATATGGGTTATGGCATGACACACTTACACATTGTTTGTCCCTTTCATCTTCATGACATATCATGGAGCCAATAAGAAGCCATACATGTACATGAAATAACTATAGGCGTGGAAATTGTGTGAAAATGTGGACCATGTGCCCAACCTTATACACCATCAAAGTCTCACACAAAATCATGATGGATAATATAGCTACGTACAATTTGGCAAACACACCAACATGTTCTTGTGGGATAAACATTATAAACAAGGTGAATATAACTTTTTAATGTTTTTATAGAGCAAAAAACCATTCATCAACAATGCGGCCTTTCTTGCATTGTTGCCTTCCATTTTTCTATCAACTATATTTTTACATTAGTATGTGTGGTTGATTTCGATTATGAATTTTGATTTAATAAATTTCATAAGCACGTAAAAAAATTGGATACCCATTATGCAAATATGCGGTACCTTGTTGTGGCTTCTATGTGATCTTGAATCTAAATCTACATGATTTGAAAGGAAGCTAATATGTTATCCTTATAAAAAAAAAAAGGAAACTATGGTTAGAGTTCCTTTTGATTATTTCACCTTAGATTGGAATAGCCTAAAATAACCAATAATATCTTAAAGTATACAACTTAAGGTGAAATAACCTAAAATAGCCTAAAATATAATAACTTAAGGGGAACCTCAAATACTATAGCCTAAGGTGGAATAATAAAAAATAATAAAAAATAACGTAAAATAGAATAATTTAAAATATTTAAAATAATAATATCTTAAGGTATTTAAAACAACAACATAAAAAAACCTATTTATTACAATGAATTGCTTAAATTAATAATGAATTATGTCAATTGGAAAATAAACATGATGATTACATAGTGACCCTATAATAACATAACTTTAAATAAAGTGAAATGACTAAGGTGGGGTAACCTATTTCATTTTGAAGGTCCCATAGTGATTTAAACTAGTGAATTACAACCCATTTTTTGGACTAATGATTACATTCTTGAATTGTTGCAAAGGTATTGTCCCGATCTTATGAATCTTGAAGAAGTTGTGCATAAAGGATGGTATAACATGATCCAACTCCATTGACCTACATTGTAAAGGATTGAGGTTAATGGGAACTCATTCCTTGAATTTGTACATAGTGGTGATGGGTTTAGGGATATGCATTTGTTGAAGTTCATCATTATGGTAAGGAACTCCACAAGCTTGTTCTTGATGTCAAAATGAAGTTGTCCATGCACATGTGCCAATCCTTTTCATCAAGATGTACCATGTTTGTGTATGGCACCACACTTGAAGTTTATGGTTGCCATCCCAAATGTGAAACATTTTCCCCAACAACTTGGAGAGGTTCAAGTCCCTATTCAAAAGCTTTTTGAACCTATCATTCTTTTCCCTCCATAGAAAACTCCATGAGCTTCAAAGTTGGAAACAATCTTCTCATGAGAATTGTCAATTTGTAAGTGATATGAAGAATACCTTTTTGCCCCCCTATACCCTATTTGGATTAATGTCTATTTCATTTTCAAGACATTGATCTTGAAAGCATGATGACGTATTGACATTGTAATCATTCAACAAAGTAGAATGTTCATTCTCACCTTGCTCTTGGGATGAATCTTGAACCTTTCCAACATTTCAATGGTGTTGTATTTTTCTAGATACCCTCAATTGTTTTTTCACACAACCCCATACCCTATAGGAATGGGAAAAAATCAAAATTGTTGGCACCATGTACAAGAGTTTGGAGAAGGACAAGAGGTGATAGAAGTTACAATCAAGGAATCGATGAAACTACTTGATGGTGACCATATGTGTTCCAAGCAAAAAAAAATTGGCACCAACGTTATGGTCAACATCAATTGACGGTCTTAAAATATTTAGGAACGTATGAAACAAAATTTAAGAAAGGAGAATTGAATCAAAATTTGACCACAAAACAAGTTATGAAATATATCTTTCATTATGAAAATAATACGTATATGTGCCATTTTAGCAAATTGACTTCAACAAATTCAATCAAACTTCCAAGAAAATGTTAAATTTGTAGAAAAATTTCATTGGTTCTTAATATGGAAGGAACCATTTGGGTTCCATTAGGAAAAAAATTATTCCCTTATAATTGGCATTGATTTACGGGTTTGTGACACTGCTAAAAATATGGGACATATTGAATGCATGAAAAATTAGACACATGCAAGTAACTTATAAACGATTATCAATGTTATTTTGCCACTTTTAAACTATTGAAGGGATTGAAACCTTGCAGTGTTTGGAGCTACATATAAAGCAATGAAAAAGAATTTCAAAATCCAACATTTAACCCAAGAAATGTTACGACTTATTAAAATTATGTATGCATTATGACCATTCCACTAGTAAAAAAATGGGATTTGAAGTGATGGAATTACCCACAATTGGGAAATACTATAAAAGTTTAGGTTCATTTCAATCAACCATATTATATATTGGGATAATTTATGTTCCTAGTAAAAAATATACAAAACGTTCCTTCCCTATGGTCGACACTGATTGAAAGGTTTAAGATTTCCAAGAAAAATGAATACATGTACCACATCCCTTAAGGTTGGCACCGATTGAGGGGTTTCAAAAAGTTAATCAATGGGACACTAACATACTCATAAATAAGTAGCACTAAATTTTATTGTATACCAATGTAATATTGGCACTTGTGTTGTTGGACTAAACCACTTGGTGACAACACCATCTTGAGACAATTTGAATCAAGATACTCCTTAGACTACACCAAAACGTGGCATGCATAACTTGAGCATATATGACTAATGTCCCTATCTACTTATGGAGTAATACATGCTTTACAACTATGCCACTTTATGACTATAGTTATTTTCATGGCTACATGATTCTAGTGACTAAGTCATATTTTTAAAATTACTATGTGTGTAATTGGTTTTGTTTGACCAATTTTTCAAAATTTTAAAACCTTGACAAAGGGTTCATAGTTGCAAATTGAAAACCCCAATTCATCCTCAAAAAACATAATACATTGATATTATATATTTTCATTTGGATGCAATGGAGTTTACAATGTATTACAAAATCCTTATTTAAATTTTAGTATAAAATTAAGTCCACAAAATTGAACCTAGCTTGGATTTAATCATAAAAAATAATATGTTTAAAAAATAAATATTACATAAACTTCTACAACATAGAATTTTTGTCAATCTTATTGTCATGCAATGGCTTGATTTAAAATATACATTTCTTTCAACATTGTGATTTTGGAACTTTGGTGATTTTCCCCACATTTGGAGTTTTTTTTTCTTTTATACAAATTAAAAATGAAAATTTTCAACTTGTTCCAATTTTATTTCAACCATGTTGTTTAAGATGTGGGGAAATCTAATAGTTAAATATATATACTTTTTAATTCCAAAAAGAATTCCATGTTGATTTTAGATCGGTTTATTTACAAAAAAAATTATGAAAAAGAAAAAGAAAATATCTTCAAAACATCATTGTTGTTCAAATGTATGAAATAATGAAGATTCAAGTGCATTTAAAATCAAATTACTTGATTTTTCTTTTTTTGTTTTTTTATGGATGTGTACATCTTGAAAAACATCTTTAAAAACAGTTTTTTCCCCCCCATTTGGACAAAATATGAAAAAGATAATAATGGTTAAAATTGGTTACTTTTGTATGAAACAGAGGACGTGGGATAATGTTATAATGTTTCATTTTCATTCAATTTATCCCATATCATTTGTCAATAAGTTCAACTTTGTTAACTATATAAATAGATGAAAGAATATTGGTTTACAAACAATACACACATTAAATACATTCAAAGTGCAAATACCACTTGTCAGTGACCAAAACAACTATTTGCTACCTATGCATACCTAATTACCTAAGTTATTTGCTTAGGTTTCTAGGCTACCTAGCTTAGGTAACCTAGTTTTGTAGGTTAGTCAAAGTTGTTTAAGGCCTTAGGTAAGGTTCATAAATTATGTTAATGAATAGGTAACTAGATTGTCAACGTGGTTTTATTATGTTTAAACATGTGGTTAAATTTCATAAATCAATAAAATACCTATATTTAATTTGATTTTCCAATTATAATGATAAAATTCATCATAAAAATAAAAGTCACATGACCAATGGCATGGATTATTATGATTGGAATTATTACTAATGGTAGAAGCCACAATTCCCGATTTTACTACATAGTCATGTAGTAATATTGTGTAACCCAAATTATCACAAACAAAATAATATGTGAAATAATATATGCCACATTTCGACATAATGTTATGGATATTGACCATTCAGTTTTAAAACAAAAAAACACAATTAAAACCACCTCCCCATGGTTGGCATTGATTAAAGGTTGTGAAAAATTCCATATACATTTTAATCAATGGGACAATAGCTTTGGAATGGAAACTTGGACTACATATTTTCACTTGACGTATGTGATTAATTATAATTGAATAAACATTAATCTTGAATAGAAAGATTGATTCCAATTTTGTTCCAAAACAACTTATTTTGATAAACACAATTATGTAATAGAAAATGGAAAACCCTAATAAATAGCCTACCAAATTTATTCATACATAATAACAAAGAATCACAAAGTTTGTGACCTCAAATTTTATCTTGCAATGATGGATTTAACCATAGTAGGGCATATATGTGCCTATGGATGTTGCGTTTGATATCAAAAGGAAAAAAAAAATTTGCTATCACCTTTATGGTTAGGATCGATTAAAGATTTTGATAAACTTCATGGACACCTTAATCTAAAGTACTTAACTAGGAACTAAAGAATTGGGACCAACCTTCCATAAATATAATTCAACCCCATACCAAATAATGTAATGATATTTAATTACACATTTTGTGAAGAAAACTATATATTTCCAACAAAGAATGTGTTATTGTTAGATGTTGTTAAATTGTACTTGTTGATTTTTCTAAACATGTTCCAATGAATATTATTATGAATTGCGACCATATGGATTCAGTGAGAAAACAAGTACATCAAGAAAGCTTTCAATCAAGTTTCCTCTCAATAGTTACCATTTGGGTTATAAGCCTAAAATACAATTGACACCTCCTTTATGGTTAGCATTGATTGACACGTTTGAAACATTGCACTCATTTCATTGACACTTACAATTTAGGACAAAATTAGAGCTACAACAATGGACCTCAAGACAAATTTCATTGCACCTTCCTATGGATGTACTTTTTGTGTTCCAAGCAAACAAATGATGTTGTACTTTACATTTGGTCAAGATGGTTTTAAGAGATGAAAATAATAATTTTGAGTTATAAGAAACAAAATTCTAGTGGCAACTCAAGATAGACTTGCATCAAATATTCAATGGATGGGGAAGCAATGTCATTGACACACATAAGTACAACCATATTTGAAAGCCCATCAATGTGACATATTTGGAAAGGGTAAATTGGCTCACCTATTCTATAGCCACTGAAAGTAAAGTTTTCCACTAAATTTTTTATGTCCATCTTCATATCATTCCTCTCTTCACCTTGCATCAACACACATAGCCATACAACAAACATTCAAATGACTCAAAAGACATAAGAGAAATCATAATGCCTATTTCATATCATTATTAATTGTTGGATATATCCAATGAAATTTGCCTTTCCTATGTATGACAAGATCTTGGATGTTTACTCAAACTTTTCATCTAGGTCTTCTTCCTAATAAATCCAACAAAAAATCAAATTGGACCACTCTGAGTAGAACCTTAAAACTTCATATAAAACATCTAGAAATCATACTTCCTATTCATACATATTGGGATTTGAATCCTCCCCAAGCTCTTGAAATTGAAAATCTTTTTTATTGTAATTTAAAAAAAAAGAAAATTATACATTGTTGGAAGTATAGAGCTCCTAGAAAATGGTCACATAGTGAAAACATTGAATTAAATGGAATGAAAATGTCCAAAAGAAGTCAAATTCTATCATGATCCATAGGAGATGTGTCTTACCTCTTTGTTCAAGTTTTGAGAACTTGGCATTTCCACACCATAGAAAGCACATGTAACCAAATAATCAAAGTAGCAACATAAGATTATGAAAATACAAGAGATGCATCATTTGCTCACAAAATATTATCTTTAAGCATCTGGTGGAAAACAAAACAAATACCTTGAGGAATGTGGACTTGAGAGGATTTCATCCCTTTCAGGAATGAAAGGCTAGAAAAAAAAAGGACCTCTTGGGATGGTTATAACGAGGGTTGCTCCTAGGGGTTCCTTCTCATCATGGCACTCCTTGTCTCAAAGGCCATGAGATGGACTTGACCTAGGAGAAACAAAAAGAAATTGCCCCAAAGAGCAATGACATTCTTAAGGTATTTATTTTCACCTCTCCACTTTTGATCTTGGAGGCCATGAGACGGAATGGCTTTGGCAACAACAAAAAAAATCTCCAAAAAATGAAGACCTTCTAAGGGGGGCACTTACTTTATGCCATTAGTCATGTGACTTTTATTATTAAATTTGGAAAATAGAATTAAATAATAGGTATTTATTGACATGAAATGTAGACACCTAAAACCTTAAACGATATTTGTTAGCCTACAAAACTAAGCTAATGAAGCTAGATAGCTTAAACGTAAGTATCCTAAAAACTTAATCTATACCAATGAATAATGTTTTTTGAGGGTGAACAACCTTTTTCAATTTGCAAATATGAGCCCTCCATCAAGGTTTTTAATTTTAAAATTTTGTCCAAAATTTTTTAATGGCACATATAATAATTTAAAAAAATATGACTATAGTCATGTAGAGATGTAGTCACAAAAATGACATAGTTACAAGGCATATATTACTCCATGATCAAATTGGGACACTAGTAGTATGTGTTCAAAGCATGGAAGCCATGTTTTTGGCATAATGATTATGTTCATTTTTTTGACTTTTGTCAAATGTGGAGTGCAAGAAAATGTTTTTCATTTATATCATTGATTTTTGAAAGATAGGCTTTCCAACCCTCAATAATAAACTTAAAATTATTTTTATGCAAGTTAAATTTTTTTGGAAATAAACATCCATTCCCACCTACATTGCCAACTACATCCATCACAAGGTTTAAAAATTCTTGTTCAACAACAAATGTACGAATATATGTATATATGCCAAATGGAAAAATATTTTTCTTTGACAAAAAATATTCCAATGATGTGGCAAAAAAAAATTATTAATATTTTGTTTACATGATAGAAAATATTTCAAAAAAGAATCCTCCATGCTCACTTGTTCGTGTGCTCATGGTCACATGTTCACAAGTTAACATTGTTGTGACTAGTCTTTAGATTGATGGATGTTCTTTGTTCACCTCCCAAACCTAACCAACTTCAAAACCCTAAAACATTACACCCTTCTTGTTGGAATTCTAACATTGAAGAAGAAGATCAAAAGTCCATAACAAAATTTTACAAACTAAACATATGAATGTAGTAGCAAACACATAAGTAATGGATTCCAAAAAAATGCAATATGATCTCATAGGACACTTCAACAACATTAAAATAGTGACCCAAAGACATTCATTGTTCCTAAAATCGTAAGGTTTTCCCCGACTGCCCTTGGGTGGGGGTCCTATCATTCTTTCTCTTGGTTTGTTTCTAAGGTCTTGTCACTTCTTTGTTTATTTCTAGGTGAAGGTAATGTCTTCTTTTAACTTCTAAACATTAGCCAAGCTCAATATGGGCTATTTTTTTGTGTAAATTTTCATTGTCACAATGTTTAAGGGTTAAAGTTTCTACAAGAGATAAAGGCAAGAGGAAACATGTAGGTTATCGTTGTGATTAAAACATGATATTTTGCAAACTGGTTTTAATATTCAAAATCATGAAAATATTTTGTTAGCTTCAAGGTTGATTTGAACTCATTTCGCCATCCATTAAGAGTTGGATAAAACAAGATGCAAATGAAGCATATGCAACATTTTAGGCTAGATTTGCATAAATAATTTCACACTAGTGTTTATTGATGGTATACTTAATTTACTTTCAATACATAATTAATGTTCCTAGTGCTTACAAAATTAAAACCTTTTCATAGTCATATGTTCAAGAAATAATTTGATGATGCATAATTCTTTTGCTTATTGAAATGGTGTTTTTATCAAATTTGTGGTATATTACTTGCATGAACTTCTTTCGTCCACCTTTCAACCCCCATATCAACATAGTTGGTGTAGCCCTTTTGAAGTTGCACAAAAGCTTCCCACTAGTGTCGGGTGGTTTTCACATGTTTTAGATAGTTGTTAATTTTAGTTCTTCTTGTTGTTTTAGAAAATTGTCCTAGAGTTTTTTTTTTAAATTCAGATTTTAGAAAATCTTTTAAGGTTTTAGATTTTCAATTATTATTATAATTGCTGATTTTTGTATCAATGGTTCTTGTAAAATTGATAACTATCAATTTTCTTAGGCAATTCTTGCAACCTAGTTATCATAATTCATTTTTTAAAACAGAATTTTTAAAAAAATAAATAATATAAGTGATTAGGATAGGGGTTCAATTTGATGAAACCCCTATATAGTTGCATAGAGTGGGATAAACCACTAAGTACAAAAATTCCCTTATTAGGTGAGGTTTAACTATATATTCCCATGGTAGTCCAACAACATAAGCTCGTCAGTGTACTAGCACATTTCGCCTTGTTCCCCTTGGCCTTGTCTAGGAAGTTTAGAAATGGGGTCTCCATACATGAAAACAATTTAATTTTTCTCAGTGTTTTATGTTGTAAACTTCAAAGTCACAAGAAAAGATTGTTCATGGTTGTTTGCATCTATTCCAGTGAAAATCTCCTTTTCAAGCAAGAAGGATAAATTTCAAGTTTCCTTGCAAGGTAGAGTGCGAATTCATTAGGTATCAACACAAAATGTTGAAATGTCAGCCCAATTGATTGGTGTTCATATTTGAAGAATTTTAGCTTACTAATTCCTAATGTTGTGTGGATACGTCTTTTACCCATATATACCCACTAGGTGTAGATAGGGTATATTATCTACCCTACCTTATTTTCTTCAAATGAACACACCTTAATGAAATGCATACCCAAAGATATGCACATTTGAAGATTATGCCCTATTCCTAACCTTGAATATATGCAAAAAAAAATTTACATCCATAATTTGATATGTTTTGGCATTTGGGTAAAAACAATTAGAGAAACATGCTTTGAACTTTAAAGTTTGTTAGTTGTATTACTAAATGATGGGCTTCCAAAGCTCCTTGTTTTTTTAGGAATTAGTCAATTTCATTGGCCCATCACAAGAGAAAACACAAAAATAAATAAATAAATAAAATTTGGAAGCCCTAGACATAAGTTTCTATGTAAGGATGTAGCTCCTACTCTTAGGCTCAACTATATAGGTGAGAAGGTGAGAACTTTGGGCAGACCCCTTTGGCCCAAGTATATAGACGAGAAGGTTAGAACTTTGGGCAAATCACATGGGATAAAATTGAGGATTGTTAACATGTGATAAAAGTGTACTTGCTAGGAGTGATTGGTATGGTAAGGATATATTTCAAATGGAAAATTCTCTACTTTGGAGTGCCACAATTTTCATGTTACTTAATGGAATTAGGTGATTCAAAAGCTTATTGGAGTGCCCAAAGATGAGCAAATAATTAAAAAATTCCATCATCAATTGAGTGTCGATCATAACATAATTGTCTTTTGATACACTAAGTATTCACTCAAAAGCATGTTTATCCTAGTCAAGTCAAGGACAAATCAAACACTTTGATTCTTGCATTTTGACATTGTATTTGACCTCTGATTTTATTTTTTTCCAAATTCCAAAACGTCGAAAATTTCCTTCATTTAAAGTAAAGTAAATAAATAAAAATATTCGCTTTTTACCCTCAAAGGGGTATATGATAAAGGGATACTTGGAGCCTACCCATCTACCAAAAAACTTGATTTTCATATACTCAGACCCCAACCTGATGGAAATTTTGGACAGCTAATATAGCTTTATCCAATGGGCAAATAAATTGATATATATATATATATCCAAGGACATTTCAAAAAAAAATCCCACCTAAAATTGCTAATTACCCTTGGACTAGCCCCAAATAACTGAAAACTGTCCCTAGGTATGTTTTATTATCCTAAGAAAATTTCAAGTTTTTTAATTTTTGTGTAAAAGGGTGGTTCTGAAACAAGCGGTTCTCTCTTGAGTCTCAAGTGAGAACCAAGGGGGACAACTTTCAGTCGAGGATATCACCAAGTGTGATACCCAACAATTTTCAGGGTGAAAAACCGACCTAAGAGCATCTCCACCCCAAAACTGTAAACAACTCCTTTATTTTAAAATAGAACAGTGTTTAATGATCATTGTCTCCACCCACAAACGTCATAAAAAGCCCTATAAACACTCAAAGACCATTTATGTCTTTACATCTGGACGAGTAATAGTCACTGTCCAAATCCATAGTAGAAAAAACATTTTGAAGGGGTTAAAATGACCACTGCAAAATAAACATCAATACCCGAGTGCTGCAGGATTTACGCTATCATGCTGCAAGATTTAATGAAAAGGGGGTGTTTGCAAGTGTGGGGGTGGAGATGTTCAAAAACCCGCCTGCAAATTGCCAAACTCCATTCTGATAATTGTTGAATAATGGTTCTCACCCATGTGGATTCTGTTGCTTTCAATTCCATATCTTTTTGCCCCCCCTCATCCTCCTCACCAGGGTTCTTTACTTCTAGAGGTGGCATTGGCAAAGGAAAAGAGAAATGATCATCAACATTTTAGGTTGGCAACCAAGTTCCTGCTCTTGTTTGCAATGGAAGTCTCCAGTTATTTGCTCAAATTTGAGATTTTGCACATGAATCTTGGATGTAAAAAGTCCCATAACATTTCCCCTTTTTATCATGATCAATTTTTTCAGAGAATGAATCTCCATGACACTTCAATGATGCTAAGGGTTGTTTATTTCCTTGTTGCACTAATAGAGGTGCGGTTGACCACCTTTGCAATTTCCACCCCTTATGGACCCTCCTCCTCCTCCCATTCTCAATTTTCATCTAATTCCATTGGTAGTTGATTTTTTTTTTTAAAAAAATTTGGTTGATCTTTGGTTCCAAAAATAGGGCATGAGCATCATGCTAGGCAGAATTTTGATTCAGCCTTTTTCTCTCTCATTTCCTCTTTTGTTGTAATTTTTTATTGGCCTTGCCTACCAAGGCAAGAAGGATATTGTGTTTAGATTCATTATAGAGTATAGTAGCTTAAGGGATTTTGGCCCCTAGGCAATAATAATAGGTCTATTTTTATAGGAGAATTTTTGAAAGATGATATTTTGGCTTGTGTTGAAATTTGAGATTAGTTATATAGAGTTATAATACCTTGAAGGATTTTATTTTTCTTTTAGAGGATTTTTTGAAGATTATATAATTTTTGCATGGTGAAATAAATATTTGAGTTTCCATAATTCTTCTTTTGCCTTAAGATACATTTTGATGTAAATGGCAATGCCATAGTGTGACACGCCCCCTTGTTGCAATTGAGTTTGGGGAAGCTTATATTGATTCGTCAAGTCACCAGCAATCTTTTGGAAAAGGGAAAAAACTAACAACTCATCAACTTGGATATATGGCAACTAGTTGGGAGGAGGGAGCCGATGGATGAGAGCGAGACCGAAGCAAATGAATTAGTCATTTTAGCTCTCCACAATCAACAGGACATGGATGATGGTGTTCGTTGAGAACTGCTACAACTTAATGCTTCTTGCACATTCAGCATGGACAGAAAAAGGAGTCAAACAGACAGACCCTTCTTCATTCACTCCATGCAAGTGCAATTGGTTTGTTCTAAGTTACACCCATTTTGATACCCACTTGAAAGAAAGTCCTTTCTCTTAAACCTGCCCTTCTTCCCTGAATTGAAGAACTGTTGCATGTGCTTTTTACATCATGCAAAGATTTACAGATTACAAACCTTAAAAGCTTCTTCAGATCATGTCGTCTGTAATCTCAAAGACTTACAGATTACAGACCTTAAAAAGCTTCATGGAGGTCATGTCGTCTGTAATATCTGCTGTAAGTCTTTTGCATGGTGTTGGCAATCCTTGTGGATGAATTCAAGACTTGCAGGTGCCAAAGGTCCATCATCATCACAACTTTTACAAAGAGCAACAAGGGTGATGAGTATTGGTCACCTGTATCAACATTATTAAGTTACAATCATTTATGAAGCCACTATGCTACTAGGCTATGTCCCACAGTGGGGCTTGGCAGCTTGCTGCTCTGCCTATTGAAGGCG
>Ga0209208_10006862_pt1 | contig 15636 bp, 10 predicted proteins | sample S1TSphfallax_3_FD_187694 | JGI IMG/M metagenome (GOLD analysis project Ga0209208, IMG submission 187694) | Host-associated microbial communities from peat moss isolated from Minnesota, USA - S1T2_Fd - Sphagnum fallax MG (SPAdes) (version 2) | ecosystem: Host-associated > Plants > Peat moss >...
CTGGGCTTGCGCGCGCAGGAGCCGAACGCGGCCTCGGTGGTGGTGGTGGTGGAGTGCGGGGCGCAGGTGGCGGGGCTGCTGGTGGATGCGGTGTGCGACATCATCACGGTGACGGATGATATGCGCCAGGCGACGCCGGAGACCGGGAGCGGCGTTTCGCGCACCTATATCGAGGGGCTGATTATGATTGAGAGCCGGATTATCAGCGTGGTTTCGATCCAGGCGATTATGCCTGAGGTGGGAGCGCAGGCGCTGGTGGCTGAGTTTGCCTGACGCGATTTGTGATTCCGGGTAGCCGGTGACGAAGCGGATGATATCCGGATTGCCCATATCGATCATCCAGCCGGATTTATTGGGTCGTTTTTCAGCCATTTGGCGCGATGATGCCTCCGATCATCTGATTGCACATGCTGCCAACAAAGTTTTGGCAAAAAAATTATGACAAAGAAATCGCGCGAGAGATCAAAGACGCGCATTGACCCAATACTGCGAACCATCTTTTGTCGTCATTCCCTCGATTGAATCAAGATCTTCTCGATATGTAAATCCGCATGGCTCTTCGGCGATCAGCCGCCAACCGGCGGCATGAAATATCTCCATCATTTTACCTTCAATCGGGCGAGAATGCGTGGCAAGCAAGACGCGCTTCACAGATGAAGTCAATAATTGGATATCCATTGGGATCGCGTAATATTCCGACCCTTGAATATCGATATGCAATAGATCGATCGGCTGATTTGAGCTAAATTTTTCAACCACAAAAGATAACGGTACCCCTGGAACCTTCACCAAAGGTAGACGTACACCCCTTATGTCTGTTTCTGAATGCTCATTTTGAGGTGCGCCACCGTTGTCGATCGTACAGTCTACGTCTGGAAAATAAACTTCCTTATAATGACCAATTACGGCGGCGTGCAAAATTTGAAAGTCAACAGCATCTGTTATTAAATCATTTTCCATAAAATTTTCACGGATGCTTTCATGTCCCCGTAACGAAGCCTCCACGGGGCGAAGCACTATTTTCTTTACGCCCTTACGCAAAGCAAGCTTTGCGCAAACGACTGAAAATGGCGCATAAGAGGCCCCAATCTCGGCCATTTGATATATATCACTACAGTCTTGAACACTTTCAACCACGGCCAAATACTCTATGAAAGACGCACGAATTCCATCATCCGGAAACGGCGCCGTGGTAATTTTTGTTCCATTTTTCTGCGATAGATACTGTGCAAATCGCAAAGGGATCCGCGCGCCGAAATAATCAATCAAAAAATCTTGGCTTTGTTCAACGTCCTGATATCCAGCCCAATCAGCGAATAACTTTAAAATATGCGCTGAATCGTATTTGCAATACATCTAAACGCCTCTCATTTCGATAAAAAATTCCCATATTTCCGGCATATTAGAACATCTTAGGTGGACGATAACCCCGGCCCGCGGCGGAGATCAATACCGGCGGTCCGGTGATCGCGCTGCCGGCCACCTAATCGGCCATGTGTTCGCCATTTCGACGCGTATTCCGCTCTCTTGGCCGACGCCTGGACGCAGCTCTCCTGGTGGTCGCGGCGACGGGCGCAACGCCGCCAAGGCGCCGGGGATGTGCTGGAACAAGTCGTCCGGGACCATGATTTCGGCCCGCCTCGGGCAAGGTCAGTGTGCGGAGGCATTTGGCGAGGTTGTAGGCCAGGGCATGCAGTTGCAGCCGCACGCCATTGGCGGCGAAGCGGCGGCAGCACAGGCGGGCCCGGATGATCGCGTTCTTCCCCGCCTTGATACGCTGCGTATGATTTTCCATTACGCCGCAAATTCGCTTAAAAATCCTGTCAAATTTATCGCATTTGCGGCGTTTTACAGAATTGTTTTCACATCCATCACATGGAATTCTCTCCTCCTCCGTCCAGGCCGGTGCAAAATCCCGGCTCCGGAGGACCAAAGGTTTTTTGGTGCTTTTTTTTCAAAAGGAACCGCTTGCTTGCCTCACGCCGCGGTAGCACCGGTGAATTCCCAGAAATTCGCGCGCGAGGATGTTCTGGCGATGAAGGCGCGCAGATTAGGGTGTTGCCAGCCTTCCGGGCCGATGAGGGCGCCGATCGGGGCGAAGAATTCGTGGGCGTGTGGGATTTGACTGTCGGCGAAGCCGTCATAGTGGCGGGGGCGGAGCGCGTACATCACCCGGATGTCGCGCACGGGCAGCGTTAGCGGGGCGCGGGGTTCGTTGCGGGAGAGCCCGGTATAGCGCCAGCGTGTCATCGGGTTGACCGGTGAGACCGGCGCGCGCAGCCAGTCCAGCGGGCAGACGGCGAGCATTGAATGCATCGAGGGCGCGAAGCGCGAGCGCTTGTCCAGCAGGTTCTGGAAGGAGCCGCAGGCCTCAATCGCGAAAATGTCCACATAGGGGTCACGCTCGGTCCCGCCAAAGCAGAGCCAGAGGCCATCTGGCCCGGTGCGCAGGCGGTTGGAGCCGGGCAGTTTGAGATAGGGCATATCACCGCCGTTTTCGTTGCCGGGGCGGGCTTTCATCCAGGAACCGCGCGCGCCCATGGCGGTATCGGCGAGTCCGGGCGGGTGTTGCGGCCAGGTGCGGAGTTTTTGGCGGACCAGCGAGTCGAGAGTCGTCGTTACGGCCATTTTGGGCTCCCCATATTATGAGACGATACAACCTTAACGAGAATACGACCTAATTTTAATTTTCTTGCAAGATATTTTTTTGATTTCCAGATATTAGTGCGAATTTCTTGAAATTGGTTACGAAGAGACCGGATTTGTAACCGCCTGATTATGCGGGATTGGCCAAAAAACAATTTGGTAATCATTTCCGGGCATCCGCGCCAAAAAACGATCAGGCGTATAAATTTGGCATGAGAATGGCCGTGCGCGCCCGGTTTTTTGGCCGCGCGGCGGTGGCCGCTGGGCCGCCAGGTCAGCAATATTTACATGAATTATCAGTAATTTAGAGGATTGTATTTCGCTGCGTCCAATTTTAAAGAAAATATATTGGAGAAAATTGCCCGGGGTGTTGATTCCGGGTCATCAGCATTGCGAATAAGCCGAATATAAGGAGATAGGATTGGAAACGACCGCCCCGCGCCGCTCATTGCGGCCATTTATCATTTTGGCGGTTGTGCTGGGCGCGATCGCTTTGGGGTGTCTGGGCTATTGGTGGCTGAACCGGGACGATATCACGACCGACGACGCGGAGATTGACGGGAATATCTATCAGATCGCGCCGCAGATTGCGGGGCGGGTGCTGGCGGTGCCGGTGGCGGATAACCAGCACGTGGTCGCAGGCCAGGTTCTGGTGGTGCTGGATGACCGGGACGAGGTGGTGGCGGTGGCCAAGGCGCAGGCCGATCTGGCGCAGGCCAAGGCACAGGCATCGGTGGCGCAGGCGCAGACCGGGGAGATGGCGGCGCAGCTGGTGGAGGCACAGGCCAATTTGCAGCAGGCGGGCCAAGATTACGCGCGCTACCGGGCGGTGAACCAGCGCGCGATTACGCAACAACAGCTCGATGCGGCGACGGCGGCGATCCGCAGCGCGCAGGCCAAGGCGCAGGCGGCGCAGGCGCAGCTCACCGGGGCGCAGGCCAGCGCGGCGGCGGCGCAGGCCGGGGTGCGCGAGGCCGAGGTGGCAATGAGGAATGCCCGGCTGCAGCTCTCTTACACCCGGATCGTGGCGCCCGCCGCCGGGCATGTGGCGATCAAAACCGTGCAATCGGGCGATGTGGTGGCGCCAGGCAGCGCCATGATGGCAATGGTGGGCGATGATGTGTGGGTGACCGCCAATTATAAGGAGACGCAGCTCGCCGGGATCGCGCCCGGCGCGCGCGCGCACGTGACGGTAGATGCGGTGCCGGGGGTGAGTTTTGCCGCCCATGTCGATAGCATCCAGTACGGCACCGGGGCGGTGTTCTCGCTGCTGCCGGCGGAGAACGCGACCGGCAATTTTGTAAAAATCGTGCAGCGCGTGCCGGTGAAGCTGGTGTTCGATGACAGCCGCGTGAAGGATTACCTGCTGGCGCCTGGGATGTCGGTGGAACCCTCGATCGACGTGACCAAGTGAACGCGCTGCCGCCCGGGCAAATGGCGGCCTTGGCGCTGCCGCGCTCCCCGGTCGGGCCGTATAACCCGTGGATGATCGCCTGCATGCTCTCGCTGGCGCCGTTCATGGAGGTGCTGGACACCACCATTGCCAATGTCTCGCTCACCCATATCGCCGGCTCGCTGGGGGCTGGGCAGTCCGAGAGCACCTGGGTGCTGACCAGCTATCTGGTGTCCAACAGCATTATTCTGCCGATCAGCGGCTGGCTGGCGCAGGTGATCGGGCGGAAGCGGTTTTACCAGATCTGCGTGGCGATGTTTACCGCAAGCTCGGTGCTGTGCGCGTTTTCAAGCTCGCTCGGGATGATCATCTTCGCGCGCATTTTGCAGGGGCTGGGGGGCGGCGGGTTGCAGCCGGCGGCGCAATCCATGCTGGCGGATAGTTTTCCGCAGGAGAAGCGCGCGCAGGTGTTCGCGCTGTTCGGCTTTACCATCATCGTGGCGCCGGCGACCGGGCCGGTGGTCGGCGGTTGGCTGACGGATAACCTCTCCTGGCACTGGATATTTTTGATCAACCTGCCGATCGGGCTGATTGCGATGACGCTGATCTGGATTTTCATCTCCGAACCGGCGCTGCTGATCAAGGAGCGGCGGGAATTGCTGGCGCGCGGGCTGAAGCTGGATTATTTCGGGCTGTTTCTGGTCGCCGCCGGGTTTGCGGCGCTGCAGATTTTTCTGGACAAATTCGAGCTGGATGACGGGTTCTCCTCGCCCTTCATCATCGGCTTATGCGCGATTTTCGTGGTCTGCCTGAGCACGCTGGTGGTGTGGGAGTGGCAGCACCCGCAGCCGGTGATGAATTTCCGGCTGTTCAAGATCCGCAATTTCGCGATCTGCTCGGGAGTGATGTTTTTCGTGGGGTTTTTGTTCCTCTCCTCCACCCAGTTGCTGCCGCAGCTGAGCCAGACGTTACTGGGCTATGATTCCGAGAGTGCCGGGATCACGCTCGCCTGCGGCGGGCTGGCGACGATCTGCGTGATGCCGATTGCCGGCATCGTGACCGGGCGTTTTATCCAGCCGCGCTATTTGATGGCGGGGGCGCTGGTCGTGATCGGTATTTCGCTGCTCTACGGATCGCAGATCGCGCCGGATATCAGCTTTGACCAGCTCTCCTGGCTGCGGGTGTTCCAGGTTGTGGCGATCCCGTTCATTTTTATCCCGGTATCGGCCAGCTCCTATATCGGCATGCCGCCGCAGAGCAATGGCGAGGCGGCGGCGCTGATTAACCAGATGCGTAATATCGGCGGCAGTATTGGTATCAGCTTCGTCACCACCATGTTGGCATGGCGTACGCAATTTCATCATGCAAGGTTCGCAGAGTCGATTACGCCGTATGGCAGCCTGCACGGGATGAGCATGGCTGGGATCGCGTCGCTGGTGCAAACTCAAGCGGAGTTTGTCAGCTATCTTGACGTGTTCCGGGTGATCGGGCTTACCGCGCTGGTGATCTGGCCGGTTGTGCTATGTCTAAGGCCGCCGCCCCGGCGCGCCGCATAAGGAGTTTTGCGTTGGTGTCTCCCCCTCGGCTTCGGTTGCACCTGGTGACGGGTGTGGTTTTGGCGCTGGCCCTGACGGGCTGCGAGATGGGGCCGAATTTTGAGGCCCCTCGGCCGGCGGTGCCGGATTCCTATATCACGGACGCGCCGGCGCATCAGGGTGCGCCCTACGTGACCGGGGATTCGGTTGATCCGCAATGGTGGCAGAGTTTTAAGGACCCTGAGCTGAGTCAGCTTGAGACCAAAGCGGTGGCGCAGAATTTGGATTTGCAGATTGCCGATGCGCGGCTGAAGGAGGCCGAGGCGCAGGCGCAGATTGAGGGGGCGGTGCTGTACCCGACGCTGGGCGGGGCGGCGAGCTATACGCGCGAGGGGCCGAGCAAAAAAGGGATTTTTGCGGCGTTTGGCTCGGCTTTTGGGGCCAGCACCAATGCCGGCAGCACGGCGAGCGGCGCCAGCACCGCCTCTGGCGGCGGGGATATTGCGGGGGCCAATATCAGCGCGCTGGATTTATACCAATACGGGCTGCAATCCTCCTATGACGTCGACCTATGGGGCAAGAACCGGCGTACCGCGGAGGCTGCGGTAGCCGCGGCGCAGGCGGCGCAAGAGGCCAGGCGTGCCGCGCTGCTGACCGTGGAGGCGCAGGTCGCGACCAATTATATCGATTTGCGCGGTACCGAGGCGGTGCTGAGCATCACCCAGGCGAATTTGGATTCCGCCAACCAATTGGTGAATTTGACCGTGGAGCGCCAGCAGGCGGGGCTGACCACGGCTTTGGACGTTGCCAATGCGCGCGCCACCGCGGCGCAGATATCGTCACAAATCCCCGCGCTGATCGCGCAGCGCGACGCCCAGGCCGCGCAGATTGGGCTTTTGCTGGGGGTAACGCCGGACGCGCTGCCAGCGGATTTGACGATGAAGGCGGCGGTGCCGCTGACGCCGCCGAGCGTGCCGGTGGGGCTACCGGCGGATTTGCTGCGGCGCCGGCCGGATGTGCGGGAGGCGGAGGCGGATTTGCATGAGGCGACCGCCGAGGTGGGTGTGGCGCAGGCGGATTTCTTCCCCGATGTCACGCTATCCGGCTCGGTCTCGCTGCAGGCGTTGCAGTTTAAGAATTTGAACGAGCTGGCGGCGGTGACCTATGCGGTGGGGCCGAACATTACGATCCCGCTATTCGAGGGCGGGCAGCTGCGCGGGCAACTGGCCTTGCGCAAGGCCTCGCAGACCGAGGCGGCGGTGAACTACGCGAAGACCGTGCTGACCGCGTTTTACCAGGTGGACGTGGCGCTGATCACCTATGACCAGGAGCACGCGACGCAGGCGGCTTTGGCGGAGGATGCGTCCCAGGCGCAACTCGCGCTCGGGCTGGCGGAGGACCAGTATCGCCAAGGGCTGGTGGATTACCTGACGGTGCTGGATGCGCAGCAGGCCTATCTGGCGGCGCAGCAGGCGCAGGCGGAATCGGTCGAGCGGCTGGGCACGGATTTGGTGAGCCTGTACCAGGCGCTGGGCGGCGGCTGGCAGGGGGTCTATCCGGCGGGGTAGACATACTTTGTTCAGCCGGTGATCGGGTGGCGGCAGCGTCTGCGGCGGCCCTGATGCAATAAAACGCGGTTGCGGGCGCGCCGTTAAAAAGCGCCACCAGTTTTTTGACTTTACCAAATGGAACGATGCTTTAAACCGTTAGCCATGTTTGCCGCACGGTGCCTCTTATAATGGACACCATCCCGCAGGTTGCCGCCGCGCCGGCATCGCCGGCAGCGCCCGCCGTTCTGGCCGATGATAATATCAGGCTGGTGATCTGGGACCTCGACGAAACATTCTGGCACGGCACTTTGGCGGAGGGCTCTATCACGCCGATTCCGGCGCATATTGAGCTGGTCCGGCAACTCAATGAGCGCGGCATCCTAAACGCCATCTGCTCCAAAAATGACTTTGCGCGTGCGGAGGCGGAGCTTAAGCGGCTGGGTATCTGGGATGAATTCATCTTCCCAAAGATCGCCTTTGAGCCAAAAGGGGCGATGGTTAGTGAGATCATCCAGCTCGCCCAGTTGCGCGCCGCCTCGGTGCTGTTTCTCGATGATAACGCCACCAATCTGAATGAAGCGCTATTCTATAATCCCGGGCTGCAGATCGGCGAACCCTCAATGATTGCAACCTTGTCCACGGACAGGCGCTGCGCCGGCAAACCGGACCCCGGCCGCCAGCGGCTGGCGCGCTATAAGGTACTGGAACAGAAACACCAGGACCTCTCCCGCAGTGGTACGGATAATCTCGCTTTTCTTCGTGCCAGCCAGATACGTGTCAGCTTGCACCACGATATCATGAGTGAATTCCCGCGCATTCATGATCTGGTCAATCGCACCAACCAGTTGAATTTTACAAAACGGCGCTGGCCGGAACCCGAAGATGAAGCGCGGGCGGCCTTCGCCGCCGAAATGGCCGCGATATTCGAGGCCCATGCCGGCTATATCAAGGTTGCTGACCGTTATGGCAATTATGGCATATGCGGGTTCTATCTCATACATGATACTAAATGCCGGCATTTCCTGTTCTCCTGCCGCACGCTCAATATGGGCATCGAACAATTCATTTGGCACCGGCTCGGCCGCCCCAAGTTAGACATAATCGGTGAGGTTGTCTCCGAGTTGGCCGATGCGCCGGATTGGATTAGCGTGGTTGATGACGCGGATGCCGCCCTGCCGGTCGAGACCGCACGGAACGTCAATCCAGTGCTTTGTATTCGCGGCGCTTGTGATCTCAGCATGACGGCGCATTATCTGCGCTATCGCTTCGACACGATCGAGGAGTTCGGCTTCCCCTATCAGGGATGGGGCATTCATCCAGTCGCACGTGTGGTCAACGCCGCCGATTTTATAGCCACACCCGCCGGCGCGGCGTTCATTGCTCAACTTCCGGGAATGCCGCCGAAATATTTTGACACGGTGATAAATACACGCGCCGCCGATGTCTATCTGCTGTCGTTTTCATCGGAAGTGGCGCCCTCGCTGCATCGGTCAAAATCAACCGGTTTGGTGCTGCCGTTTCAGCATCCGGCTATGATCGGCCGTGATTTTGCTGACATGCCCTATAGCCGTGTCGTCGAGCATGGCGGGGCTGATACCATCAGCCCGGCACAATGGCGCTTCATGCAGGAGGAATTCAGCTTCGCCGGCTATTTGGATGAGAACCAACTGGCCGCCGATATCGAAGACATTTTTATCAGGCTCGAAGGCAAACTCGTTATTGTGCTGATGCTTAATACGCATGTCGGCAGCGCGCTGGAGACACTCGATAAATTTGCGCGGATCAATGAGGTGGTGCGGCCGCTCGCCATGCGGGCGGGGGTCCAGATGATCGATATGAACGAGCTGGTTCGCAGCGCAGATGATCTCGTCGCGCCTGATGATGGTGGTGTGCATTATACCCGCGACGTCTATCTACGGCTCGCGCGGCGCGTGGAGGAGATCATCACCCGCCATGAACGCGGCATGGCCACCACGCCGCCAGCCCCACCGATTGAAATCGAGACCGGCAACCTCGCCGTCCGTTATTATCCGCGCGATCCCGCACGCCTCATCATCGCCTTCGCAAGCGCTGGCGCGCGCCGTGTCAACGGATTTTCCGAAGAATGGCATGGCAGTTTCCAGCCGACCGGCGCGTCGCTCATGTTTGTCACCGACAAGCATAATAATTGGTATAATTACCTGGAGACCGAGGAGGTGTTCCGCCAGATGGCCGCAATCGCGGCGAGTCATCGGCATGTCGGCGTGGTAGGGGAGAGCATGGGTGGCAGCGGTGCCATTCTATTCACCAATTACGCGCAGAATATCGACCGCGTGCTTGCCTTTACGCCGCAATATTCAATTTTTCCGCCTTTCGTGAAGTTCGACAGCCGGTACGATTATATCTTTCAGCGTATCACGGCACCGCAATTTGTTGACTATGCGCAGAGCCCGATCAAACCGAATATCTTGTTGGTCTATGGCAACACGGTCTGGCGGGACTATATCCACCGGGCGATGTTTGAAACCGCAGGCTTCCAGACCCTAACACTCGACCATGCCAAACATGAAATGGCCGCCTATATAAAATCAGCTCACGGAACCGCAACGCTGCGCCACATCGCCGGTCTGTTTGCTGATTTCACGCAGCCTTTTTCAAAGGCATTACTCCAAGCAGCGCTAGTGCTGCCCTGGAGCGATGTTAAGCTGCGCGAGGAGCACGGCCCGAGCGCAGAGTTTTCCGGCTTCGCAGTGTTTACGTGTAACGTGAATAATCCGGTGCCGTTGGTGCCATCTGAATGGCCCCTGCTCTCGCAAGGTAAACCCGCTACGCAAAGCTCGCTATCAGAATGGTCGCTGGGTGACAGCCTGGAGGCGGATGCCACCGGCGCGGTAAGCGGTGAGATCTCGGCACGTGCGTCGTTTCATACCCAATCCGAGGATGGCGCATGGTGGGCGGTGGATTTGCTTCTGCCCTGCCAGGTGTTCGAGATCCGGTTGTTTAACCGGCTGGAACAGTACCCTATCGCAAGGCGGGGCTATCGTTTCAAAATAGAAGGAAGGCTGCCGGGTGCGGCGTGGCAGACCTTGGCCGTGAAGGACGACGATGGCTATGTCGGCGGCGCGGATGGCCGTCCTTATCGTGCCGTCCTGCCATCTGGGCCGTTGTGCCAGGAGATCAGGGTCGCGTTACTGGGAGTCGGTTTTCTGCATCTCAACCAGGTGCAGGTATTTGGCCTGTCTGGAAATATTTAGAGGCGGATTCAGACATTAAGGCGATCCTTTTCATGGATCGATTTAATGTCATCGCGCTCTAGCTCATGCTCTGGCGCGCATTACATCCGACCAGATTGGTTCTGATGAACCAATCTGGTCGGAAAATGCGCTAGACGGGCACACCGAAAATTTCGACCTCATCTAAATGCAGAAAGCCTGGTTCGCGGGAGATGATACGGATATAGCCCGCAAGCACCGGGGGGATCACCTCGATATCCAACGGTTTGTCTTTTCCACCGCCAAAAGCCGCCCGGCCACCATGTGAATAGATTTCATTCCAGGTTTCGCCGTCGAGGCTCGTCTCGACCACGATATGCCGCGCCCGCCCGGCGACCTCAGCCGGGGCCGCGACGCGGTTGTAGATATGCAGACGAAACAGCTCAAAACGACCGAGCAGGTTCACCCGCCACCATGGTGCTGGTTCATGCGCTGTATGAAAGCCATAATGCTCGGAGACAAATCCGTCATTGCCGTGGCCGAGCACATGGCCGGGCTCATCGGGGTTGGATTTGGTGAATACTGAACTTTGCTGCGTGGGTTTGCGCAGCGCGATATTCGGCAAAGCAGGCGCGGGCAATGGGCGTAAGGCGGCGTGGCTGAAGCAAGCGCCCAAGCGGTTCAACCAGAACGCCGCAAGATATGTATCCTCAACCTTGTTGGTGCTCTGCAGAATATTTTTATAGCTGCCATCGGCAAAGCGCTCACCCCACATGGCGGCGTTGGCAAACCCGCCGCGTTTGGCCCGGCGCTCGAAATCTTGTTCGGATTTGAATTGGAAATGCGCGATATAGGCTGTCTCGATGATACGCTCGGTAAACCCCGCACGTTTGACAACCTCTAGAGCTTTTTCCGGATAGTTGATGGTATAGCCTGTCACACTCTCGCCGAAGACATTCGCCAGCCTTGCCTGATCAGGAACGTAATCGTTCAAAAAATGCCAGAAAGCGATGTTTCCTGCACGGAACAATGTGCGAATGGGATCAACCTCAAGCGCTGCGGCACGGATTATGAGCTTGGTGTGAACATTCACATAGTCGGCACGCTGGGTATAGGCCAGTAGCACGCTGTCGTCATCGCGGATAATCCGCTGGTTATGGCCATAGACGATCCAGTTGAGATAGATGGCATCGAAACGATCCTCGAATGGCGCCATGAACGAGGCGATCGAGTTGCCAGTCTTGAAGACCATGAATTCGTCGATATCAAGGAAGCTGAACCACTCTGTCTCGTGCTTGAAATGCTCGAGGAAGTGGTAATAAATATGCTGCTGCTGTCCGGCGATGGGCCAGTGGCGGTAGGTTATGATCGGTTCGGGCTGGAAAATATAAGGTTCCAGGACCTTGAAAAGCGCCGCCGGCGTATCGTCGTTGGAGTAGATGTAAAAATGCTCGATACCGACGGCCCGGTGGTATTCGACCCATTCCACGATGTCGCGCTCTTCCCAGCGGGCGCAGGCGACAAGCGAAAATTTATAGCGAGGGCTGGTAGCGTGCATGAGGGGCGGGCGCAGTCCTTGTCGTAGCGCAATGATGATTGGCTCCCGCGACGTATCAGAATTGCGCCATTGTGCCCAGATGTGGACCGCAAACCACGATCAATAATTCATCATATATAAGTTCAAATTGCCAAATATATCGCTAAAAAGCGGTCTCAATGCCGTAGATTGCCAGCCCCGCCATGTGGCGGAGGCTGGCCGGTCATCCGGTTTTGGCTACTTCATCGCCGCCTGCAAATTGGTGTCGATCTTGTCCAAGAAGTCCTGAGTGTTCAGCCAGGGGGCGTCCTTGGAGATGAGCAGGGCCAGATCCTTGGTCATGAAGCCGGATTCGACGGTCTCGACGCAGACACGCTCCAACGTCTCGGCGAACGCCGTCACGTCCGGCGTGCCGTCGAACTGGCCGCGATAGATCAGGCCGCGGGTCCAGGCGAAAATGCTGGCGATCGGGTTGGTCGAGGTCTGCTTGCCCTTCTGGTGGTCGCGGAAATGCCGGGTGACGGTGCCGTGCGCCGCTTCGGATTCCACGGTCTGGCCGTCGGGCGAGAGCAGCACCGAGGTCATCAGCCCGAGTGAGCCGAAGCCCTGGGCCACGATGTCGGACTGCACGTCGCCGTCATAGTTCTTGCAGGCCCAGACATAGCCGCCGTTCCATTTCAGCGCGCAGGCCACCATGTCGTCGATCAGCCGGTGCTCATAGGTCAGGCCGGCTTCGTCATATTTCGCCTTGAACTCGGTATCAAAAATCTCCTGGAACGCGTCCTTGAACATGCCGTCATAGGCCTTCAAAATCGTGTTCTTGGTGGAGAGATAAACCGGGTATTTGCGGGCCAGGCCGTAATTGAAGCTGGCGCGGGCAAAACCCTGGATCGAGGCGAGCGTGTTGTGCATGCCCATCGCCACGCCGGGGCCTTTGAAATCATGCACGTCCATCAACATCGGCGCGCTGCCATCCGCCGGGTGATAGGTGAGCTGAACCTTGCCCGGGCCGGGGATTTTGGTCTCGGTCGCGCGGTAAATATCACCATAAGCGTGCCGGCCGATCACGATCGGCTGCGACCAGTGTGGTACCAAGCGGGGGACGTTTTTGCAGATGATCGGTTCGCGGAAAATCGTGCCGTCCAGCACGTTGCGAATCGTGCCGTTCGGGCTGCGCCACATTTTTTTGAGCTTGAACTCGGTCACGCGCGCCTCATCCGGGGTGATCGTCGCGCATTTCACGCCCACACCGTATTGCTTGGTCGCGTAGGCGGCATCCAGGGTCACCTGGTCGTCGGTCTGGTCGCGATACTCAATCCCTAAGTCGAAATATTTCAGGTCAATGTCCAGATAGGGCAGGATCAGCTTCTCCTTGATGAAGCCCCAGATGATCCGGGTCATCTCGTCGCCATCCATCTCCACAACCGGGGTTTTGACCTTGATTTTCGCCATTTTTGGAACTCCTGCCAAACTACGGGCTTCCTTATCACCACGGGGCAGGGAGGCAAGACTGGCGGCAGGGCAGGGCTGGGATGTGTGTTTTAGGGGAGAAAGCGGTTCTTTTTTTGAAAAAAAAGAACCAAAAAAACTTTTATTATCCTGGGGCATGGGGGTCCAACCGGCAACGCCCCCGCATAAACAAAAGTCTTTTGAGGAGCTTTTCTTCAGAAAAGCGACCGCTTCCTTCCCTGCATTTACGCCAGCCCCGGTGCGGGATAGGAAAATGCGGGACAACGGAGAGCATGCATGAGCGGGCGGATAGCGGCGAGGATTGAGTGGGCGAGCGACTGGGACCGCGATGCGGCGCTGACCACGGCCAAATTGCTGCTGGAGATCAAGGCGGTGAATTTCCGCCCGGAGGAGCCCTATACGCTGACCTCGGGCTGGAAATCGCCGGTTTATATTGACTGCCGGAAGATCATTTTCTTCCCCCGCGCGCGCGCCAAGATTTGCGATCTGGCGGTGGAAAAAATCTCCCGGCATATCGGGTACGAGGCGATCCAGGCGGTGGCTGGCGGGGAGACCGCGGGAATCCCCTTCGCGGCGTGGATCGCCGAACGGATGGCGGCGCCGATGGCGTATATCCGCAAGCAGCCGAAAGGCTTCGGGCGCAACGCGCTGATCGAGGGCGATGTGCCGGAGGGGATGAACACGCTGCTGGTGGAGGACCTCACCACCGATGGCGGCAGCAAAATCCAATTCGCCAAGGCGCTGCGCGAGGCAGGGGCGATCTGCAACCATACTTTCGTGGTGTTCTTCTACGGCGTGTTCCCCGGCAGCTTCGAGACATTGGCGAAAATGGATATCAAGCTGCACCATTTGTGCACCTGGTGGGATGTGCTGGAGGCGGCGAAGGACCAGCCCTATTTCTCGGATGCCGCACTCTCCGGCGTGCGGAAGTTTTTGGAGAACCCGATGGCGTGGTCCGCCGCGCATGGCGGCGTGGCGACGGCCGAAGAGGCGTTGGCGCGCAAATTGGGCAAGAGTTAGAGAAGGGCTGCTTTTTTGAACCATGTTTGGCATCCCGATTCAGACGTCACGGCTTCGCCGTTTCGTCATCGGGACGCGCAGAGCAAAAAACTTTTTTATCCCTGGGGGCGCTGCTGGTTGCGCACCCGAAGCCTAGTTTCAATAAAAGTCTTTTGCGGAGCTTTTCTTCAAGACAAAGCGACCACTTGCTTGGCTTTCCATGAATAGCGTTGTCGAACGCCTGCTGGAGGTTTTGCCGGCCAAGGCGGTGCTGACCGCGCCCGCGGATCGGGCCGGGTATGAGACGGATTGGCGGCGGCTGTACAATTATCCCGCGGTTTGCGTGGTGTTGCCGGAGAATACCGCGCAGGTGGCGGCGGTGGTGCGGGTTTGTGCCGGGCTGGGGCAGGTGATTGTGCCGCAGGGCGGGAATACGGGGCTGGTGGCGGGCGGTGTGCCGGGGCCGGGTGTGGCGCCGGTGATTTTGAGTTTGGCGCGGATGCGGGCGGTGCGGGGGCTCGATCTTGCGGGTAATAGCATTGTTGTTGAGGCGGGGGTGACGCTGCAGGGAGTGCAGGAAGCGGCGGCCGCGGCGGGGCGGCTGTTTCCGGTGAGTTTGGGGGCGGAGGGGACGGCGCAGATTGGCGGTGTGATTTCCACCAATGCCGGCGGCGTGCAGGTGTTACGCTATGGCTCGATGCGCGCGCAGGTGCTGGGGCTGGAGGTGGTGCTGCCGGATGGGCGGGTATGGGATGGTCTGCGAGCATTAAGAAAAGACAATACAGGATTTGATTTAAAGCAGATTTTTATCGGCGCGGAGGGAACGCTCGGGATCGTGACGGCCGCGGCTTTAGCACTGGCGCCGGCGGTGACGGCGCGGGCGACGGCGCTGGTGGGCACGGCGGATGTGGCGGCGGCGCTGAAAGTGTTCGAGGCGTTGCGGGCCGAGGCCGGGGCGGTTTTGACTCTTTGTGAGCTGATTTGCGCGCCGGCGATGCGGCTGGCTGCGGCGCATGTGCCGGCCGGGCGGGCACCCTTTGAGGCGGGGGCTTATGTGCTGGCGGAGCTTTCGGCGTCCGGGCCGGGGCTGGACGTGGATGGGATGCTGGAGGGGGTTTTGGCCCGCGCTCTGGAGGCGGGGCTGGCGCATGACGCGGTGATTGCGCAGTCGGCGCGGGAGCGGGCGGATTTTCTGGCGCTGCGCGAGGCGGTGCCGGAGGGTGAGTTGAAGGAGGGCGGGGCGGTGAAGCATGATATTGCGGTGCCGCTGGGGCTGATCCCTGAGACTGTGGCGGCGGTTGAGGCGTTGATTGCG
>Ga0209208_10006863_pt1 | contig 15635 bp, 12 predicted proteins | sample S1TSphfallax_3_FD_187694 | JGI IMG/M metagenome (GOLD analysis project Ga0209208, IMG submission 187694) | Host-associated microbial communities from peat moss isolated from Minnesota, USA - S1T2_Fd - Sphagnum fallax MG (SPAdes) (version 2) | ecosystem: Host-associated > Plants > Peat moss >...
GCACAAATAATTGAATTGTAACATAACCAAGTGTTTGTTAGCCATGTCACAAGTAACTTACTTATTTTCAATATACCAAGAAAATAAAGGGAAAATTAATTTAATTACACACAAGGGGGATTCCCCATTTTGGGTTCCTCACTTTTTCTTTCCCACAGAAATTGAAGGAAAGTTTTTATAATAATAATAGTTATTATAATAACAAAAAATAATAAATTAGGTCAGGATTCGAACCCACAACCACTGGACGCTGAAATTAGCGAGAGAGTCACAGTAAAACAAAAAAAGTAATTATAGCCCTGTCACCCTTTTTTCCCCCCCACTAGCAAATAGTGAAAGATAATTTCTACCAGTAAGCCTAATTCTGTTACACTCTAGTCTAGGGCATAGGGGGTAAATACAAGGTAATAAGTAATAACCATAAGAGCTAGCTATGGTTATTACTTATTTACTGTCTCTTCTGAGAATGTTTTTTTACGGGCAGGATTTTTGTTGATTTTTTTTCTTGCCCTGACTTCACTGACCTTCACTTCGTTTGTGGGGGGTGGAAATGTTTTTCTTTGGAAAAAGCTAAAGAAATTTTTTGTGGTGTGAAATTTTATTTTTCTTTCAAGACATCATCTTATTAGACCTAATAGTAATCTTTTAAATGATTTTTCTTATTATGTTCATTAAAGAAAAAAACATGAGTATAATAAATAGTAGCATTTGAGTGTTTTACTATTTTAAAATTTTTATTATTCCAAATTTATTTCACAATTTAAAAAATAACCAATAATTAGTATGCTACATTGGAAGCAAATTACTTGGTGGGGTTGGTTGTCTCTTGAAAATTCAGTTATTTTGATTTGCAATTCACAATAAAAGTCAATTTTTGGGAGTAGTTTAACACTTTTTATAGTAATAATCTAAAACCATGCATTAACAAGTTAGAAACATAAAGAACCACATTTGCAATATAATAATATCAATTATTAGGTTATTGATGTTATTTGTTATGGAGATGATTTATTAAATAAAACAAAAGAATCCCAAAAGTAGTACTACACCTTTGAAATCGGTTTCAATAACTTATATCATTAATATTGTAAAATTACTATTTAGATCTAATCAACAATGTGTGTTTGGTTCCAATGTGTGTGTGTTTTGTTTTGTTTTGTTTTTTTTTTTGGGGGGGGGGACAAATTCTGATTTTTTTCCCAGTAGAAAAACAATGGGAAATTATTATTTATTTATTTATGGTTTTCCTATTGTGAATTTTATTGATTTTATTTTTTTTTGAGAAAAATTCGTCAAATGTTTTATATCACACAATTGGGGGAAAAAAAAACCTGTTCATAAGCTGAATGACACGTCATCATGAAATTTGAGAATACATTTTCCAAAAGGAATTTGAGTTATTATTTTTAAAACCATGGATGGTTTTGAAAACTCGTCCATCTAAATTTTATAATTAAATTTTTTTAGAATAATAATAATAATAATAATAATAATAATAAAAGGTTCACAGTTGATACATACCAGGGTTATATTCCAAAAAATTAGTTGTGTTTTTATCAAAAAAAATTGGGAAAATGTTTCTTTCTCAAAACCTCACCAAATTTTTTTAATAAAAAATTGGAATTAAAGATAGTTCAAATACGTATAAAAGAATAAAGTAAAATGACTTTTTATAATAATAATAAAAAATCCGTGGTTCATAGTTCATTCTAGTTTCATCAAAACCCGGGCAGATTGACCTGCAGATTGGGCCGGGCAGTCAGGTTCCAAGAGCCCGGGTGGGGGCAGCGCCGCGTCTCTCACCCGTCCGTCATACACGGCCGCGAGCATCGCGGTGGGCCTCGCTCTGCGGCTGTCGCGCTCGCTCGCTTGCTCGCACACTCCCTCTCTCTCCCTCTCTCTCTCACTCTCGATCGGGGTCGCAATCCGATCGCCATCGCTACCATGTTGCACCGCAGCAGTAGCATGATCGTCTATTAGCTGCCGCCGCTTCTCTCTCCGCTCTGCCATTTTGATTCGGGTTTCCTCCCGTCCGAGCCGGCCGGCTTGCCTGCCTAGTGTAGTAAAACAATCAATCAAACAGCAGAAACACAGAAGCAAACAAACAACCATTAACCACGCGGGACAAGGGGGCAGCGGGTGCTTCGCAGATCCGCCGAACCGGGGGCCGCTGTGAGCCGTCATCGTCTACTGCCGCTACCGTAAGTACCTTATCCCCTTTTCCATCTGTTGAAAAAACTCTGTCGTCCGATGTTTCAAGTCTGTGTTGAAGAAGATGCAGGAGCAGCAGCAGCAGCAGCTCCATCGCTGGAGCTGCTAAGGAGCTCCTCCTTCTCCTTGTCCTCAGCTGTGGCGATGTGTTGGATTGGGCCAGAGTTTGGGGTTGTGTTACAGTTTGGACTTGTGTTCTGGTTTTCTCATCAGCTGCTGGGTAGGAGTTTTGTGGGGGAGAAAGAGATCTGCGCATTGTAAGCAAGTTTTGATGGTGGGAATTTTGCATCTGGTTTTTGAATAAATCAGCTGCTTGTGGTTTGCAGAAGGGTCATCATCTGGAGGAGGAAGAGAGTGGACGCTAGCGAGAGATAGATAGATAAAAGAGAGAAAAGCCCGAAGCGGAGCTCGCGAGCTCAACCCCTCTTTTTGATCCTCACCTCTTTTGCTAGAATGCGGCGGTGCTTGCTGCCAGTAGCGAGAACGGGAGTGTGTTTTTCTGCGTTGTGGTTTTTTAAGAAGCTTTGAGCTTTTTGAGAAACCCGGGGTCGTGGGTGAAGAGGAGAAGGAGAAGTGGGGGCTTAACCCCCTGAAGAAGAAGAAGAAGAGATGCCGAGGGGAAGCAAGCATCATGACAACGAGCTGGGGTTGTCCAGATGGAAACGGAAGGTGTTCGACAAGACAGAAGAAGCAACCGTGAGGAGAGATTGAGAATACTTCGTCGCACTGCAAGCAGCAAGAGGTGGAGAAGATTTGTCTGGTTGCAGAAAAAGAAGAACAAGACAGTAGTGGTTCCAAGCTTTGCTTGTTGTTGTTTTTGTCGTGCTATTAAACTGCTGTCGTGAATGCTGTAAGAGACACCCACCTTGCAGAGCTCCTCGTTGCTGTTCACGCTTTGTTTTCTGCAGAGCTTCGGATTGTCTGCAGTGCCGGCTGCATTGGGTCTGTCCTCCTGTAAACAAATATCCCATGATGAGCTTCTCTCCCCTGAAGATCTCCTACAGATCTGTCGATGCTACTGCTTGAGAGCCAGCTGCTTGCCTGCCTCCTGCTTCTTGTCACCACCCAGGAGCTCATCCCTTGCGATCTCGTGGGTTGTTTTTGGTTGTTGTCGTTGACGCACAGGTTTCCTAGCTGCACGCATTGTTACAGAGGTGTAATCAAGAGGAACAGCAGGTGCTTCTTCTTCCACTCCTCCAAGCTGCAGGAACAAAAGAGTGTCGTCGTGAGTTTGCAACATCGCAAAACCCATACGCGCGGCAGTGATGAAGCAGCAGCAGGTTTGCGACCCGTTTGATGGTCCTTGCGCGCGCGTACTTCTCAAGCGACACTGCTGAAGGAGTCTAGGTACCTCCATGGATTTACGGCAAACCCCCACCGCAGCCGCCGCCATCGCCGCCGCCGCCGCCGTTCTCGCATCGGCAAGAGAAATGACAAGCTTTTGCAGCAGGAGGATTGTACTACTGCTGCCCCTCTCTCTCTGACTGACTGACGCACTCTCCAAACTCCGATCTCCCAAGAGCGCAGGATCAACAGCAACCGCTTCTGAGGTACGAGGTGTTTCTTCTCTCTCTCTCTCTCTCTCTCTCTCTCTCTCTTCTGTTGCCATCGCCGCCATCTTTGTGTCGGAGTGATGAGAAGATGGGTCGGGACATCATCACCATGATGATGCTCAGAGACTGACAATGTGAATGGAGATTGGACTTGCAGATCTGGAAGAAGACGACTATCTATCATCACAGCCATGGATCCTTATGAAGCCACGCGCAATGTGTATGGGAGGGTGCAGACCCTTGAGCCTGAGAATGGGAGCAAGATCATGTTGCATCTGTTGTTGCAGGAGCATGGTGAGCAGGAGATGCTACGTCTGTCCATGGGTTCTGATGCCCTGTTGCAAGCTATGGTGAACAAGGCGAAGATGGAGCTGGGATTGGAAGGGCGCATGCCACGACCAGCTCCTCTGTACATCCCGGACCATGACTCTTATCATGGCAGCAACTATGCTGGTGCTGGAGCAAATGGCTTGTCTCCCAGCTTGCACGAGCAGCTGAATCTTCAGGTGGCACTTCAACAACAGCAACAACATGGGCATCATGAGCAGCAGCTCTCTTTCCTGCAAGAGCAGTTGCCGCTAGTGCATGACCATCTCTCTCTTTTGTCAGATGCAATGGGTCAGCAGCAGCAGCAAGCTTCTTTCCTGCACCCATCTGATCATTACTACTCAGATACATATGCCTTTCTCAATAGCAGCAGTAGCAGCAAGGACCTTCTCCATTCAAGATCAAGCAGTAGCCGAGCATCTCCTATTGTGGAACAGAGCTCGTCACCATCTGATGTTGGGCTTGCACTGGCTTGGAAGCCATGCCTGTATTTTGCAAGAGGATACTGTAAACATGGCAGCAACTGCAGGTTCTTGCATGGGCCAACGATGAGAGAAAGCTCAGGCTCTCCAGCTTCAAGCAATGGACACCGCGAGTTGCGTATGGTGGATGACGGATTAGCTCCAGGTTCTTTAGAAAGATTGGAGATGGAGTTGCAGGAGCTACTGAGGGGAAGACGTGCACCTGTCTCAATCGCTTCACTTCCTCAACTGTATTACGAACGTTTCGGCAAGACTCTTCAAGCTGAAGGCTACTTGACTGAGAGCCAGCGCCATGGCAAAGCAGGATACAGTCTGACCAAGCTTCTTGCTCGATTGAAAAACACTGTTACCCTCATTGACAGGTATGTGTTCTCATTTGTTGTTCAGAATCAGCCATTCAGAATGTCCATCCATCTGTCCACACACAAGTTCTGTGAGTGGGCAGTTTTGGGAAGGTGGGGACAGTGGGGTGTCGGGATATTGTGTAGTTTTGAAGATTCAAGAGCAAGCAGCTGGGGGGGAAGAGTGGGATGAGCTGCTGAAGACTGCATCAGCAGCAGCAGAGCAGAGCAGAACAGGGTAGCCTTTCTTACAGTGGGGGTGTGGGCAGTGGTTTACTCAGACACAAGCACACTGCTGGGTGTTTGAACAGGCCTCATGGTCAGCATGCAGTTGTGCTGGCGGAGGATGCACATCGCTTCACTGCATATCGAACAGACCATCGTGGAGATCATTTGAGCGGGGTGAATCCATCTTCACGGCAGATTTATCTCACTTTCCCAGCTGAATCCACCTTCACAGAGGAAGACGTGACATCACATTTCAGGTGCCGTGCCCACAACAATGCTTCTGTCTATTGTTCTCTCATTTTCTCCATTAGTGCTTTTTAGCACCATTTTTCAAAGGTTGCTATCTCTGCCACCACAGAACACTGGAATTTGATCCCTGACCCAAGTGTGTTGTGGTTGTTTTTCTTTTGTTGTTGCAGAGCCTATGGGCCAGTGCAAGATGTCCGGATCCCATATCAACAGAAGCGAATGTTTGGTTTTGTGACCTTTGTATACTCAGAGACTGTGATAGCAATTTTGACAGAAGGAAATCCTCACTATATCTGTGGGGCTCGAGTTCTTGTGAAGCCTTACCGAGAGAAAGGCAAGCATGGTGACAGGTGAAAGAAAATATTCTCTCAACTGTTATATAGTTCTCAGACATTTCACAGACAGATTTACTTGAGAGCCATCATCCTCTATGCTTCTGAACTGATGATTCTCTACTTCAGGATGATCCTTTCACTTAGATTTGGCATATAACCATCATCCGGTTGATGATTTGATTGCAGAAAATATACTGACAGGGGAGACTATACTCGATATGTACAGGGCCATAGTATTGATGGCAAAGAGTATGACTACCACTCTGGTAAGTGGCAGACATGGAACTGGTAGCTCCTCACCCCTGTGGTTGTGGGTGTTTTTGAGCATTTACATCTATGGTGTGTGAGACTTACAAAGACTTTGCTGGTGTTGAAGATGGAACCATTTAATTTCTATAGGCCCATGGGGTGGATGTTTTGTCAACTCTTCTATGAACCCAAGAGGCTAGAGCAAGCAGAAGAAGATGATGGTTCTGGTGAATGCAGGGCCGAAATTATATGAAGAAGATGAGGCCTTTACCAGACGGATGGAGGAAGAGCAAGCCCTGGAGCTGGAGCGTAGGTGTTTGGCAGAATTGCAAATGGCTGATGCAAAGCGTCATCATGCGGAAGTTGAAGCTTCAATGGCTGTGATTGCTGCTCAAAATCGGTCTTTGGTGACCGCTGGGTTTTCTTCTAATGACCTTTCTTTGCCTGGAGAAGGTACCTAATTGCAGGGGTGACAGTTGGATATATTAGTAGTCAGGATCTAGTATGATATGCCTGCGCAGGCAGGAGGGGTGTTGCATACTTGGGGGTTGCTAAACATGTCATCAATTCTATAGGAATGATGAAGTTTTCTGATGATGTTCGGGTTTTTGTTCGGGGGTTTTGGCTGGCTGGTTGGTGATGGTTCAGGACTATCGCAATTCCACTCAAGCAAGTCCTTTGAGTATTTACTTGATGTCCTTGACAGCAATGAAGCAGTTGATGAGAATGATGCAGCTACTACGGAAGGCTTCAGTGGCAATCAATCAAGGTTTTGTTCGTGTTTGCCTGTTATGAGACTAAATAGGTGATGATGGGTAGTTTTTATGTGTCCCTTCTCTCTGAGGGGGTGGGTTTGTTGCAAAGGTTTAGTGTCTTGTTTCTCAGACCAAGAAACTGTGTTGCTTTGTAGAGTTATGTGATGTGAAAAGTGACTCTCGCCTCAACTGACCTATGTATATAACACAAAGATGGTTTGTGTTGGTGTGGGTTTTGGGTGCATTGTACATCCAGTGGGAACACACACAATTTGCCTGAAAACCCATTCACAAGCCCACTTAGCACGAGAAAGCAGAAGCTGTCGACTCTGCTGTCAGAGAAGATGAATAGTCTGAGCTTGCAGAGTGCACAGGTTGGAGCTACCACAACCAAAACTCCAGATCCTGCTCTGACCTGCTGTGTCTGCTGCATGGGTATGTGTTTCTCAAAATGCTCTGCAATAGCTACTACTTTGTCACCAAGGTTTTGATATATGTAATGCAGTGGATGGAGAAAATTGACAGCAGAAAATGGTGGTCATGGTGCCAGAATATGCAGGGAATACAATACAACTGGAATGCAGCCACATTTTTTGTGTCCAGTGCATCTTGAAGGTAGTGGAGGCCTCTTTCCTTTTCTATTTCTTTTCACATATGTATCGATTCCAGCAATCTTAGTGCCAGGCGATGTGTTGTGATATAATCTGAGTGTTGGAGGATGTGTTGGGAAAGTAAGAAAGTGAATAATGTAGGTGATGCAGGTGGGAAATGAGGAGTGCCCAGCATGTGGGCAGGCAGCTATAGTAAGCAGCAAGCAGCAACAGCAGACTCCAGTGACAGAAACAAGGGATGCATTACAATGGTCCTCCTGGGCAAGTCCACGACAAATTTGGTAGGGGTAAGAAAAAAAAAAAACACTCCTGACCACATGGATCTTTTTCTCCATATTTGTGCACCAAAACTCTCATGTAGCTGAAAAAGAAAAAAAAGTTAGAGCAACAGATTTGACAGAATCACACTCCCACCCATAGCTGTGCCAAGAAGAAGGGGGAAAAAACACAGCAACTTTGGTGTGGAGCCAAGCAGCAGCAGCAAGCAGCAGCAGAATGCGAAACTAATATTTTACAGTGTCAAAAAGCATGACATTTTCTCATATCACTTGCTGAGCACAGCAGGTGGGGAACAACACCCATTGTGGGTAAAAATCTTTGTCAATAGTCCCTCATCATCACATAGAAGTGTTTAGTACCAAACCATACTGGAGAATAGGATCTAAGCGTATACAGAAGAAGAAAGAAAAGGCAAAACTAGTGCCAGTTGAAAACATCAGAAAGGCTGCTACCCAGCATACACTCCCCCTCCCATTTTGGGTCAGGCATATTGACCCCTCAATTCCCTTTTTACCCTACTCCGTCACCCTCTTTTTTTTTGGAGAGTACCAATTCAATACTAGAACAATTGGCTATTGTAATCCCCACTTTAAAGTGCGGCCTTTGGCTCAGGATTTCATGCTTGTCCCTGGAGCTCTCTATCTGTAAATGGGGTAATTTATTCAGAGGAATAGCACTAAACCTTCATCCTTCATTGTGATAATTCTCACTCATCTTCTTGTTGGCAACTGCTTAGAAATTGCTGCTGTGCTCTTTTTAAAAAATTTAATCTTGTTCTGGCTGTTGGAGAGAGAGAGTAAGAAGATTCTTCAATTCTCATGAGAGATGTTTCTTATGGAAGATTCATCAAAAGCTTAGCTTTTTGTGAAAGGATGTTCACTCTTTTTGTAGCTCTGTTCTTGCACTGTGGTTTTATCTGTGTTGTCCTTGTAGAGAGAGTTGGAAAATGGGTGCATGTTCTCTCATGTGTTCATGCTTGGAGTTTCTACGAGCTACCTGTTATAAGCGTTTGATTTTCTTTGTTGAATTTCTATTTCATATTCTTCTGCATGTTAGAACTAAATTCCCGTCTAGTGAGCTTTGTTTCGTTGGTGTCTCCTTCGTGTATCCCCTCCTTCTGGGTTTCATTTTGATTGCTTGTTTATGTAGTGGAAGAAGCATTGGTGTCAAGAATTCCAGAATGCTGCAACATAATTTGCAGAACAAAAATGGTTCTTCCTGTAAACTATTGTTGTGAAAATCTGTTGTAAGCAAAATTGGTTTTGTTTTAGCCTTTTGTTATCTACAGTGGATTATATGGAGTGATCTTTTTTGGGACAAAAAAATTGAGAAAACTTGGGAGAAATGTTTTTTCTCTAGAGCAAATTGGTCAAATTTGCTAATATTTTTGGAATTTTCTGCAAAGTTCTGAGTATCTCAAAATTTATTATTATAATCAAAATTTGGAAATAACTTGGTTTTAAGTTGGTTAGAAACTTGGATATAAGTTGGTTTTGATCTTGGTTAGAAACTGGGTCATTAAATAATCCTTAAAATTGTGAAACATTTTTTTATGAAATGGTGAGGTGTGGAAAACCATCCATAATTATTTTAGGCTACAATCTGAATAATTTCTCTCCTCATATAACAATATCATAGTAGATCATGAAACTAACAATAATGATACAAGTAAATACTAAAGAATCAAATGATTTTTATTTTTTTTGAAAAATAATTATTCATCTTGTCAATGTGAAAGCTGACCCTAGTGCAAACAGAAATAGTAAAAAAAAGTGTTTACTGTTTCATGGCAGATTCCAGACTTGAATAAGTGAACTTGAATATTTTTGGGTTTTGTGGATTTGTTCCCAATTATTCTAAATCAAGTTACCAATTTGTTCCCAACTTGTTCTCCATGTGGTCATTTTAACTTAACCTCATATGTTGTGTCAAATGTTCCTTATGATGTTGTTCCCCACAGTTCCCATGTGTCCTTCAAATGTGATCCTTGATTTTATCCCAATGATACACTTTGGCCAAATGTTCTTTATGTTGTTCCCATGGTTCTCCGTGTCCATGAATTTTATTCCATTTGCTTTGCCAAATGTTTCTTGTTCCACTAGTGCACACATGTCCAGCAAACATGTTCGTTACCTTATCCAAATGTTTTGCCACATGTTCCCAATGTTCTATTGTGTCCCCCATGTTGTTCCCACAAAGTTTCATTATTGAACATAGAATTAGAGAGAAACAAAGAGGGAGCAAATCTTCAAGGAGCTTCACCAAATCCAAACATGTGCAAGATTCGAATCATCGTCTAATGTTCAATGAGATGGAGCATTTCACAAAGAGCTCTTGACCAAATGATAATACCTTAGTACCTTGACAGATTTGGCAGCAATTCTTTAAAATAATAGAGTTATCTGTAAAGTCACCCTCTCTTCACCTTGTCTTCGGGCCGGCTTTCACCCCATATTCCCTCTTTTTTCAGTGGTATTCACAAAGTAAGGACATTTTATTAAATCTCGGTATGAAATGTTGAAACTCAGCATTTAATGCACAAGGTTCGAGAGTAAATATAGTAGTGGAGGCGCTCAGGAAAAAGGAAAGAGATAATGAAACTCAGTTCATCACCAAAATTGCTTGAAAAACTAGTTTGGGTCCTAGTTATTTCGTTTTGTAAAATTTTCATTCCCAGTTATGCATTTGATACCCTATTATGCTGAAACTTACCATTCTTGCTGTCTTAATCACAAGACTTCATGGATAACTCTAATGAATTGTCAATTTTTGACATTTTATTGCTCAAAGTGTTGAAATTTCAAGTTACATAGTGTCAAAAGTTTTGGAGTCCTAAGGATAATAAGTCATGGTCACTAGCATGTTTGTCTTTTCTTTCGCTATCATAATTGTACTAGAAGCTTTGTTTGTATGATAATATGGTCTTGAGCTTTTGTGGAGTATGGGATATTGTGGGCATAGATGTTTGATGGATGTCATTGTGTAAATGTCAAAATCTAATACAAGATTGTTTTGAAAACACATTTCATCGAAAATTTTCATTTCAAGTTCTTGACCATCATAAAAACACAAATCTTCAACACATCCTAGTGCAATTCATTACATTTTTTGGTCTTGTAAAATTGAATTAAAGCATGGCAAACAAAAAGCAAAAAAATTGATTCATGGATGTTATGTATCAAAATGGATGAAATTTTATTACACTTCATTAAAATGCAAGATGGCTTATAATATAAAATTTCACAATTCTTGGCTTGCATTTTAAAAATAATTAATACCAAAATATATTTTAATAAATAAACAAATTATTCAACAACCCAATTTTTAATCCATTAAAGTATTATGGTACACTTGTTGTATCCATTCCACATTTCATTGTAAATAAAGTCAAAATTCATTGCTTATGGTGGAGATAATAATTGACATTATGAATGGCTTTTTAATTCATTATTGAGCCTTCAACAAGTAAGGGTTATGAAAGAGAAGAAAACAAATGGGAGAGATGGAGCTTAGAAAGAATGGTTGTAGAGATTGAAGCATCCTATCTTAGTTTTGGGACATATGTGCAAACATATGTCTTCAACTTTTTAGACTTGCAATTTTGGTTTTCAAACATTGTTATGTGTATTTTCAATGAAGTTTAAGGTGTGGTTTTGTGTACATTTTATTTTGATGGCCATAGAGGTGCACAACACACTCGAGCAAAATATGGATTGTTTCATCATGGAATGTGCTCGTCTTTTCCATGATAGATGACTGGGAAGTCATTTATCCTTGTTTTTTTGCATTCATTTTTTTAGGCAATGTGTTAGTGTTGCTTTTCAGTGTGCTTTAGTTTTTGATATAGAGAGAAAATTTGTGTTGGCAAGTGACGTTTGTTTTAAACCTCCCATTACTATTAGATCTCATTATTTGCATGTAGGTGACATTAAAGGGGCCATGGGCGAAATTGCTTCCTACCATGAAAGGGACTAGTTCTTTCTCTTTTTATTAGTTCCTGCGGGTTGTGCGTTTTTTGGCCTTTTTTTGGCCTTCCCTTTTTGTCTCCTCTTTGATGGTTCCATCCATCAATCTTTTATTGGATTTTTGTGTTGCGTTTTTTTCTCTATGAGAAGGAAGTTTATTTAGGTTTGTGTTAAAACATGTAAGAGTAATGAACAAGTGGCAAGAGGCCCTAATTATGTGAAACTTGAGACAACAATGGTTGTCTTGATTTGTTGAATGAAGGAGGTGGATTTAGTATTAGTAAGGTCACGGTGAACCAAAACTTGAAGGAAGGTCATTTTTGGATTGTGTTTAATTGAATCAAGGTGGGAGTTGAATCAATTGACTAGTTGTTAAAGTGGAGATTTGATGATGAAAAAACTAAAGGAAATTTTGGATTGAAAAGTGGGAAATGTCTCTTACAACACACTGCCAAAGCTACCCCAAGTGAAGTTATACAATTGGGGTACCCTTGGATTTATGTTAGTTTTTTTGTTAAAAACACTAAAAAAATGTTAAAACTTGGTGAAAGTCACAATCGTTTACTTACAAGATCATATGGTAATAACTTGTTTTGTGGGTGGTGAATTTTTTCCATTAACATTCAAACCTTGGGTAGTTAATTTGAAACATAAAATTGGAAAAAAAATGTGATTTTGGATTGCTCATGGGGCGAAGGTTTTCTTTTGCTACAAACAAATGGGCCAAGTTCAATGTAGAAGGTTTTGATGATGACACCCTTCAAGGCCAATTGGAGGTTATGCATTTTCTAAGGATGGAAAGCTTTGTATGGAAATTCAACTCATAATGTCCTCTTCTAACACTTATAAACTTGTTGTAGATGGGCAAGTCCAGTCTAAGATTTATCAGATTTAAAGGTTTTTAAAAACATCATATTGTAGATGTGCAAGTCCATGAAAAGTCTACGGGGAATCCAACCCATTTACAAATTCAAGATGTCAAGTGTGATGTCTTTGCATTAATTGTAAAAAAAAGTTGGTTTTCATGTGGTTTAGAAACAATTACATTTTTTTCCACATTATACACATTAAAATAATGAATTGACATTGTTCTATTTAAAAATAAGGTTATCACTTTAACTAAAATTATTATCATTCTTAATATCATTTCCACTTTTACTTTGGCCAAATTTCCTTTTTTATTACATCACACATGAACATCAAAAACTCCAATATGTTTTCATATATTTTTAATAAAACCAATATTTTTACGCATTTTTTATTTTTAAAAATCAGCATAATATATGACAACATTAAAAAAATGTGATTAATGTTAGATAATTTTCAAAAATTCAAGTTGAAAAAACAAAATACTTGTTTAAACTTGCCAAAATTATCAAGAGGGCAAGTTGAAAAAATAAAAATTTTTAAAGTAGAATTTTGTAAATTGAAACTCCTAATTGTTCTAGACCAAACAAATTGGAACCCTTGCCATTGGGTTACCACAACAACTGCAAAATTATGATTTGAATATTGCATGTTTATTCTCAACCACATCATGGTATTGAATGAATTTTGAAAAGAGAACAGTACACCTACTTAAACTTAAATTTGACATCCAATTTCCCTTGAAAGGTTTTTTAAAAAAAATTGTTGAACTTTTTTTTGACAAAAATTACTCAAAATTCAATATCTCCCCCACACACGAGGTATAAAAATCATGAAATCACCTCCATGCAACCCTACCCATTGAAAACTTTCCAATAATAGCAAAAGAACATTCCAATTTTCCATAAAAATTGAGATCTATTTTGTTGATTTTCCAATGAAATTTTATCTAAAATTCAATAAATCATGGTCTGTAATTGTAGCTCTAAATATTACAAAACCACCTTGGTTCATCCCTCCTCATCGAGGGCTTTTGGATTATACCAAGAGCATAACAAAGGGTGTTGTTGCTTGGGAGATCTCGACATGAAAAAACAAAATGAATGAACAAACAAACAAACAAACAAAATAGGAGGAGGATGTTGAACTCTTGAAGTACTCAAATTGAGGCTACCATTTCTGAAAATAATTAAATAAAAAAATTCAACAAAAAATTATTGATTATCAACAGCAATTACAATATTCAAGATAGCCAATGCATCCATGGTGATAAGGAGTTGGTAATATAATGAATTGAATGTATGTCTTGAATCCAAGTATGCAAGGTATATAGATGTATTGCCTTGTGATTTGAAGTTTATTACAAATGTGGATGTTGTCATTTCCATTTATTGTTTTGCAACAAGCTTCTCTAAAATCGTCATGTGCATTTTGGAAAATGGGTGGATATTTGCACCATGTTTTCACCTTTGCTTAATGCACCTATTTTCACCCCACGTGTTCATCTACAAGCAATTTTTGTATTGTAAGACAATACCTATTGTGTGCTTCATAATTGCATACATGTCATTGTGAATTGGTTGAAATTATTGTGCACATCTCCATGGTTCTTATCAACATGGTATAACAAAAATTATTGAGGACTTACTTGTAAACAAATGATGTTCCCTGTTTTGTCACTTAAGCTTAGGTTTCAGAGTCATGTGACTTGGAACAATCATTTGTTGTCCCTTTGCTTCAAAGCTCAGGATCTAAAGCCATTTGGGTGGAGGTTTGTGGCAAAGTTGGTGTGCGTGATCGTGATCTGTGGCAAAGTTGTTCACAAGTAGCGCCCATCCTCAAAGTTGTAACTATCAAATAAAACCCCACCAATTTTTCCCTTGTGATTATGTCCATCTTGATTTCACCATCTATTGGGATTGGTTTTAGCTATTGGTCCAAGAAAAGAACAAGCAGGGGGAAGTCTAAGGAAGCCTGAATGGTTGTGGGGAAAATATGTTTAAACACATCAAATTCTCCAGACAACATGCCTCTTTCACCCTAAACCCTAAACTTGCCCATCTACAATATGTTGTTTGTAAACCTTGAAAACCCCAAACCTAGACCTAACCATTTGCAATATAGTGTTCCTAAATCCTAAAACTCTATATTTTGAAAACCTTAAACTTGGACCTGCCCATCTGCAATATATTTTTCTTCAATCCGAAAACCTTAAAGCTTGAAAACCCTAAACCATGACCTGCCCATTTGTAATATGTTATTCCTAAACCCTAAAAAAACCCTAAACCCAGACCTACCCATCTACAATAGTTTGTTCCTTAAAAACCCCATACTTGGACCTAACCCATTTGCAAGATGTTGTTTATAGTGTCAGAGGAAAACGTTATGAATTGAATCTCCATACAAACCTTTCCTTCAGATGGGGGGCGCACATGATAAAGTAAATCAGCCCATCACCAATTGACTACCTATGATGAAACACTTATTTATATCTTCACATGTTTGCTTAATTTTGAATGATTTAAATTGTTATGGGAATGCTACCTCAAGCTTTAAAAAAGGGTTTCGACGGGGCATGGGGGTTGCTTGTTAGTGGTTTTTTTTGGTGTTTTTTTTTTGGTTGGTTAGATGTTGTTGGAGTTTTTGTTTCTAAGGGGTTTTGGGTTTTTATTTTATTTTATTTTATTTATTATGGCTCCTTCTTTGCATCCCCCTTCTATGTGAGATACCCCTTGTCTTCATTGTTTTTGGCTTTTATATTTTAGGCGACCTTTCAAGGCATATCAAGAATGCCCATCCTCCTACTAGTCTCATTTCCTAAGCTAGTTAGGTTGTTTTTGTAGGTGTCCTCCTTTATTATGGTTCTCCCTAGTTCTATTCGTCTTGCTTCTTGAGGCTAACTTCAAGTTCAATCTAGCTCCATTTTGAGGTTGTTTGAATCTCGTTTTGTGTGCCCTTGTTTGTTCCATAAAATCCCTCAAGCCATGCAAAACAAAATCAAATGAGCTTTTCGTTTACCCCTTGATCGAATTGTTCGAGAGTCAATGGACGAATTAGCATGGTTCATTTTCCTCTTGTTGTCCTGTTAGTGTTTGCATTATACTCAAGAAGGTTGTTCAGGTCAACAAAAGGTTTTTGCTTGCTTCAAGAGGTTTATGGCAAGTGACTAATCTTTTTTTCAAT
>Ga0209208_10006864_pt1 | contig 15635 bp, 8 predicted proteins | sample S1TSphfallax_3_FD_187694 | JGI IMG/M metagenome (GOLD analysis project Ga0209208, IMG submission 187694) | Host-associated microbial communities from peat moss isolated from Minnesota, USA - S1T2_Fd - Sphagnum fallax MG (SPAdes) (version 2) | ecosystem: Host-associated > Plants > Peat moss >...
AATTTAATCATTATTAATTAAATGATTATCTAATTATCTAGTATTTGAATTGTTTATAATTCTAAAAACTAAGAAAGTAAGGCATGAAGAAAGTTTTGAAATTACAACTTAGTTTGTGAAGAAGTTGCAACTTCAAAACTTATCCCATATTGTTTGTTTTTCATTCCCAATTTGAACACTATATAAACAAAAGGGTGTGGTCATCCAATTCCACATTAAAAAAATTGTGCACATGGGATGAGCCAATCAAAAGGCTCGACCCAAAACAAAAAAACAAATTATGCACATTTAAAAAGTATTCACCTTCCCAACCTATTTATCTACTTAGCTAGGTAGGTACCTAGTTTGACCTACCCACCTAGGTTGACCTATGTACCTACCTACCTAAATACCTACCTATATGAATAAGTATTTAACTTAGGAAAGTAGAACCTACCTACTTTTTTTTTTACCTAAGTAGGTAGGTTGGTATGTAGCCTAGGTTTGTAGGCACCTATTTATGTACCTACCTAGGTACTTACCAATTTAATATTTTTATTTTTATTTTTAAAAATTAATGCCACGTGGCATACTCACATTGGGCCACGTGTCATAATATAATATCATCAAAGTATTTGAATTGAACGTCCTAGATTATTTCATAATAATAATAATAATAATAATTTAAATAATCAAATATTAAGACATGTGGCAGCACATCATTTGCCCTCAATTGTGACCAAAATAGTTGCATTTTAATCACATGTGACAATACGTATACAATGAAGTCAAAGGATGAAATGTATTTGTTGACTTTTTTTTTATACAATACCCTTTGTCATTTGCAATTAATTTATCACATGTGACTTGTCTTAGGCGATTAAAGGGATTTTAGTTACAAAATGTCTCTTGCAACTAAAATTTAGTCGCAAAGACTAGTCGAAAATACATGTTTTTCTTCTAGTGAATAGTTATTGTTTGGTTTAAAATTTTGCACTAATATGAAATCTGAAAATGACATGGGAGAAGCTCAAATTTCAAAGGGGTTTTTCTATTTTTTATTTTTTTTTAAATAACCAAAAAGGTAAAGGGAAAAAGGTGTTGTTTGTCACAAGGTTTTTTTTTAAGGATTTTGTGATGTAGCTAAAATGGTAATCATCTAGAAAATAATTTAGTCAAATCTAGTTACCTACTAATATGAAAGTAGGAAAAAAACTAGAATCCTTTTTTGTTTTTGGCTACCTATTGGAACGTATCATAAAAAGTTGATGATTTGGGAAAAAAACAATTCTCAAAATCTTGCAAATTAAAGTCATTTTCTTCATGAAAAATCTTTTGTATACAACAAAAACATATTTTTCAAATCAAAATTTGGCAAAACTTTGCAACTAAAAAAGCCACTAGTTCACCACATTTAGACTATGTGCTCTTAGAGGTAACTAAAAAGTAGCATGATTCTAGAAAAAAACTTAGCTTATTGTTTATCCTATTGCTAGAGCTGGTTTAATCATGCTCCTATCTATGGTTGCCAATGTGGCTACATCACAAAATTGAAAAAAAAACCCATTGAACTAGGGTATTCATTTACACATAAGGTTCGAAGTTGGAAGGTTTAAAAAGGCACATTCCAAAAAAAATCAAGTTTTCCAATGTTCCCCCCTTTCTTTCTGTCTTTCTAACACTTGGGAAGAAGACTTGGGAAGAAGAGAGGGCATGTTCATAAATCAAGAATTTGAATATTCATATATTCATAATTATATCATATAGATGTATGAAATGCCAGGGCTAAACTCATGCCTTGCAAATTAAACTCTTTTTAGGGAATTGGCATTAACAAATGTTGGTAGGATATACATATTCCAAAATTTCCATTAAATCCACAAATATAAATAGGATTTTTAATGATGATTGAAAATAGATTACACTATAGATTTATTTTCATAGAATGTTGCAAACAGTGTGTGCTCATTCTTACCTTTGAAGAGAACCTCCGGTCTTGGTTCTAAGATTTTAAAATTTTGAAAGAATCCTTGATTTTGATTCAACAATGTTTTCTAGTATGATGGCACCTCAAGTTTGCTTTCAAGCTCGGTTTTGCACATTAGAAGACCTTCAGTTCCCAAGTTTTCTGAAAAAAACATCCTTAGGAAAGTTTGATACAAAACTAAATTTGATTCTACCTACTTACACATAGCCGGCTGATTTTTTTTTTTAATTACTAGCAATCTAGGACCAATAAAAGGTTATATCAATTACATGCCTAAACTAAGCAACATAATCCACATACCCTTTAAATTTTGAATCCATTCAAAAAAATAATTTATTAACAAAAAAGAAAAATAGTTGTGTAAAAAATGAAGAACTAAAACTAATATCCACCAACTTTTGGGCTTGAGTGACCCAACACCCACTAGTGCACCATCCAAAAAATGTTGTTTGAGGATTTCATGGATGGGATGAAATTGTTTCTTTTTTGGTCAACTTTTTTTTTCTTTTTGGGCCTTTTTTTTCCCTTTTTTTTCCATCTTACATTTTTTCTTCTCTAGACAATTTTCTTTTATCATGTTTTTTTTAGCCCCACCCCCGACCCCAATTTGTTTTTCGGAACGTCCTACCTCCCCCACTCCAACCTACTTACCACCATTCCCCGTATTAGCACACCTATCTCCTTCTTGCCACCCACCTCCCTCTCCATTCACCAACCACCTCCATTGTTAAAGCTTGAAAACCAAGGAGAATTCCAATAGCTTTAAGCTTCAACTAGGGTTCCAACACTTTGAGTCTCCATAGTTAGAGGAATTTTACAAGAAGCTTGAGGAGAGGCAAAGAGCTCAAAGGAGTGCAACGAAAAAAAAGAAGTTAAAAGCATCAAAAGCCGGAGGTTAAAGTACAAGCTTCTTTCTTTGTTTTATTTTTTAAAAATTGTATTCTAGTCTTCAGTTGCGAAAAGGACAATGACACATGCATCATCATCATGCTCTTCTATTGTTTTTGCAGATGTGAAAGAGGATGATGAACTTAGCTCATCGTCCTTTTGAAGTTTTGGAACATGCACCAACAAATAATGCCAAATAGTGCTACTACTCGTCGTCATTCTAGTTCTTTCCTAGGTAAGAAAAAAGGACAACAAGTAGTCGCACTAGTTGTTGTCGTCCTCTTGTTTTGTTTTTTTTATAAATGTGAAGGAAGATAACGAGCATAGCTCATTATCCTCTTGAAGTTTTTGATGCTAGGTAATTGTTGCTCATTGTAGTTCTAATTATTTCCTAGGTAAGAAAACATGCACACTCATCGTGTTTGTTAGTTTTTTTTATGACTTGTTACCTCCAGGGATGATGAGCATGAGTGACGACAATGAACACAACAACACTCATCATCATCTATTTTTTTCAATTGCTACTTGTAGAGAGTGGTTACATTTCTAGTGGTCCTCCGCTTGGCATTTGCTACACAATTGATGGTTGTATTTTTCTTTTTTTTGCTACAACTAATGATAGTCCTCTTCTTGTCTTTTGCTATAGATGAGAGAGTGAAAAATGAACCAAGAATTAAAATAGTATTGTGTTGTTTGTGTTTTTGTTACATGTAAACTCGAAAAAAGAAAAGAATGTTGGAGCAAATTAACAAGTTTTAGTAGAAGTTGTAGATTACATGGGAGGTGTCACAAATGAAAGACAATAAGAGGTTGGGGTGAATGGGATAGTAAGCATGTGTTGAGGATGTGATTGCATTGGTTCCAAGTGAGATTATTGAAGAAGAGCAAGTGGAAGTGGATGAAGATGTTGGGGAAACATCTAAAGGAGATGCCAATCAAATTGAGATATATTTGGAGATAACTATTTTGATGATAGAGGACCAAGGAAATGTAGTTTTTGCTACTCCATTGCTGAGGCAAGAAAATGCAAATGAGGATGTTGAACCTTATGCACATATTGATGGAGGTGACATAGCCATTGAATTTCACTTATTATGATTATAACCCCACCCATCCTCTCGAGTGGAGAGGATGGGTGGGTTTTTTTTTGTCAAATTCATGATTGCAATACCTTCTTTAATTGTGGTCTTTAAACCTTTGCCTACCCCACTGTCCTTCTCCATGTGAGAAGGTGGGTGTGGCATTTTTTTTGGTCTAAGTTTGTAAGCAATACCTTGAGGCTTTGTAAGTGATACTATTAGTTTTAGGGTTTGTTTCATTTTATGCAAATTTCAACATTGGAGTTTAACAATATTTTCATATTGTATTTTTGTTTTTTTATCTTTCTATGCAATACTTTCATTGTGTTTTATAATCTTTTATCTATCTATGCAATACCTTCATCATGTAGGGGATAACCTTCATCTAGAATATTAAATCTCACATTAGGTTTTTTGTTTTTTTAAAATATTTCAGATGTGGTTGCCCCTCCCCTAGTTGCCATAGAGGTTGTCCATTGGGCAAGGGATGGACCCAAATTTGCTTGTAGGGTTGATGGGCGCAATGCATCCTATATGGCCAAATACAACTTGGTACAACGTTTGCAAGCACACCAGAATGTGACCATGGAGGCGGGCAAGCTCAGATGCCCATCTACTCAAAAAGAAGGCTTAAAACATCAAGATCATGCAACCATGAATGTGCAAGTTAGTAACCCTTTGGCCCAATTTTGGTGTAATGAACAAAAGGTAATTGTTAAGGCTTAGAAACATGCAAACCTAGAGTGGGATAGGCTCCAAGTTGATTTTCAATACACACCTAAGGTTCCTAAATTCGCACTTGTTAAACTAACCTCTAACCACATTCATCAACTTTTTGGCATGATTGCATGGGGGTGTGGGGGCATCCCTCTCAATGTGTAAGCCAAGCTAGAATGTAATGAGGACATGTGATTCAAACAATTCAAGTCGAGTATGCAAAGGTGTTCAAAGGCACTTAAATGGAATGTGATTGGAAGTCTGCATTGAATAAGACAGTATGGCATAAAAAGATTGGCCTCCTTATGCAATACCATGATTTTAAAATGATTCATGGTCAATAGATTTCTAATAATTCCATACTCAATTTTATTTGAATTTTAGATTTTAAGTTTCATATGCAATACTTATTATATTGTGTTATTTGTTTTAAGGTTTGAAACATCACTAGGGAGGTGTTTGTGGTTGATGCTATGGACACAACATTGACCAATCGCGAGGTATTTACACAACAACATGCCCATGATGCAAAGGTTGCATCAACACAATACAAGAGGACCAATGGGATCCCATCCTCCTTCGGTAGTTTATTCCAATTTTGATTAAGGTGTTGTTTTGGTCTTCAAGATTTAAAACAACAATTTATCTTTGAGGAAATCATTATTTACCATTATGACATGTTCCCCATTTTAAGGTGGGGTTGTTTTGGACTTGGTCATTTTTTGCACATTTTTGTAACACATGTCACCCATGGTTTTTTATTTAAGGCATTTTACTTTCATTTTACATCATCTTGTGTTAATAGTTAGAAATACATTCTCGCATACTCTTATATGTATGTTTGATGAAATTATGAAAAAAATTATTCTAGCCTTGCACCCAAAACCAAAAAACCTTTCCTTACCCCCAAAAATAAGAAGTTCAAACCTAGAAGGAAAGCAATATCTTCATGAAGATATTATGTAAACACCGTGGATTGAATTATTTTGGTCTAGGCTATTGGAGGGGTATTGCTTATGCCCACAATTATTCAATATTCGTTTTAAGGTATATTATAAATCTTTTGGCTCCATAACATATTTAAAGATTCTTCGAGCAATATTGCATAACCATACCAAAACTTAGAAGGAAAGCAATACCCTATTTGGGGTAATCTACAAACACCATGGGCTTTTGGAGGGGTATTGCATTGCCCAAACAAAATTTTAGAGGAATGTAATGCGCCCATGAAAGTAATCTATAAACACTATGGATTGAATTATATTAATTTGGGTTATCGAAGGGGTATTGCTTATGCCCATAATTATTCAATGTATGTGCAATACCTCTCTTTGGGTATATCCACGCAAAAAAAACTCCATCATATATCTATTGAAACTTGGAGGGGTATTGCATAGCCATACCAAAACCTACAAGGAAAGCAATACTTCATTTGGGGTAATTTACAAACACCATGGGCTCAATTATTTTGGTTTGGGCTATTGGAGGGGTACTACTCGTGCCTAGAACTACTCAATTCACATGCACTACCTTTTTTAGGGTATCCCATAAAACCTACGAGTTCCATAACATATATTTTGGAATTTGGAAGGGTATTGCATAGCCTAGCAAAACCTAGAAGGCAAGCAATACCCACATCATTTTGCAATAATATTGTAAACCATGGAACAAAAGAAAGTGTTTTTAAATTCTTATTCCATGCTCACTATATGATGCCAAACATATTGATTCAAGAAAATGAAGGTATTGTAAAGTTCTTCACATTGATGTTCGAAGGTCCACTTGAGCAAAGTGAGGAAATTTAAATGCAATATTTGCATCATCTTGGGATATTTGTATTCACTTTCAAACTTGGAGGGGTATTACATAGCCCTAACAAAACTTTAACACAATACAATACCTACACCATATTGTGACAATATCTTAAACCATGGTACAAATGAGGGTATTGTCAAGTTAGTCATGTTATTGGTAAAAGGTAATGAAACTATCATTAAAATGAAGGTATTGCAATTACACTTAAAATTTTGTTGAAGTAAATTTTATACCATTAATGTGGCCAATTAATATTGCAATACCTTCATCTACATATACCGACAAATTTGCATTCGTCCATATATGAATTTGAAAATGTCTTTCCACTATATTTAATGTTTACTTATAAATTTTAACATAATTTTTATTAATATATTATATATTTAAAAATGAAAAAAAATTCACATTAAAAAATTAAGTATATCATTATTTAATATATTGTAAAATATATTTTACATGGAATTTAAAAACTGCATTAACCATACATACATAATATTGAATACTTATGTTTTAAATTTCAATTAAAAATTTTATTCCTAAACCCTAAACCTTGATTGAAGGAGGTCAAGGTTATTATTTAACATTTTTTTTGGTTTTAAAAAAGAAGAGAATTGGGTCATTATTGAAGCCAAATATTCAAACAAAATAAAATGAATCACAAACATAATTTACACATAAATAATATTAAACTACATGCATTAATAAAATATACAATGTTGATAACTTATTTTTGGGAAATTTTAACTTTCGTTGAAAATAAAAAACACCATAAACAAATTACACCATACATAACAATGGGTTTATATATATATTAGAATTACATTTAATATAAATTTTTAGTGTTTTTTAATTTAAAATAAATATTAGAGCATTATATGTATTGAAATGAATAATTTTACGTAACATGTAACTAACTAAATTATTACTTATGCCAAGCTAAGTTGTTTACCTTTGTTAGTGTTGGCATTTTTGTCAATCGAACAACCTTGGCTACAAGCTTTTGTTGTACTGGCAAATCATCCTATGCCTATGCTTGCATCCACACTCTGAGAAATGTTCATCTTAATATCCAATTTCCTTGTCTAAAACATGAAACAAAAACACTTACTATAATCAAGAGTAGGTCGTTTAATCTTCATGTTCACAAAAAATACATAACAAATCACAAAAGTCACAAAGAATTGTTTTTTGAAAACTAGAGTTTATTTTGAACTTTTGAAAAAAACACACTTGATTATGAAAAAAATTGCATTGCAAAAAAGGGTTTAGCTTTCTTAAGTACACCACCACTTGAATTACCTAGCAGGGTTGTCTAAACCAACATGAAGCACCGAGTTAGGGTAGGAGTCAAAGGTCTTGGCAATGCAAAGGAAAGTCTGCGTGGGAGTTGAAGGTTATGAGAGTGTGAGCAAGAGTTTGCAAGGGGATCAAAAGCACACACAAGTTAGGAGTCCACATGAAGTCAAGAGGCGCACACGAGCCAAAAGGCGCACATGAGCCAAGAATCTATGTGAAAGTCAAGCAGCACACACAAGCTAGAAGTTGAAGGTCTTGAAAGTGGGGGTGAGAGTCCACATAAGAGTCAAAGGTCTCGAGAGTACAAAAGGGCGTCCATGCAATAGTCAAAAGTTTAAAAAGTGCAAGTGAAAGTCCGTGCAGGAATTGAAGGTCTTGGGAGTGTGAGCGAAAATCCGTGTCAGAGTTAGGAGGCGCTTATGAACCAAGAGTCCACATGGGAATTAGGAAGCATGTGCAAACTAGGAATCAAGGGTCCCAATGGTGCAAGAAGGAGTTTGCATGGAAGTTGAAGGTCCCAAAATTGCAAACAAAAATTTGTGCATGAATTGAGAGGGGGGAATCAAGAATAAGGCAAGATCAAATTAGTAATTGGCATAGGAGTCACGAATCCAAGGCAAATCAAGAGGGTGGGCAAAAGTCAAAAATTGGAAGGCAAGCTGAACCATGAAGCCCTATCACAACATCCAAAATTTTGTTGTCAGATATTATCAAGGTTTTTCCTCATATTGTTAGTCCCCTCCATGATCAATGATGAGGACAAGCTTTTCCCAAAAAGCTTTTCAAAGGGATTCATGGGCCAATTGGTTGCTTGAAACAAACAATATATTGCATGCATGCTTGAAATGATTTAAATGATCAAAAATTTTAAATCCTAAAGGATGCAAAAAACCTAAGGAAAGATGATGGTTGCTCCCAAAATGGAGTGGAAGATTGGATATGTGGGTGGGTGGGTCTTCACCATTTTCTACTCACAATGATCTTTTGGTGGCCTAGGAATTTGAACTTGGTTCATTTCAAGGCTTCTTGTGCATATGTGATGGCAACATTTTTACATAGCACAAACAATTGAACTTGGCCATTGCAACATGAGCACAAATACCATGTGGCTTGAACTTTTTAAAAATTAGTTGAGATTATTTTAAAACTTTATTCTTATGTTTTAAGGTCAATGGACTTATCAAAATAAGATGAGCATATTGCATTTTTATTTCAACATTTTGCTTAATACCATCAATGTGACCAATTTTGTAATACACTTGTTTACTTGTTAAAATATGGACATGGCATGATATATTGAACATGGAATAAGTATGAACCAAAAAAAATTCAATTTATTTCATGGTTCATGACATTATCAAAACATAATGAAGGTATTGTAGTTACACTTATAAATTTTGTTCAAATAACCTTATACCATCAATATGGCTAATTTTGCAATACCTTCATTTACATATATTAACCAATTTGCATTGGTCCATTAACAAATTATTGTCGTTTATGATGTTGAAAACATCTTTAAATTATATTTAATGTTTAATACAAATTTAACCAAGTTAAAATAATTAGGCAAATATCATATCTTTATAAATGAAATATATATATATATATGTATATATATATCACATATTAATCAATTAATTATATCAATAATTCAATTAATTATTTTTTAAAACTAAAATTTGATAGATTATGCACCATTCATTTATTTGAATAAATTTTACTTGTGTTTTAAGTAATAAAATATGAAATAAATAAACATTTAAATATAAAAGGGAATACAAATTGAAGTGTGACAAAATTAGTGATCAATATTGGCATTATTTGATATATTATTCCCTAAATTTAAATTTTCATAAAATAAATATTCAACTACATGCATTAATTAAACACACAATTTTAATAAGTTATCTTTTGGATATTTTTTATATATATTTCAAAATACATAAAAATGGGAAGAAATTATATTAAATGTACATTTAATTTAATTATTATATTTACATATTATATATAATGAAAATTTATCCTATTTTAGGTGTAAATATTGGTCACAATCTATTTTAGGTGAGAAATTTTTCATTAGATGTCATAAAACAATAAAACAAATTTTCAATCATAAATAAAATTAATATATGGAAAAGATATCATTTTTTAATTTTTATGTGAAAAATTAAAAAAAGTAGAAATTATGTGCTTTAATTTTTTTTCAGAAAGGTCATTTAAATCTTATTAAATAAGGAACTTTAAGTTTTTGTATTCTTGATTTGAGTTTACGTCTTTTAAAAGGAAAAAAATAAATATGTAAATCATTGAAGAAGTGTTATGAATGAACTTCTATTTATTTTCATTTTCCACAAAACTTGAATTTTAACATTTAGCAATAAAATCTTACCTTTAATCTCTATAACTTTGTTCAAGCTCTTCCATAACCTTTTACCATCAATGTGTCCAACTTTGCCTTACCCTTGTTTACTTGAATCAATATGTATGGCATTTTGAGATACCTCGAATGGGGTATTACAAAGTAATTGAAACTTTCTGGACATGAAAAATACCCTTCTAATAACTAGGCAAAAATGATTCAACCCATGTGGTTTTACTTGTAGGTTTTTATAAGTTTATGCAATACCCCACTTGGTGTAGAAATATATGTAATTGGCCCCAAAACATGTTTTGTGCATTACTTGGAGTTTTAGATTTTTATATTAATTGCATCTAGTTATGGTTAACAATTATTCATTGACACATACTAGTTACCTAATCATTTGGATATTATTTTAATGCATGCGTTGGAGTTTTTTTTCTAATGCAAATTGTACATAATTCAATTTGATTTGGTGAAAGGTGTTAAAGGTTAATTATAAATGGAAAATGAATCACATATGTATTAAGTCTATATATGGGTATAATGACAAACCTTTCTTTATTCCTTAATCCTCTTTTTATGGGTATTTAAGTGTTCCATCATTGTTTTGTGCCAATCCTTCATCCGGTTGATGGAATTCTTGAAGCCATCATCCACTCGGCGAAATACCATTCTTGGGAGCATGGATTTGTTGACTCAAGCCAAATGAAGGTGGTGAATGTTTCATGCATCTCCTCAAGTAAATGATGTTGCATGGTCACACAATTCAATGCTTATGCCCATGATACACACCATGGTGATCTTGGCCATTGTTTCATATACATGGGTTAGGGTTCAATCCATGGGTGCGGATGAACCTTCCAACACATTGACATTGTCAAAACAACTATCCTCATCCATGACCGTAAGCCCCCCAATATCAACAATGCCAACCTCATCAACTGGATCATGGTTACAATTTTCATCATTGGACGCACCATCATCCAATTGTAAGTATGTCAGGTCAGCAAACATGCATTTCAAACCACCACGGTGAGTTCCATAATACGTGCTGCAATACGCAATGATATTCTTTGGTGTAAGGTTGGTACAAGTCAATAAAATAACAACTTGATGCTTGCAAAAGTTGCCTCACAAATGCCCATTCGCAAGTGCAACTTGCATATTCAACAAAAGGGGCACGAATCTTGTAAATAACACCATGATGGTGTTGGCTTCACATTTGCCAAACATCATCACCATCATCCCCTTCGAAGGTAGGTGAGATCACATCAGTGTGTGGAATTTGAATAGTTTTCTCAACACTTAGCACCACAAATCATGCCATGATTTCGTTTTTTATGAACGTCAACTTGGTCCATATAATGTCATGCCACTGTCATGGTTAGCCTCCACATTAACCAATCGATGTGACGACCTTTCAAACCCTTGGTTTCAAGAGAGAACCAATGTTTTAAAGCATTGTGATAAGACTTTATGCTAGCTTGTGTGCTTTGATTCAAGTGTGGCACCCAATGAAGCCCAACCATCCAAAGTTTTGCATGGACATGCACAACAAACGTTCAACCCATGATGTAATTCGAATATGTGTGAAAAGTGAACATGGAATTTGTAATGCATCCATAACAAAAAGGTTTTAAAACATGCCATACTTGGAAGGGGGATCCTTTACTTATCAAGTTGGCAATAATAATCCCAAAAGTACCTTGTCCAAGCAATAGTAGGTTGTAAGTTATCAAAACTCTCCACCACCATTTCCTTCCCACGTGCCTTGAAATCATCAATGGTCTCATTTGGGTTGATAGACATGAACATCATCATGTGGAGGCAATCAAATATCATATGACCTATGAATCCTTGATTTTCTCCATAAAACATAAACACCATGCTTTCAACACAAACCATGTGCAAAAAAATGAACCCCACACAATCTTGCCATGGTACAACCAACATTAATGTGTTTACCATGAACAATGAATATGTTATGGAATCCCCATGTTAACATAATACTAAAACACAAGACAATGCAACAAAAAATAAAAAATTAATGTACAACTTACCGTAATGCTCGAAGTTCTTGCAAGGCATCATCCACAATGAAACGTAATGGTTTTCAATGTGGCATATGCAAAAGAAGATTTGCCCACGTGGCACTCAACCACCTCACCGAATTTTCACATGTTTGCCAACTTGTGATAACCCAAAAGACTAGCAACCCTATGTGATGAAAATCAAACACCATGAATGTGAATAGGTGGTATTTCACATTGTTGGTGCCAAACATGACATCCATAGAAATAAGCCCATTGTAATCGAATTGAAGCATGGCTTGAAATTTCGTAGGTTTTTAAATCCTTATGGTGATAGGGACATGAATCCCATTCACTTCACTTACATCCTAGAAATAAAAAATATCACCAGGATGAGCACAAACCCATGACTAAATGGAAAGTGCCAGGTTTTTGTGCAAGTGTCAAGTGCCCCTTTTGTGCTTCCGAACCAAGTAGGCAATATCTTGAAATCGTAAGAAATCAGTTCGGGTCATCTATTCACCCACATTTGGCCATGCCCACTAGATTTTTGTGTGCTTGTCATAAATTTTCTTTACAATGTACCCTAACCTTAATTGGGTCCATATAAATTCCTTCAACTTGTGAAACATGCATGGAGCATACATCAACATCCATGATGTGGACCCCAAGTCACATGCATCGTGAGTAAGATTTCCATTGGCTTGAGTGTGGGTCCAATGGTAAAGAATGATTTCCATCACATCTAGCCATGTGTAAAGTTTAATTGATTTCATGCAGTTGGGTTTTTTGTGATGGTCCTCCATCCCATAACCACATTCATACCTACAAAACATAGTTTCCACTTAATCAAATCAAAAGGCACAAGAGTGATTAACCCTGAAACTTGCAAAAGTGACCAATGGAAAGGGTTTATAGGTTTTGAAACCATACTAAGTATGTCCAAGGTGATTATTTATCATTGATTTTTTTACATTTTCTTGAAGGAACAAATTCTTGGAGATGTTGCATTCGACTGTAGTTTGCATATCCCCTTGTTCACATTGCAAAAAATCAGAGACACAAGCATGGGGGGATGAATGTGGTTTCAATTGCCACTTTGTTTTGGCCTCCATGCGTAAACCCATATTTCCACACCAAGTCCACCACATTTGAGAAATGTGATTTTTCCAGGTTTTGGATCTTGATCGATTAAGACAATGGAGTTCACCCCATGCTTTGAATTATTGAAAAAATAACCTTATAATAAGAGTCCCCAACTTGTGAAAACCAATGGAAGACCTTCACAAGCTTGCAAATCGTAATAACCTTAATTGACAAAACCCCTAAATCTTACAAATGAATTTTACCACAGCCCATAACAAACAATAGTTTACAAATGGAAAAGAAAACCACATGACTATCTTATGGCTATTTAGACTTATGTAAAAATAAATAAATCCCTATCCTTTTAGAGATAATCAATTGAATATATGTAGGGCTTTCAATTTAGATGTGTAATACACACATGCAATTGATACCTCCAGGACCATCCATATGCAAGGGGGAACAAAATACCCTAAGCAAAAACAAAAAAAAGATGAAAGGAGTTTATTAAGACAGAATATCGTATTGTTGACGTTCAAGGGCGATGGCAGTGATGCTCAATGAGGTTTTGGCCTTATATGAAAACATATCCATGGATAGATAAACATGGATGTCATTAAAGAAATAAACACAAAAGCCTAAATAGTTCCAATGGTGGATGCTATGAACTATGATAATTTAAAACAAACAACTACACATGACCTTAAAAATCAAATACACATAGTCATTATTGAAGCCAAATTATCAAAATAAATAAATAAATGAAACCTCATTAAAACCACTAAATAAATCTTAATTTGAAAAAACTAAACGAAACAAACAAATGAACAGAAACCATGGTGTGTCTCTTACCTCTTAGTTTAGTTTTTGCTTGTGAGCCTTTATTCATTCTCTTTGAGAGAAAAAGAAAAGTGTATTGTGACATACATATGTGCAAATGCCAAATTCCCCCCAAAATCCATATTAGGTCTAATTTTAATTAAGTTTAAAAGGTATAAAAAATCATAAATGTTTGTGGTTTCGATAACCCAAAATTCTAAAACCCTAGTGCTAAATAAAATAAATAATTGTAGAAACATAATATTGCTAAATATAATCCACATTGTTTAAGTACATAATTAATACAAACAAATCAAATTGTTTTATCTAGGCCCCCTATGTGTACAACATGCATTAAATGTGCTGGGTTTGCAATACAAATTGAGATCAGGGCTAATCAGGGCTGAGAAAGGGCAAAGAAAAGAAGCCAACCAGGGATGGCACAGGGATAGAAAAGAAAATCCTATCACTATGTGTGAAAGGTGGTTAACACATGGAGTAAATTCTCAACTTTGTATGACACAGTTGCTGGTGGAACATTTTGACATATTAGCGTTGCATTACAGTTGGGCCCAGGAATGACCTCATGAGCAACAGAACATTATAAGTGGCCGGCAGTTGAAAGTTCATCAAAACGTGGGATTGGCATTAGGGCCCCACCTTGACTAGGCTACCCAAGAAATGAGGTGGTTGTCAAGCTTTGTAATGTTGTTATGGCTTTGAATTCTTGAAACGACTCCTGAAAAAAAAATGCCCTAGTACCTTGGCCAATTCAACATTACTTATATTATTTTCAGAAATGTTGAAAGCTTCAAAAGTTATGTCTTCCAAATCACAAAATATGGTAAAGGGAAATATTGAATCTTTAGGAATACTCCATTTGCTGAAATGAATCTTTCAAAATTAATTAATTACTCCAGGGACATGTGTTGAAATGGGCAAGCTACTACAGTATTCATAAAAATGAAGACTCCATTCAGTTTGGCTGTTACATTATTATAAAGATCATTCTTTTTTTTCTTTATTGATTTATGTTAATTTATAACATTCTGCATGGATGCCACTGCTCAAAATGTGGAAGGAAGGAAGTTCATTATGGCAGCTGCATTCCAGGGCATTGGCTTTAGACTTATTTCCTTTGGAACAATGAAAATATATTTTGATATGGACTCAAGTTGGCCCCAGAAGTTGGTCTGTTTGGGATTCTAGGTTGCTAGGTTACTTCAAACATTGAGATTGGGCCACATGTTTTGGTCTCAGTCCCTGGGGTGAAGCCATAGTTACTCTAATACCTTGCCCAGTTCAACAAAATATATAATTTTCAGAAATGTTGAAAATTTCAAAACATATTTCTTCCACATCAAAAACATTTCAATATTGTGAAAGAAAACATTGAATATTTCAAAATTAATTAATTACTCAAAAGAAATGTGTTGAAATGGCCAAAGTACTTGGTTATTGTCCACTGGTCATCGAAGATAATAACAAATTGCAAAAAAGTTTTAAAGTACGATGCTCAATGAAACATGGGGGATGTACAGTGTCCACATAGGAATGCTTTTTGGTTGTAAACC
>Ga0209208_10006865_pt1 | contig 15634 bp, 7 predicted proteins | sample S1TSphfallax_3_FD_187694 | JGI IMG/M metagenome (GOLD analysis project Ga0209208, IMG submission 187694) | Host-associated microbial communities from peat moss isolated from Minnesota, USA - S1T2_Fd - Sphagnum fallax MG (SPAdes) (version 2) | ecosystem: Host-associated > Plants > Peat moss >...
GGTTTGGTTTGGTTGGCTGATCACCTCCTCTACAGCAAAAAAAAAAAAGAAAAAAAAAAAACCCCAAAAAAAAAAAAATAAAAAAAAATAAAAAAAAAAAAAAAAAAAAAAAAATAAAAAAAAAAAAATTAAAAAAAAAAAAAAAGAAAAAAAGCCCCCAAACAAGATGGATTTTTCCTTTGTTCCAAAAGAAGAAAAAAAATTAAAATTAAAATTAAAATTAAAAAATAGAAAAATTAAAAGGAAAAGAAACCCATTATCCAAAGAACATGGAGGTGATACAAAACCTGGTGTGATTGCAAAAAAGCCCAAACTCATGTGACCCTTTCTTAATTTATATTCTGAAATGCAAACTCTGCATGTGCTGTACATTATATGCATCACACTTCACAACCCATGAAAAGGCAGGCAATAATGATGGAGAAAACAAATTGCTTCTAAATAAAATATATGAGTCATGGGAGAAGTTGTTGGTAGTGGAAAGAGTGGAGGGAGGGAATGAGGGAGTGAGGGAGGAAGAAGAAGAATGTGGTTTTTTTTCACAATAATAATAGATCATAACTAACCTTACACAATCATCAGCATGGGTGTGATTTGAACTCAAGTCTACAAAAGAAACAAGGTGTGTGTCAGTCTCTCTCTCTCTCTCTCTCTCTCTCTCACACACACACACTCCAGCCTTGCCATTTACATTAAAAAAAAGTATCTGAAGGCAAAAAGAAGAAGAATTATTATGCAAACTCAAATATTTCACCATGCAAAAAATTATACTCTTCCAAAAATCCTCAAAAAAAAGAAACCCAAAGCCTTCAAGATATATTATAATCTTTGTAACTAATCTCAAGTTCCAACACAAGCCAAAAATATCATCTTTCAAAAAATCCTCATATAAAATAAGAGCTATTAACTAGAGGCCAAAATCCCTTAAGCTACTATATACTACTCTATAATGAATCGGAACACAACACAATATCCTTCTTGCCTTCTTGGTAGGCAAAAAGCCAAAAAAAGGCTACGAGAGAATGGGACAAGAACCACATTCTTTTTTTAAGTTTGTTAACCATTTGTTGGCTTTTCTTTCATCGATGTGGTGTGTTTTGAACCATGGCCATGCACTTTGTTAATGGATGATGGATAGCTGGACCACATTATAAGGGACCCATCTATCATCAACTTTGCCAGTTTGAGCATGTTTTTCCAGCTACCAACTTCCATATCTTATACATAAAGCTAGCTCGGATGGGTGTTTTTTTTTTAAAAGTGTATTTTGAGGTTATCTTATGAAGTAGAGTATGATGGCAAGGCATTTTGGAAAATGGAAGAAGGCCCACCAATTTCAGTATGCTCGGCTCCTTACACTTAAGGGTCTAGTTTGCAATACCCACTCTTGGCAACCATCAACTTGGCAATAGGGTTTAGGGTTCCTAAACCCTAAACACTCTTGTTTTTGTTCATCAAACTTCTCACACCAATTTAGGTTCTTTTCGTTACATGTGCACTTCTCACAATATGTTAGGGTGTTCTTTGCAAGGGGTATTAATCCAGGCCAAAAATGATGACAAACTCTCTTGCGAAGAGAAATTTCATGCAACCAATTGGAAGGCCCAAGCATGCACTCGTGCCTTGCTTTTTTTCCTTTTAAGTTTTGGGGGGTTGGGGAGCCGGGGGGATTTTTTTCCCATTTTCCCTTGGTTCCCAATGTGTTCCCTTTAAGTTCCCAATGGGTTCCCATCAGGTTCCCAATATGTTCCCCAACATATTCTCCATAGCACCTCACTTTTATCCCCTATGTTTTGGAATTGTTGACCTCCTTTCACCTATATAGATGGGCCAAAGGGGAGGAACTCTATACTTCAAAATAAAACCTTCTATTTTGAAGAGCCTCCATAGTTTCATGTTTTTTGAGTGATGGGCCAATCAAGTTGACTTGTTGACCCCAAAAAAACAAAAAAAAACTTGAACTTGGGAGGCACCTCATCTAATTAATAGGAGAGGTGAATAATATTGCAGCCAATTATCATATATGAACTTAATTTCAACAAATGAAGGTAATACAAATTCATGCCTCTTAAAATGTCACAAAACATGAAACTATACCCAACATGGAAGCTAATTCTTATAAATCAAAGAACCCTTAGCACATAAATACTTCTTTTCAAATACTTTATTGTTTCCTCGAAATATTGTTACAAAATTAAACATTTATCAACAACAAAGTCCAAATTATGCTTCACCTCCTTCATAATACATAAAATTACAATTTTTTTATTGTGCCTAAAACAATTACAATCACCTATCCTTGAGCTATACCGACTAGTTGAAGATGTTCATGAACTAAAAAGCATATGTTTCATCACATTTGTTTCCACGAGACTACCAATGACAATGTCTTATCTATGTTACAATGTTGTTGATTTTCTTCACAATAGATAAAGAAACATCATCACTCACCCTTCTTATATACATATTGTAATACCTTGGTGGATTCGTCACATGAATGTTGAATATTTAATTTAAGTTTAGTTGCTTGGTTCAATGTAGAGGTTTTAGTTAAATTTTTTTGACAATAGATAATAAACTTATTGTGAAATGCCTTTTATTTCAAATGATTTGAACTATTTTAGTGGTTAGGTGGACCTCTATTTAATATCCTCCTTTCAAGATGACTAGAAATCAAGCTTTTACAACTTTTCAAATTTTTGGCAAATGAAAAAATAATTAATTTATGTTGAAGCCACCAAACTACTATGGTATATTGACTACCATGTCAAGATTTTGCACTCCCAACCATTTTTTGCAAACACAAAATACTTTTTACCTTTGTTTGATAACGTTTTAACAATGAAACCACTTTCAATCCCTTTTCAACATAAACACATTATACATGAAAACCTTATGTAATCTCCAAATTGCACATCGTTTTCATGAAATTTCAATCCACATTGGTAAGTTACGTAATCTAAATATCATAATTCATGCACCTTTAGGTTTGTCAAATGCTATAAATGATAAGAAAACCTTGTCAATTTTCAATTGTGCAATGAAATCCAAACCTAAGGCTTATTCCCTAATGCCCAAGATGAAAAAAAAGGTGTGAGAGTTTTAAGACGAGATTAGTATGATCTTTTAAATTGAACACACAATCATATCAAACTACACAAACCAAGGGAAAAAGACAATTCATGTAGTTTGGAGCCAAAATGGTGCATAGATGAACCACATGTAAAAAGAAAATCACTTAACACACCTTGATTTTGAGGAAATCATTCCTTGTATATATTTTAAAACATCTAAAATTAAAAAGGTAATTTTTAATATGCTATGAAATACTGATATAATATAGGTATACTATGGATATATTTTAAGCATATTTTCATAATGAATTACAAGCACCCTATTTACTTTTAAATAAATGAAACTCATGAAAAATTCATACATTTTAATCTACAAATTAATCAACATATAAACCCACCAACATCCTCTCCATACTTTATTTTCTTTATAAAAAAAAATCATTTTTTTTTGGTACCTTTATTTTTCCAAGGTAAAAAGGTTTATATTTTTGCAAGATCTCTACTCCAAATATTGGGTTTAAAAATCAAAACCTTCATAAGACCCTAGCCCCCCAAAACCATATCACCTCTTCCTCCTTCTCTACAACTAACTCCCCATTGTTTTCCTATTCCTATCCCCATTAATAGTTGTCACAAGTCCTTCCTTCCGTAAACTTCACACATTAATTTTCCTTGATTTAGTCCATTTTTTGAAAAGTGGCTTGGATAGTTTTGTTTGTCCTCTCCTCAAAACTTTACACCTCATGGATGTCATTCTTTTCCATGCCACCCCTTCAAAGCTTTCACCTCACATCATGTCAATAAGTGTTCCTCTTTGCTTTGTTCCCTCCCACATAAGATGTGGAAGTAGCTTATAATGAATGTTTATCAAATAACCAATAGTTATAACTAATCATCCCAATGGCGTGTTGTTACATACCTATCATTAATAATATTATTAAATTAACTATGTAATTAGATTCTAGAAGTTTTATAGTCTTATATTATGTCTATTATTATAATGAAATAGAGTTGGTAGTGAGGACCCAAGGTTCTTTTTCTATATATACTAATGTAGACGATGCCATTGGCCTAAGTGTGAACACATTGAAGGCTCAACTGATTTTTCCTTCCAAAACTAAATTTTGCAATTTGTTTGAATTTCCATCAATAAAATCCACTCAAAAACTAATATTTTCCACACCTTAGCTTTGAAAATTGTGAAATAAACTTTGTTAAATTTGACCTACCAAAGGTTTTCCAACAACACCAACAACACCCCCAAGTCCATACATTGTTCAATTTTTATTTTATTTAAATTTCATTGAGATCATGGTTTAATAATCAATAGCTTCCACATTGTAGCTCCAAACAATTTCAAACCAAGTTGGTGCACCTACTCATCCAGAGATTTTCAAAATATACCAAGATTGAGGCATGAAGCATGATGGTTTGGGATATTTCAATGTGGCAAAACTAAACAAAAGAAAACAAGGGATGTGTCAAATTGTGGCCTTGCCATTTACATTAAAAAAAAATCTTAAAGCAAAAGAAGAAATTCAAATATTTCACTTGGCAAAAATATAGCCTTAAAAAAATCCTCTAAAAGAAACCAAAATCTCTCAAAATATTATGACTCTATAATTGATCTTGAGTTTCAACACAAGTCAAAATATCATTTTTCAAATATCCTCATATAAAATAACCCTATTACCTTAGGGCCGAAATCCCTTAAGCTATTATATTTTATAATGAATCTAAACACAATATCCTTGCCTTGGTAAGCAAGGCCAACAAATTACCTTGCTTCATAGATAGATGTCTCACCTATGTGGTGAGCTTATATTTGAACAAAATACATGCTATTGAAACATTGAAATGTTCTTTTCAAGAATGGTCATGAACTTTTGTTTGCATTTTTAAAATGATGATAATGTATGAAAATTATTTTGCTACACACTCATATGTTATTTTACGTGTGTTTTATTATATTTTTGCATAACAATATAAAATGCATGAATGTTGTTTAATGATTCCATAATTATTTTATGTGTATTTTCACTAATAAAAAATCACCAATTTGCAATTAAAAAATAGTTGCCATTGACATTTACAACTAAAAAAAACTCTTAGTTGCATAAGTGAAAGTTGTGATTAAATCTTTAATCGCAATTGATGATTAAGTGTATATCATTATATTTTCCATGGATGAATATATGGTCAACATTTACACTCCCATCTTTTTACTAGCATCTAACATTTGCGACTAGTTAATCATTTTTTTGCAACATGTAAATCACCCTATCATTAATTGCCATTTGTCAACATAATATTTATTGGGAATTTTTTCATTATTATTAAAAACATTAATATGGGCCAATTAATATAAATGACCATAGATTTCAACACATTCTTTAATCAAATATTGGAAAAAATTTATACATGTTTTTACATAACATATAATGAAAAAAAATCAACATGGTCCAATTTTAACATTTTACATGATAACATTCGGACAAAGGAAAATTTGATGCATGGCACTAAAAAGACTTTTGGATGAATATTTTTTGGAAGTATTGATTTCAATCATCCATTATTATTATTTTATTTATATGTACATAAATTGTGACACTTGATGCGATCAAAACTTGCCACATGACATATTAATTGAATTTTTAAAATATCTTTTTTTTACATAAGTAGGTAAGTAAAACTAAGCAAGTAAAATATACTTACTTGCTCATGCTATTTATTTACCCACCTACCTACCTAAATGGGAAGGTAGGTAAGTAGGTTGGAACATAAAATGGTAGGTGAATTAAATAGTAGTCATTTAAATTCATTTATTCTCACTACTACAAAATGTGGGTGCAGTTCACTAGTCCTCGTTCACTAAACCATGACTTCATTACTTTCCAACTAATCCCCATTTACTAAAACTAGTGAATTCATTCAAAATCTAGTGAAATCACTTGGTGTACAAGGACACCTTTTGTTATGGTGTTTATTTTATGTTTTGCTTTTAAGGTTAAGTTTTTTTGAGTTCATCTCAAATAACACGTGATTTTTAATGTGAAATAATAAAAAAAAACCTTTAGTATATAATTTGTTAAATGACATTAAAAGACAAAACATATGGATTAAATATTTTAGTTGCAATTTAGTCACAAATTTAATTGTAACTAAAAAAACATTCCCATGAATTTTGCGTTTGTTTTTAGTATTATAAATTATACAATTAAGTAGGCAATAAATAATTAACTAGGTAATTAGATAATAAATAAATAAATAACTAATTACCCTACCACCCACCCACTTGCAAAACTATCTATTATGCATTTCTTTTAATTATTTTAATAGTTTTGGAAATAGAATTATTTTTATTTCATCAACTCCAATAATTAATCAATTCATTCATAGTAATTCAAAAATATTAATTAATTATTTCATGAATTCATCATTAAAGGATTTGAATGTATTTACTTAATTGGTTTTTTTATTTACTCAAATTTAAATAAAACTATTGTTGTTACCCCTAAACTAAAAATTTAAAAAGTTAGTTTACAACTAATTAAATAAGAATAATTAGGTATTAATTGAATGTATTATATATATAATATATAATAATTCATGAATATTAATTTAAAATAAATAATTTATAAATTAGTAGATATTAAATCCATCTTAATTAATCATTAATGTTAACTAAATAATTTAACTTGTGAATCATTCATTATTTTTATTTTATAACTTATTACTTTTTAACAATTCTTAATTAATAAATATTAAATATCACATAGTTTAATAAATATATATATATATTAATAATTGAATTAATATTTTAAAGTTTGAAATATTAACAGATTTAAAATAGAATTATATTTAATAAAAAATATGATTTTAACTCATTTATTAAGTAAATATTGGACCAGATTTAATTAATCATTAATTTTAACCAGATAATTTAGTGTTTGAACAATTTATTATATATTGGTTGACTAATAATTTTTAGTTAGTAGTCATTGGTTACTAAATGTAATTCCTTATTAGCTAGTTAAATCAAATTAATGAAATATTTCAAAACTAATCAAATCTTTCAAAATTAATGAAATAATGAATGATCAGATAATTTATTATCTGAATAATCAGTTATTTCATAGTAACTATATATTAAATATAAACAAATAATTGACAAATTATTGACAAATCATTCATTGATAAATATTAAATATAGAAAAAAAGTTTAATTGGTTTGTGAATAATTAACTAACTATTATTGCATATTTTTAAACTAATATGAATAGTTCATGAATAATGAATAATTATTGTATCAATTCATGATTTAAAATCTAATTGATCAACTAAAAGTTTTGAAGTAACATATAAATAATAATTGAATGGTTAATTATTTGGTATTAGTTAAAATATAACTAAATAATCAATTAACATTATTTATTTCATATTTTATATTAACTAATAGATATTATTTTATTATAATAATTTATCAATAACTAATGTTCATTTAATACAAGGATTATATTATATTAATATAATTTAATAACTATTTAATAAAGATGGTATATTTTTAATGATCCATACAAAATCAAAATGAATTATTTTCATTCCATTATGCCACTAATATGAACAAATATATGTTTAATATACTTTGAATATAAATTAAATGCCTTGACATACCATGAATAAAATCAAATATCCTTAATATATTTTGAATACAAATTAAATCATTTAAATATGTTAAATATGTTTAATGCGTGTTTAATATATTTTGAATAAATATTAAATAATATACTCTTAATGTAGTCCACAAAACCTTGGTGTACATTAAATGTATCAACACACCATAATAAGTAACCGAGTTGCAACTAATTTTGCAACTAAATGAGCATAATGGTCTATTCTTGGATGAAAATACTAAAACGCTAATGAATATGGAAGGATGTGCAATTTAGTAGTCGTAATATGGTCACAAAAATAGTTGTAAAATTTTAAGGATGGTGAATGGTTGTAAAAATGATAAAACATAATTGCAAATGATATATAATCACATGTAATCACAAAGTGAATGGTTACGTATTATAAGGTTTTTAATAGTGAATAGTGCCCCAAGATCACCATCTATAAATTATAATTGAAATTTAGTTGAAGCACACCTTGATAAGGGGTCCAATTATTTTTTAAATGAATTACTCATAGACATAACATGTGAACAAAGCTAATAATAATATGAAGGACAATGAAGATGAAAAACATTGTTTGAATTTAAAGTTCAAGAAACACCATAAATAATTCACTTACATATTCAAGACAATTATATGACTTATCACATACCTTATGCTTCGTCACTTTGTTAATTTTAGTCATTTGGCCTCCTTGCAATTAGCATGTGCCTTTCAATGTTTGACCACATGTCCAACCCTTGGCACCACTATTCACTTTCACTAGTGCCTTCTGACTAAACTTGTCACATGTCATTGGCATGGGGGGTGGTAGACCCACCACATTCTATTTTGGTTGTGCCATAAGCAATATCTTCTTAAGACTTTTATATTTGATCATGTTTGGTTTCAATTGTGGCCATTTGTTCCATTAGCCTATGCATTGCACCAACAAGACTTTTGTTTGATTCTTCCATCTTTTGTGGCATGTTGCCCATTGATCCCAACATCATCCACCATGCCCAATACAATATCCTATCAATGTACATACATTTGGATTACTAACACTAACCACACCTTCTAGTGGTTGACCGCACCATCCTATGTACACTAATGCCCTCGTAACATAACTTCCATTGTCATCTTAACAAGAACTATTGTTAACCTTGCTTTCCTATATTTCTTGCATAAATTAGGCCTCCTTGGTGATTGAAGGAAATTGCACTTGCCATTGCATCTATGTTCATGCCCTCACATCTATTTTACTATAAACCTTGGATGTTTCTTGGTCATGTAAACAACACTACAACAACGCAATTTTAACTAATTTTATTTTTAAATGACAAATTTCAATTGAATGGTTGAGAAGGATGATGACCCTATGGTTGGGATTGTTCTCCATTTGTGATTTGTTGAACTACCATGGGGTGCAAGTGTGTAGATGCCACCCAAGATCTTGGGACTAAAAAAAGGTTCAATCCACCTTTGTGCCTTCTAAACATGTTTTCAAGCAAATGCATAGTGCATAACAACTAGGTACAACATAACATTATGTTTAAATAATTTGTGATGGAAATTATCACAATGCAATCTTCTAACACATTTAGTTCAAACAAAAACTACATCAATTTTTAAATATGCATAACCTATCAAGTGGAATCCAACAAATCAATTTGACCTTTTCCTACCAAAATTTCCAATTTTCCTTCTATAATTTGGCCCCCAAAAAAAAAACACCAAGAGATTGAAAGTCACATCAATATATGTCCTAAAATCTACATGACCATAAGACCACAACCTAGCTATGAATTAGGAGGCTAGTTTAGTGAATTTGATTAACTATTAATGAATTAATTAATGAATTCAATTATTTATTAGTGCATTCATTTGTCCTTAACAATTGGTCCTTATTCATTAGGGGATTGATCACTTTCTTCACGGTAAATTTGTATAAGTTCATTCAAAATCTTATGAAATGTAGACTGATCTAAAACACATATTGGTGTAATGATGTTTAGATCATTATTTCGGGTTCTATATCTTTATCATACCTTCAAACACAAACCTAATATTTACAATATTTGATTACATCATGTTATTATGTCCCAACAATTCATGCCCATCCCATTACCATAGGCCAAATTAGGTGTTAGGTAAAAAAAAATGTTGTTTAACCAATGAATGATTGAACCCAGCAAACCCATGCCAATGTTTTCAATATTGTTTATATATATAAAGGTTAAAAATCTCCATCACATTTAAATTAGTTTAGTTTAGTGTTAAATATCATCATGCTTTCACGTATAAAACTTTAGAAATATCATTTCAAAATTGATGTATCATTTGTTGTTTTGCAATTGGGCTAAAATCATAGCAAATTCAAAATAGTGAATTCATTTGAATTGGGGGTTGAATATTACCTTCCCATAATGGTAGATTTGTAAAACAATAATAGTTTTTATGTCACTTTGTTACCCAAATATAATGTGAAGGCACCTATGGGGTATTGCCCAATGGAAATGTTCTCTAACACTAAATTATGTCATTAAATTAAAGGAATAACAATACAATATTGTGCAAATTGACCATATAACCTAGTTGAATATTGTGTTATCCTACAAAAGTAATATGAACAAACAACTATTTTTATTTGGTTGGTCACATTGATTAGCCCATGTGTTGATATTTAAATGATGTCACATTAAGGTATTATTCAAAATACATGTTTATGGGTGGGGGTGGGAACACTTATTTATATGTTGGATAATGATATCATCCAAATAAAAGGCACCATCAGAGATGTAGTTATAGTGTTAGGCTATTGAAATACAAAGGGTGTTGAATAGGCTTGTGGAGATGTGGAAAAATGACCAATGAAATTATTGGATTTGGTCATTTGATTTGATTTTTCTTGTTTACTTTGAGTGAACTAACATTCAAATGTGTAATAGGGTTTTAAATTTTCAAGCCAATGGGATCACTACATTTGGTGGTTTAAATTTATCTTGTTAAACATATTGAATGGATTAACAATTTAATCTATAATTACTATATATTTACAAACATGGTTATTGCACCTTTTTTTTTTCTTTTGTGGGAGGGTTAAGGGGTGTTGGATATTTGTTGTTTTCAACATGTTCCCACAAAGTTTCCATTGTGTCTTCATCAAGTTTCCAATGGGTTCTCAACATTTCCCTAGGTTTTCAATGTGCTCCTCAACATGTTCCCAATAGCACCTCACTTTGTCCCATATGCTTTAACCAAAATTGTCTTCTTGAAACTTATATGGTGGACCAATGTTGAGACTCATATGTTTCTATGTTTGATGTGAATACTTTAATTGAGAAATTTCCAAAGTTTGAAAATGATGATTTTGTGATGGGCCAATCAAAAAAGTTAACAGATAAAAAGATTATGAACTTGGAAGGCACCCATCAAAAAAAATAAAATGAATAATGTATATTAGGTTAAACTTCATTGATGTTTCAAGTGGAGGAGTTCCAACCCATCTCCACCCACAACCCTTATTCACACCTTTATAAATGTTTACTACACACATTCTACAAAGTTAATCATTCCCCCATCCTCATTTCTTAATGCACAAAAATGGACAATATATGTTAACAAATTATTTAATTGTTGCCATTTGGGCAAATCATTATAACTAGTTGATCATAATAACAATTTCTTGTTGCTAGCCTTCTTGGAAGGAATTATATTGGGTGTAGGGTAAATTCCAAGGCCTTCTAATGTGCAATGGAGCCAAATGTGGGTTTGATTTTGGTAAAGCCTGTGGCCAAAACATTTACCAAGTGTAAAGTCCCTGGCAAATTTATTGAAAAATAATCCCATGATATTTTGTGGGTATCACATGTAAAGTGGAAGTGGGTGCTTATTAAAATAAAATGTTTATGTAAACAAACATTAAAAAATTCTATAAAGTGACCCTACCTTTAGGTCCTCTTGTCGACCCCTACCCCTTATTTCAATTTCAAACCTTGTTATCCACAAAGTCAAGAAACTTTATTAAATCAAGGATGGAACGTAATACCGCAATATTTAATGCATGGGATTCAAAGTAATTGTGGCAATAATAAGCATAGTAGCAGTGAAAGCACTTTTTAAAAAAATGAAACCCAAATTACACTAAATTTCACTCCTCATTTGAATGTAATATATATTTTATTGTTTTTCTTTTAATCTCGCCTTCTATGACCAAATTTAGGGTACTGCTATTGCATTTCCTTCACTTTATAAATATTTTTAATATGTTTTGAAAATGCATGCCTTTGGTAGGAGGAAGAATTTAGGTTGTAACATGATTTCCAGCTACACTACAAAAATCCATCAAATTCTTTATAACATACACAAAGGTTCAAATTGAATTTCATGTCATTTGATTGACATTATTCATTGAAAATGCATTTAGTTTGTTGTCCTGGCTTCTTCCAACAATATTTTAAAAAAAATCCCACATGATTGCAAAATTGGCTTTTAATCCCTTTTTTGGGGCTTATAAAAGGAGTTCACATTTCCCATGTTTGGGATGCAATTCACCATTACATAAACAATTTGTCGTCATATCTTCAATGGATTTCCATAAACACACATTCTATCCTACATCTATGAACATGATTAACATCACTAGCATGTCCTACTTCAAATTATTTTGGGAAGAAACTAATTGAAAATTTTGCAAACATAAGTCATATGTTTTTCCTATAACAAATTTTACAATCATTATAGGTTTAAATGGAGTCTTAGTCATCCCCATTGAACCTTAATTAATATTGACTTAAGACATTCCCAATCTAAAAAATGTAAGTTAGTCTTTGCAAATGAACCTAGAAGTCATGCAAAACGTTGAAAATTTAAAAACTTGGGCTCTACGTTGCCACACACTACTAATGATGTTCAATAATTTTTTCTTTTCTTATGATGTTCCCATTTAGTTTTCAATATCTCGTTATTATTTATATCAGTTTCAAATTTAATTTAAATTGTATTAAACATTATATCCATGGCGGGTAGGATAAAAGAGAGATGCAATTATTAATAAAAAAAATGAGGTGGTTATTAGTAAAGGAATGAGGTAATTAAACTTGAAAATGAAATATGATTTTTTTTTCATATCCTTACTGATGGGTAGGGGAAGGGAATAAGGTAGTTATTAAGACATGAAGTAGTTATGAGTTGTCTCTAAAATTGTCCTTGGAATTGTCTAGGGACAACCAAATGATAGTTTCTATGAGCCTACGAAAAATTATGCAAAATCACCGATACATTAACTCCTCAAAATTTTGTCATTGAAATTAGATTTGGTAGAGTTCTAAAGGACTTCAAGTTGAATGTTTCAATATATATGTATATGTCTATATATGATTTGGATGAAAAATTGAAAATTTCGACCGTTGAAAGTTGAATCTTTTTAGTTTTGGGCAGCTTTCAAAATTACAAGTTTTTGGAAAATTGGACCAAGATGTTACGTTCCATTTGTAACCATCAAATTTGGCAATAAATAGAAGGCATCCATATGAATCAATTGGATTTTTTTTTTCCGAAGCAAAGTAAAATCAGAAGACAAATGGATGTCAAAGTTGTCCATCCAATATAAGTTTACAAAAACCATTGAAAATAATCCTTTTATGGGCAAACTAAAAAAACATAACAATTTGGGACTACTCCAAAAATGAGACACAATAAAGGAATGTCTCATTACATTTTTGGCAGACAAACATAAAATAAGGTTCTAAAAAAAAAAATTGTCAAAAACTTCATGTTTACCTTTTATCACATTTTAAGTTTTGTTGATGCCTAAAGTTTCAAATTTACTTTGTAGACCCATTGTCACAATCTTTGGAAAAAACAACATGTGTACATGCTACATACCACACATGTCATTTTTTAGTCTATACATAGTATGTAGGCCTACTCAAGGGTAAGTAACTCATATTGGGCCTATTTGACATTTAGGGGTTGACACCTTTTCCAACTTTTTAGCATAAACCTTAACAAAACCTCAACATCATTGAAAAAATATCTTACCAAGATGTATTGATCTTCAATTTACATATTTCATGTAAGCAAGTAGTTTATGGTACACATTCCTTGAAGTCTTGTATAATTGACATTTGTGTCACATGAGGAGTGTGATGGATAACTCTTTTACGATCTTGAATAAAACATTTAAAGAGTTTTTTCTCAAGATCAATTTGCATATCCTTTTGGAATCTAATGTTGTAATATGTTGTTGCATGTTGCATAATTTGATTTTGAATGGAAAAATGAGGATATATAATCATTGTTGCCTTAGTTAGAACTAGGAAATCAAACAAAACTAAGTGTAAGAAAGAAGGATGAACAAAGGAATGTTGTAGTAGTAGGTAATGACATTGATGTGAACAAGTTCCATTACATGGTAATGAGCCATTCAGAACATTGCAATGAATGCAACTTGAACAATACCTTGGAAATTGAACATATTGGAGACAAATTTAATTTTGAACTTTTAACTTTTGATTTGAATTTTTCTTTGAACTTTGAATGTAGCTTTGAATTTGAAAGTTTGAATTTACTTTTGAATTTTAAAGTTTGAATTTGAAATTGAAAAGTGAAATTTTGCAATTTAAATTTGAAATTGAACATTATTTAAATTTTTAAATTGAAAAATGAAGTTTTGTAGTTCGAATTTGAAACTAAAATTGGTTGAATTAAAATTGAAAATTTCAATTTTGTAGTTTGAATTTGAAACTAAAATTGGTTGAATTTAAAATTTAAAATTTCAATTTTGTAGTTTGAATTTGAAACTAAAAGTTGAAAGGCCAATGTTTGAAGTTAAAATTTGATTTTTTAAAACTTTCAATTGACTTTCATCATTGTCAATAACCATGTGAATGTATTTAATTTTCATCTTGTGACGAATTTAAAAGAAGCTGTATATGTGGAAGTAAATCAATTTTGTTTTGAATGAATGCATGACATAGTATTGAATTCAAATTTGGAAGCACATCCACTATGTTTTTGCTTGTGTGATGGATTTTCCTATCTTTGGACTTTAGGTCCTTCAAATGATCTTTGGTTGTTTGTTCCATGACTTTGATATGATGTTTTTTGATCTCAAGTTATGACTAGTTTATGCATTCCATCGCATCAACAAGGACTTTGTTATGTCTATCTAAAATTTTGATGATTGGGGAAAACACCCTTGTCTTTTTACACTTAACATTATTGATGTTCCTAAGTATTATAAATGTTGTCAATAATTTTCTCCTAAGTGTTGTTGTACATGTCGTTAATGGATTTGTGGGTGTTGTCGACAATGAAATGTCTTTGAAATTCATAAAATTTTGTTGAAAATCTTGAATAGATTTAGAATAATCATCAAGGTTCAAAAAATTTAATTGAACCTTTTGTCATGCTTAACTTGTCACTTACTATCCTTTATTTGCATGGTTTCAAATAATGCAATTATCCTAATAATTTTCATAGTAGTGAAGTTGGAAGAGTTGTAAAATCTTTTGTATCTTGCTCTTGTCGTGGAACATACATTCCTTCTATTTCAACATGGACATCTTCGACATGCAAAACTATGTTCATGTTTCTCTTTTCTTGAAGTGATTCTATAGCACCATAAAATTTTGTGTTGAATTGTCTTAGAAGATGGTGTTTGTTGTGCTTTTCTATTACCAAATCCTAGAATGGATTGTGGTGACTAGTCTTTGAATAACAATTAGAACCATTTTTGTAGTTCGAGTTCAAACCATTCCACTCATCTTTACACATTTTAATGTTAGTCAAAGTTTTTGATTGTGTGACCTTTGCAATTCTTCGATCATCTTCTCCCATTTTTTTTGTGTGTGTCATGAAATGACTTTGAGCATGGATCAATTAGACCTTTCAAAGTGA
>Ga0209208_10006866_pt1 | contig 15634 bp, 7 predicted proteins | sample S1TSphfallax_3_FD_187694 | JGI IMG/M metagenome (GOLD analysis project Ga0209208, IMG submission 187694) | Host-associated microbial communities from peat moss isolated from Minnesota, USA - S1T2_Fd - Sphagnum fallax MG (SPAdes) (version 2) | ecosystem: Host-associated > Plants > Peat moss >...
TAAAACAAAAAGTTTTAATGAATAACTGAACATGTTTTTTTCATAATTATTTCTTGCACATGTGACATGTGCGTAGAGCTATAAATTTTGAGCCTAATGAATGTAAACCACTAATCAAATGGTAAAAATACTCAAACTTTCCCTTTAGCACTTTGTTTCAAAAATTCAAGCTTTTAAAATTTTGATATGATTTATTTTTTCATAAGTTCACCCAATGAACATGCATATTAAAGGAAAACATGTGATTTTGTTATAAGAAAACTTGAAATCAATAGCATGATTTTATGCATTCTTTTTACATTCCTTGATAAAAAAAAATTCAAATATGAAACCTTAAATTGGTTAAAGATTGAAAAATATTTTTTCAATGTTTAATATATTATTGGATATTTTTCTTTACTTATTATCTCAATACTCTGATTATAAAAACACAATATTACACCATACTTATAGTACACTATCACTAAAAAATTCAAAATTATCCTTTACAATCCTTTTTTTGTTACACATTTTTAGAACCCTAGCTGTGAATGAGCCCTTTTATCTTAACCAGTCAACTCAACATTAGTGTTTAGTGTGAACCATCAATTGAAAATAACTTGTGTGAACCCGTCATGGGGTGGATGGTTCTATGTTTTTATCCTTACACTTTCACTTTTTGGTGTTAGAGCGTGGTTCTCTGTGAAAGAAATAAGAATTTTGTTTTGTTTGAGATTTTTGAGTGTTGAGTGCATGAACAAAAGGATATTTTATGTTGATATGAAATTGATTACTTACATTGCTTTATTGTCGAAGGAAAACAAAAAAGGATCAAGCAAGCTTGCGAGCACACAACATATCACCAGTCATCAAAAAGTCAATGTTTCTTGAATTACAGAAAGATGTTCATATATATTATTATGTTCAATTGTTGCAATGGTACCTCATCAAATTGCATTGATGACATCAAAAGTGATGAATGAGCACCAAATTCAAAACAAGATGCATTGCATATGGTTTCCATGCCTAGCATGCATGGTCCAATATATCCTACATAATTTAAGTCTTTTAAGGAATTTTTTGGTGCCACAATTGTCCATAAGAAGATTTAGCCAAATCTGGCTATAAACCAGAAATAAAATACAAATCTTTAATCATTGGTTTATGTTGTTGGTTACATGATCAAAACCAAATATACAAATCTGGTGATTTTTATTTTTTATTTCCCTCCATCCTGGTGTTTGAAAATCTCCAAAACCACTTTTTCTTTTTTTTGAAAAAATTTAAAATTTCTTTTTGGTGAAATTTCTTCAGGAAAAAAACCGCTTTGACAGTCCACTAATTGGGATTGCAAGTGCAAGGTACTTACAATGGGTGCTACATGGGTCAGTAGCCAATATTAATTCCACTGTGCAATGTCATATTATGTCTTCTTGAAAGGCATTATAATTTAGGTGTTCTACAATTATCTGGAAGCATACATTTTAATGTGTACCATCTGGTTCTTATAAAATATGGTTTTGGGAAAACACCATAAGCAATTGTGAGTATGTTGTAATATCGAAAGCCTACTATTTGTGTTTCTTTTCAGATTCAACTAGTTATTTGCAGTGTAAAATTACATATTACAAGGCTGACAAAATGATCCATATGACAATATGTAAAATTATTATAACTTCCAACTTTATATTTGTTTGATGAATGTGAATGGTTGGTACATAGCTCTTAACCGCCATGGTGAGAGCTGTAGGATGGGAATACAATGAAAAACTGTTTCCTGTCCACACACCATCCATTATGCAGCATGGGGTGCATGGTGCTCTGGTGCTTGATCACAGTGGCCTCTGAAACAGGGAGTCAGTTCTTACTTTTGAGATTTTATTTAATGAGAGCAGGTCCACCCGGAGCAGTAGAATGGAGTGTACTTTGGATGAATTACAGCCTTAGCAGGAATACCTTGTCTTAAGGTCAGTTTTGTCATTAAATAATCCTCAAAATAGTGAAATGAAATTTTGTGAAAATATGGAGTTGACATGTTCAAAATCATCATAATTTCATAATTATCATAGCTACAATGTGGATTATGTCACTACTCATACCATAATCTTATAGTAGATGATGGAAAAATACATAATTTCAAAACTAAAGAACGAATTCATTTTTTGAAAATTATTCATTTTGTCAATGTGTAAACTGGCCCTAGGCCATGGTATGGGTTTGGACAACTATTGAACTGGTATTGAGTACTTTCAAAAAACTTTCATGCCAGCCTGATCTCGATCTTAGGCCCAATGCTGCTGACTTAGCCTGGTATATGTCAGGTACCATACCAGATTGATAACTAGTATGAGGCTGGTATTGCCTCAGGTCATACTCTACTCCTATTTTTTTCAATATGAATACTCATGTCAGTACTGTATACCCAGGTTGCACCCTACATATATATATATACCTGTACAACACTGGTTTGGAGCAATAATTTGCACCTAACACAGAAGTGTCCCACTCCGTGCACTAAAAAATGTTAATTGGCCAGCCATTATGATTGGCCCAGGTGGTGGCATTTTAAATAGTCTCTCATCCATTTACGCAGTCAACATTGTCATGTTTATGGGAGGGCTTCAGTGGGTTTTTCTTTGGTGAATTTGAAAAAAAAGGAATTATATATATATTTTTTAGTGCAATTACTTTTTTGAAATTTTGAAAAAAAAATTCCAAAATTTTTTTAATCACAAATTTATTGTAAAAACAACAGAATTGGGCATAGGGAAAGTTTGGACACTGTGTGCTGGATGTGATAATAAAGAGTAATAGAGGCCCCAATAGGGAATGTGGGTGGACCTGCATGGTGGCGAATGGTACTAAATAACAGGAAGGGATAAAAAGGAAACGGCAAAAATTGAAGTGGACAGATGAGCTTAAAAGTAAAGCTGCTTTCACCAGAGTCAAGCTTTACTTAATTCGACAAACTTACTACAAACAAACCACAGGAAAAATCTCTCCTGAACAGACGTGAGTACATACTTTACAAGCCAGCTTGTACCTGTCCCAGGAGGGTTCAGAGTTCATACACTGAAGATGTTACGCATCCATCCAATTATTCCTGTTCTTGTGAAATTTAGAAAGCAATTAAGTTATGTGTAAAGTTGCCCTCTCTTTCACCCCCTATCCCCTCTTTTGATGGTATCAGCAAAGTAAGGAAATTTTATTAAATCTCAATATGAAATGCTGAAACTCAGCATTTTATGCACAAGGTTTGACAGTAGTTAAAGTAGTTGTAGTAGTTGTACAGTAGGAGCAGTGAAAATATATGTAGAACCAGTGGGGGCGCTCAGGAAAAAGGAAAGAGGGGATGAAACTCAATTCACCACCCAAATGATGATGAAACCCTGCCCAACTCCATAAAAAGAAAGCACCCAAGAAAGGGAGAGAAAAAGAAACTAGGGGCAACGACCCAAGTCCAGGGCAGCAAACCACCCAGAGGTGAGCCACACCAAGGAAAGGGAATCACTAAGTATAGAAACCTCTGCCATTTTGCATGAAGCATATCAACTAAAGAAAGGGGAGGTAAAAAATTAGTTTGGGTCTGAGTTATTTTGTATTACAAAATTTCATTCCCAGTTAGGCATTTGGTGCCATATTATGCCGAAACTGGCCGTTTTCGCCCCCTAATAGCCTGACCTTTGGGATAACTTTAATATATTAATCGCATCTCAGCTGTCTGACTTTGAGAGTCCTAGCAAGACAAATAATAGTTTGGCTTGGCAGGCTTTCCACCCCGCATCCATTACTGACTCTGCTGCTGGTCAGGCAGAGTCAGGAAGAGACTGATAACTGAACCATGCTGAGTTTCATTTGGTCCCACATTTTGAGAATTGTTCACACGCTAAAGTCTACATATTATGATCTGCATTATTCAAGGGTTTTCTAAACATTAGAAATATCCATTCGGTAGACTAAATCACTATCTCCAAGTTCAACATTTTTCACATTAATGTGCTATTAGTGACCTCCTTGAACCAGTGATATCTTTTTCAACTTTCTGGTGTTGTGTGTCTTTGGCCTGCATCCCAAGAGGAATTTAGCATTAATTGTTGACAAGTTTTTAGAACATGTCTAAATATATAGTAAGAGAACTAGTTATAAAAACGCTACCAAAGAGTGTAAATGTGGTTAATCTTGCCATTAAGGTCTTGCCATTAACAAATTTTGTAATTTTCTTGACTGTGCATTATATGACATAATCTTTCAGTAGCAGTAACACTCATAATAGTGACCAAAATCTCTGTTAAACATGAATTTTCTTCAAAATTGTTGAATCTGACACGGGACACCTTAATGTCAAGCCCCTGAACATCATGGCTGTATGTCCAAGCTCACCTTAAAACAATAATCTGGCACGCTACCCAACACAGTGGACAGGGGCTTAGCCATTCCATAGTCAGTAACAGGCAACTTGGCGAGCTATTACCCAATGAGCCACGCAGGCTTGTTAGTGACCAGTGAGGTAACCAATAAGGTCATTTCAATTGTTGTAATTGTGGCCTCACTGCTGACCATGCATCAATCTTAGAGACAAAAGAAGAAACTACAATTCAAAAACGTTGGTACGTACTAGATTCTTATCCCATCGAAAAAAATTCAAAACCGTCCATTCAAATTTTGAAGGATCTCTGGATCGAAACATGACGACAGTATCATCCCTTCCGCCAAGAACCAACCGCAGCCGTCGAGTTTTATTCCGACCTCGGGATCGAAACCCGATGCCTGCCACGTTTTGCTCTTTGCTTAGACGTTCACGATCCGGTTGCACCCACAACCGCTCAGCGAGCACGCGAGAACGGAAGAACTCGGAAGACCTCGCCAACATGAAAAACGATCTGATGATTGCCAAAAAATTGCTAAAAATTTGAAGAAAATCTTGGAAGCTCAAGCAGCTCACAAAACTCGAAAATGCAAAAAGTATGCATGAATACGAGACTAAGACAAAATTTTGAAGAATTTCGGGGACGTTTAAGCACTTGAATAATTAGATATTCTGCAGTACGCACCATTTGATACAAAACAGGTTAGCAGCTCTGCTGCAGGAGCAACTATTGCAGAAATCCATCCATAGGCAAACAATTCATGAACCACATGATCGACTGCAATTCTGATATACTACTAATTTGTAGTGAATCAAATACAATAATGACCCCGTAATGGGTACCGGCAGGGAAGCAATTGGAACTTATGATGTAGGAATCGTGAGCAGTAGTGTGTTTCTAGTGTTAATAGTGTCTTCGAGTACTTACTACAGGTCAGGCTGTGATCTGAATAACTCTACTTTTGATGTAGTTTTGATCTCTAGTGAAGAACTAATCTTCCGTGGTCTACTTTGACGCTGAAGAATAATTAGCTTTTTCAATGTGCAGTGATCACATGAAAGACTGTACAGGTGTTGTAGGTTGGGAACTAGTCGTCGGGGGCGTTTCAACCGTTTGTCTTAGACGAGGGGCGCCCGGGCTTGGAGGCTATCGAGTAGGAGTTGGTCTGAAGAGATCATCAATAGCTGGAACCTCGAGCGCGGAGTCAATACTATCGAAAGCTTCAGGTTTTGGTGGAGATCAAGAACTCGCGGAACTGATCGTGGACGCGAGTACAGTTTGTCGTTTAGGTGGGAGCGGGCTTGGAGGGTGCCTTGTAGGAGCTGGTCTAGACAGATCAAGATCAGGAGCCTTGTGTTCCGGGAATGTATCGTCGAAAGATTCAGGATTTGGTGGAGCATTCGCGAATTGTCGTTTAGGTGGGAGCGGGCTTGGAGGGTGCCTTGTAGGAGCTGGTCTAGACAGATCAAGATCAGGAGCCTCGTGTTCCGGGAATATATCATCGAAAGATTCAGGATTTGGTGGAGCATTCGCGATCTGTCGTTTAGGTGGGAGCGGGCTTGGAGGGTGACCTGTAGGAGCTGGTCTCCAAAGATCAAGATCAGGAGCCTCGCCTTCCGGGAATATAGCGTCGAAAGAATCAGGATTTGGTGGAGCATTCGCGAATTGTCGTTTAGGTGGGAGCGGGCTTGGAGGGTGACCTGTAGGAGCTGGTCTCCACAGATCAAGATCAGGAGCCTCGCGTTCAAGAAATATATCATCTAAAGATTCAGGATTTGGTGGAGCATTCGTGATCTGTCGTTTAGGTGCGCCCGGGCTTGGAGGGTGACCTGTAGGAGCTGGTCTAGACAGATCAAGATCAGGAGCCTCGCGTTCAAGAAATATATCATCTAAAGATTCAGGATTTAGTGGAGCATTCGTGATCTGTCGTTTAGGTGCGCCCGGGCTTGGAGGGTGACCTGTAGGAGCTGGTCTAGACAGATCAAGATCAGGAGCCTCGCGTTCCGGGAATATGGTGTCGAAAGATTCAGAATTTCGTTTAGGTGGGAGCGGGCTTGGAGGGTGAAGTGTAGGAGGCTTTCTAGTGTAGTCTATGATCGAGCTCCATGACATTTCAACTTCTGGATCTGCAGCATCTTCTGTTGAGCTGACTTCAGTCTCGTAGTTGCCAGGAATCATTCTCCAAAACTGCAAAGAACCAGCGCCATGTTTGTACGTTATTGAGAGTACTAGAATGAACAAAAAGAAGACGGATGTCTATCTATGTCCTACATGGTGAGGAACAAGAACCCATCCAGAGTCTAAAGCGAGTGCATGAAAGACGGACAAGACGCCAAATTTAGTCAAAGCATACAAGTCATGCGGTGCTGGTTAAGATTTGGGCCATTGTATACAGCAGCTGGACTTACCACATCTATTCCATTCTGCATATTCGTAAAGAGGTCGTGGAGGACTTCAACTAGGGAAGATGAAGCGTCAGAGGCCTTCAAAGTCCCTGCTGGAGCATTGAATAGTCTTGGTGTAGTTGCGACTGCAGGCGGAGAAGGAGATTGGCGGTAAAGGAAACGGCGTGATGGAGGAGTGACACTAACGGGCGCGGCGATGCCGAGAGGGATATTTGACATTGCAACAATTACGAGACATGAAGCCAATATTACTCGCAAGCTCATGATCTTCGCCTCCTTTGAATTCTCCCTTCTCAAATTTCTAGCCATCTGTTACAACGGTTAATAAGCTCTCTTGAGACTGGAAGGCTTATATTCCTTTCAATCGACGAGTGGGCTCTGAAAATAAAATCTCTCTCGAGTAAAGCTCTTCTCGGATTTTCGATCAACTCTACAACCCTCTTAAATATCTAATCTTCTTCAAATCGTCCTGCAGTCTGCTGCAGCACACGATCTACACATGCAGCTGGTTCTAATTTGGGTTACAAGCTCCTTTTAGAAAATCGCTGAAATCTGAACCCGCCCGTCAAAATCTCCCGGAGCTGCAGAAAACATACAAAGAAAGCTTCTTATTCCTAAGTTCGACCAGTAATCCGCTCACTGAACTCCTCACAATAATTTCTTCAAATAGGAAAACTATAGTTGCTGCTACTGTTTCTTCTTCCTCCTCTTTCTCCTCCTCCTCTTCTTCTTCTTCCTCTTCTTAACCCCAAACCTAGCAATTTATGTCTCGCTCTGTGAGCTGCTCATTTCTCATCAACTCTCGACCTTTGCTTGTCAGTCAGTCGCGCACTTCTCATCAGCTCTCGACCTTTGCTTGTCAGTCACTTGCTCATTTCTCATCAACTCTCAACCTTTGCTTGTCAGTGAGTAGCTCATTTGTCAGCAACTCTCGACCTTTGCTTGTCAGTCAGTCCTCATTTCTCATCAACTCTTGACATTTGCTTGTCAGTCAGTCCTCATTTCTCATCAACTCTCGACATTTGCTTGTCAGTCAGTCCTCATTTCTCATCAACTCTCGACCTTTGCTTTACCACGCATGAAAAAGAAAGAAAGAAAAACTAACGAATGCTCTCGCCTCCTCCTCAGCACAACTGCTGTGATTCACAGCCGGTGCAGAGACTTCACCACATCACGCAGTAAGAAAGACTGGCAGTCCGAGGAAGAAGAGTCTGTCGCCCCTAGCATTTGTACCAGGAGCCTGCACTTACTGTTGCCTGCAGCTCTTGGTCTGTAGACACGAGGTCTCTACGTCTCCACCGAAGGAATGACCCTGGGGCCAAATGAATTCATTACCCAAGTCGACCCGGTGCAGGTGAGCCGGTGTTTGACCAGGATTCCCGTACTCTTTTCGTCAAACTTTAAACAGTAAGCGTGTCACTGACGCGCTTTGAGGCTGCCATTTTGTTGTTTTGTGAACTGGGCCCCCCTTTCCACCCCTTTTTTCACGCGAATCGCTAAATAACCCCCACCCCCCCCGCTCCCATCGAGCTCCGCCCTTTGTGGGCCTGACAGTGCAGCCCTGTGGAGAACCGTGTGGTTCTGCTGCATGGTTGGACTTTTTGACTGTCGAAGTTTATTTGAATAGAAAAGAAATCAGACTCTTTTGAGTGCTTGAGTCTATGCAAGTGGATAGTTCTATGTTTGGGATGTTTCGCTTCCGAATCCGCTGGGCGGCAGCAGCACAAGAAATAATTCAAGCAGAACATAGAGCATTCGATATGTCCTTTTGCTGAACAGGAGAACATGTAGAACCGCGTGCTGCTTGGTTCTATGCAGAACCAAGCAGGGCTGAAAAACATGTGCAAAAAGACAAGAGAAACAGAGCTCGATGAGGGTGGGGGGGAGGGGGTTATTTAGGGTCTCACCTTTTTTACCCCCTCTTTTGTTTGCTTTTTTCTTCTCAGTACCAATTTTTTTTTTGTGTGGACAAGTTTAGCAAAATTATGAACATAAGGTTTAAGGCAGAACAAGTTTCTATCTGCAAATACGTCACCCACTACTCATTTTCAACACTTACTAATTCCTAAGAGGGTCAGCTGGAAAAAGAAACAATAAAACTATTAACAGTTGCCAAAATTTTAGAAAATCAAAACCAGTTCAAAACCCAAGATAACTTTGAAACTTACTAGTGGACTTTAGTGTACATACTGAGAGACTATTGTTGAAATTTTGAAATATTCAGATTGAGGCTGTTAGAACCCTGTATTTTAATTATTTCAACAAGATTTGTCAAAAAGGGGTTGTAGGTACACATTTTGGCACAGTTTTTAGTTTTGGGGTAGCTTTTTTGTATAGCTCAGACAGTTCTGGACCAAATGTGTTGCCAATTAATGCAAAAATCATTGATGCTATATTAGAAAACTGAAAAAGAAAAAGGCACTGCTTTTAAGTTCTAGGTCATGAAATACTCTGACCAAAAGCCAGAAATTAATGTTAAGTCCTTTAATTGTTTGATCCTGTTTGGTATTTTTGGAATGGGAGCAGACAAATTCAATCCCCTAAACTGTAAGAAATTTGTCACTTTACAAGAAGATCAATTGGGAGGCGATTAGGCTTCTCAGTTCATGCAGAATACAATCTAGATTTGCTCATACTTTATTCTAGTGCTATGAAGTGTGCCCAGAAATTTTCCTTGCGTATTTGGAATGCAACTTATTGCAATAAATATCCCTCCTAAAAAGAGGAAAACATTACACGTACCAAAGAGGTAACTAGTAGGCTAAGTTATGAAGACCCTTTTTCCACCTAGTTATAGGTGGAATGCCCCTCCCACTGCCCCATGCACTGTCGTTTGCATGATATGTGTCACTCATTGATAGGCTTCACTTAATAAACAATCGGTAAGGGCCACACAGCTCACGGATAATGTTCCCAAATTAGTTGGCAAGAGTCGGCCCACCGTGAGGCTACCCTGGGCCCCAAGACCCCTCTTCTATTGGAAATGTCCGCACCATACGCCTTTACTGTACACTTTCCCTCTGACAGACAGTGTTTTTTTTTCTTCCGACAGAATTTTGTTGGTTTTTTAACAGAAATGGGGAAATTCTGGAAAACCTTGTTTTCTTATTTTGAATTTGACTAATTTTTCTTTGTTCTGGAGAAAATCACCAATTTATTTGTTTTTAAATTGAAAAACAAACCCCTGCTCCCTGACTATTACAAGATCAACATTTTCAATACATATGCATATATACATGTTTGGCATACTTCTGGGATACACTTCAAATACGTGTTTTGATTTATTTATACAGTACATATTCATCTTTGTATTTATTAGATGGGGCGTGCCTCCCAAGTTCAAGTCTTTTTTTTCTTTTTCTTTTTTGGCTATGAGCCTTGACTGGCCCATGATCACAAAATGAAAACTAAAGCTTCGGAGGCTCGCCCAAAAGAAAAGCTTCTATTCAAACCTAGGGAGTGCCAAAAATCCCCTTTGGCTCACCTATATAGGTGAAAAGGGGAGACCTTGGGGTGTTGAGTATATGGGATAAAATTTTGGTGCTATTTGGAAGATCTTGGGGAACATGGTGACATTCAGAACTTAGGGAACACTCAACAGGAACCCCTTGGAAGAAACACATTTGGAATAGAAAAAGGTACTTATAATTCATGTGTTTGCCTATATTGTGCATGTATTGGGTAGAGATAATGGCATGGAATTCTTTACCTGGGCCAGTTTAACTGCACACACCAGGTGGTAAGTGGGGGTGCATAAATTTAGAGTTGCCATGCAGTTGAAACTTGAAAGGTTGAGAGTTGAAACGCAGAGGGTGAACGGCATTTTTAAGGTGACAAAGGGAGGATCAACATGGGAACAACTTCTAGTTTCTAGTTCCCCTAGCCTTTTATATTAAATTTGGAGAAAGGTATGATGTTTTGTCAAAACCTTTGGTGTAGTTTTTGGCCATATTTGCCCAAAATATGGTACATCTCCAGAGCATTGAATGTGTTATGGAATGTTAGAAAAGGTCTACGTGCCAAGATGCCAGAAATTTATTGTAGCATTCCTGCACGCCCATTTCACTATTGAAACTTGAAGGAAACTAAGGAATACCATGCAAAAAACAGGCATGCACGTCGTGACTCAAATATTGCATGCACTAAAAGTAATATCCACTAAAAGGTCCTCAAAGCCTTCAAATCGTAAAGAGTAAGACAAGGGCAATGTACCAAAGTCCACATTAAATGAGCGTAATGAGATCAATGCGGCGGTGGGTTCAACGTTATCTGGGCTCGAAATCAGGTGTAACGAATTGAATGCAACTCAATTTATGAATCCTTTGACGTATGATTGTATTTGATTGTTCCCAACTCGGCGGTGTTTTTTTCAGAGATTTTAGAATATTCCACAGTGCAGGGGTGGTTTGGCCTTTTCTCAATAAAACACAGCGAATGTGGCTACTGTCAAAAATCAGGAAGAAGCTTGCAGGCGACAGTCCCCATTTTTTCGTCCTGAAAGTGGCGATACTTTCACCTTTGAAGAAGAAGTGATGGGGCAACAACATTTACTTTAAGAATGATGATGAAGCCCCAAGTTTTTCTTTATATATCCACATGAACTTTCTGTGCTCAACAAAGTAGATGATTAATAGTAACCAATGCTTTGTCGCTCCTCAACAAGTAAAGGACCATTAAAAGCTAGAATACTAACATCAAGAGTTAAAATACCAAAGACAAGAAACTAAACTAAGGACTAGAAGCACAATAGATCCACACCAGAGAGAAGAAAAAAAATTCTCTCAGCCGGAACTCATCAGATTTGTTGACAAACAAAATATTGCAATTAAGTCAATCACCAAAAAATATAGAAAATCTCCATAGTTATTTGCAAAGTCCACAAAATATTTTCAACCTAATCATGGGAATCCTGAAAGGAAGATGTCACATAAACTAGGAAGTAGCTAATGTGATTGTAACCAAATTGTACATTGACCTATGTGTTTAAATTGTGCACATCATGCATTGGAAATTGGATTGTAACCAAATTGTACATTGACCTATGTGTTTAAATTGTGCACACCATGCATTGGAAATTGGATTGTAACCAAATTGTACATTGACCTATGGGTTTAAATTGTGCACACCATGCATTGGAAATTGGATTGTAACCAAATTGTACATTGACCTATGTTTTTAAATTGTGCACACCATGCATTGGAAATTGGATTGTATAGAAAGTTACCTAGGATAAAATGTGTCTAGGAATACATTTCAATAATTGTTCCACCATATGATTGCAATTCAAGTTCGAACTTCATAAAGACCAACATTGAGAACATTCTTTCATCCTTAACACTTGGGCAAGAACTTGAACAACAATTTTAACAACCTTTAAATGTTTGGACATGCTAATCCTCAAAATTCACGAAGCTTCAATTCATAATAGGATAATTGTAGCATTTGTAAGCATTGTCATTGTGAACATGCTTGCTTGATGGTGTTTGAATTTGATTGGTCACACTAAACCCTGATCCAAAATTGTCAATCATTGATTAAAGCAATTATTACCCCTTTTTCATACAAACCGTGTGTTTAAAGAAAATTAGTTCATAGTCATCTTCTAACCAATACTATGGATAAACAACGCTAAAGAACATTAATGAAATGGATAGCATGAAACTTCGTATTATTTGCAAAACAAGGAACTTGGCAACAAATTTTGTGTAAAAATGAAACAAGTAATTAAGGGTGTGCAATATATATAACTAATTGAAGGAAAATAAACATACATCAAGAAATTAGAAAAAAATTACTTGTGCATGTATCTTTAACTTTGGCAACAACAAAATCAAACATCTTGGTGCTCATATGCACAAATTTTCTCAAATGTTGCATCTAGATGTCTAACTTGATAAATGTACTAATCAAGTGACATTCGAATGCAAGATGCTTGACATTAGACTAATTATCAAATGAACACCAATGTAATTTTGTAGAATCATGCGTGCATGTAATAAGCACATGTGAAGTCCCCAAGACAATATAATTAGGTAAAACAAACTTCCAAATCAACATAAATGAAATATTATAACTCTATCTAGCAAAGCATAATATTCATGACATAGTCACACACATATAAACATTTTGACTTTGTACAAACTTAATACAAGAATGCCTATTTACAAGCATAGGCAACAAACATGTGGATCCTCGATAACCTTAACATAACACAACACCCAATTAACATCAACAAAAAGAAATGAAGCACAATCTTCAACCATCTTTGCCAAAAAAATTGTGTATATGATTAATTACATTTCACAATAGTTCATTACACACCTAGCAACACATTTAACATAATTCAATAACTCATGCAAGAAGTGAGGATGCAAAAGTAATCCAAAAATGCTTGCAAAAATAGGTCAAAAAAAGTCTTTCAACACTATAATCTTTTTTTTTTTCACATAAATGTGAGAAATTAAATACAAAACCTTTTCAAGTTTCATTATGAAATCATTATGCACATTAATGTTAACACTACAAGAAATCATGGTTTTTCAAAAGGTTTAACTTGACTAAAGTGTTCAAATTGATTTAAAGGATGTTCATTTTGACTAAAAGCATGGGGTTGGAATATGCATATTCATAAATATACCTTGTACATGTGTGTAAATGTATAATATTTACGTGGGTTGTGGATAGGTAGGTAGGAGGCCATGGTGGGTAGGTGGGTCATGGGTGGGTGGGTAAGTAGGTAGGTACTTATTTTTATTTATTATTACATTTTTATATTTACAAATTGAGCTCCTTCTTTTTTTCTTTTTTGCTACCTAATTTTTTGTCAAATGTGATGAATAAAAAAACCATTTTATGGTTAATAAAAAAAAACCACCAGTCAAATTGGACATGTTCAAATCGACTTGTCCAATATGACCAAGTGGTCAAATTAACCAAATGTCAAAATGACTAGTTTTTTGTCTAATTTTCAATCAAATAAACGTTGATTTTTTATAATGTAAGTTTATAATAAATTCCATACCAAGTTACAAAGACTTTAATGGAAAACAAAATGTAATAAGTTTGGTTTAAATTGGTTAAACAAAAAGTACTAAAACTTATTTTTATGTTAGAAATTTGACAAAATATGGCATTTAATATGAAAAAATTTAAAATAATGAATAATACCTTTCAATGAACCATCAACTGAAATTACCAAAAATTTATTTTCACATTTTTACATGTACTTTTATTTTTGAAAATCTATTTAATTTAATGCATATTATGAACATGAAACATAATATTATTATACTAAAGTTAGAAGAATCTTCCTATTTGTCATTAAACTAAAAAATATTAAAATATAGTTTATGGCTACTTTCATTCAAAAAAAAAAGATCACATAATATCATGGCCTACTTTAGAATGTTTGCATATTGTGACAGTTCATGAAGATTTAACAAAAGCATCACCAACATATCATTCATATATGAAGTTCATCCATCATTATCCATTTTTCAAGCATTGTCTGAAATTCATGTATCATTGTTCACCTTTCATACATAATGTATGAAATTCATATACCATAGTTCACTTTTCATTTTTAACATATGAAGTTCATCCACCATCATCCACTTTTCATACATAATGTGTATTTTTAGGAAGTGCTTTTCAAAAGGTCTTTTGGATAGTGGACCATGCAAAAACCTCCATGGTGTGGTAATTAGGTGAATTTTTGTTATTTTTTAAATTGACAAATTTCCTAACCCATTTTATTTTTAAAATTTATGATGTAGCCACATGAATGAGCATTTCATCACAAATTTTGCATTAATTGGTGACAAATTAAATTGTATAAGATCATTAAATACTAACCAATATACAAAATTGTGAGGACATGTGCCCCTCTCATTAAAAATGGGGAAATGTTTTGTGAATTTATTATTAAAAATAAACATTTTCAATAATATATTCTTTAGCAAAAAATCTCAAAATTCCAACAATAAAATTTAATGCAATTTTTTTTTTCTCAAGCATTTTTTAATGGTTTTGTGATATAACCAAAGTTGTAATCATCCAAAAAATAATGTAGCAAAATTTAGCTCTTGGTTACATATGGTAATATATGAAAGTTATTTGAAAACAAATCTTTTTATATTTGTGGCTACTTATTAAAACTTAGCACAAATATTTGATGATTTGGAATTTCTTTTGGAAATCTAGTAAATTTGGCCCAATTTTTCCATTAAAATTCGTTGTATAAGTTGGAATCATATTTTTCAAGTCAAACTTTGGCCAAAAATCACTATTAAAAATTAATGCATGGGGCTTGGTTAACTACCCATCTAAATTACACAAACCTTATTGACCTTGAACTTATTTCTTCCCTTGGCAACCAAGGAATACCAATTTTACCTACATTAATACAAGTAGTAAAAAAAATAATATTCACATTGCAAGGATCAATTATAACATGAAATTGAAATGCTAATGTTGAACCATGAATTTTAATAACTAATGTTAATGAAAGCTCAAAAACATCTAATAATGAATTTGAAAAATGTTGTCCATAGTTGCCACACAAGAAGAACTCAAAGATGAACTAGACTTACACACAAAAAGCAACAAAAGGAAGGTTAAATTATTTTATACCTCTATTTATGTCCAAGCGTGAACTCACTTGAATGAAGCACCCATGCAACAAGCATGACAAGCAATGGCAATATTAATGAACAATAGTAATATGACCATGTATGTGTCAAATGACAAGCAAGAAGGAGACAAATTTAGGGGTTGTACTTACAACAAGATGAATAATGAACAAAAATTAATGAAAAGGAAGCAATCAAAACAAATCAACATGAAGTTCACTTGAAACAATTAGGTCTAGTTGAAGCAATGTCG
>Ga0209208_10006867_pt1 | contig 15633 bp, 11 predicted proteins | sample S1TSphfallax_3_FD_187694 | JGI IMG/M metagenome (GOLD analysis project Ga0209208, IMG submission 187694) | Host-associated microbial communities from peat moss isolated from Minnesota, USA - S1T2_Fd - Sphagnum fallax MG (SPAdes) (version 2) | ecosystem: Host-associated > Plants > Peat moss >...
CCGACATTCAACGGCGCCGACTGGCCCGCCCTGCGCGAACAGTGGCGGCCCTACATCGCCGGGGCGCGCACCGGCCCGGAGCTACGCCGCGACATTAACCTTCTGATTGGGGAACTCAACAGCTCCCACTCCGGCATCAGCAAAGTAGCTTCGCCGCCGGTCCGCACCGGCCGCCTCGGCCTGCGCTTCGAGCGCGAACCGTTTGAGACCACCGGTACGCTGACCGTCAGCGAGGTCATCCCGCTTGGGCCCGCCGCGCTGGAAGGTTCCATCAAGCCGGGCGACCATCTGCTGGCCGTCGACGGCACGACGATCACGGAATCCACGAACCTCGACTCCCTGCTCGAAGACAAGACCGGCAAGCGCGTGTCCCTCTCTGTCTCCACCGGCGGAAAGTCACGTGAAGCGATCGTTCAGCCGGTCAGCCTGCAGACCGAATCCGGTCTGCTCTATCGTTCGTGGGTCGAGTCGCGGCGCGCCTACGTGGAAAAGATCTCGGGCGGCAAGCTCGGCTACGTCCATATCGCGGCCATGGGAGACGGCGACCTGGCACAGCTCTACCACGATCTCGATGCGCAGAATCAGTCCAAACAGGGTGTGGTCGTGGACGTGCGCAACAACAATGGCGGCTATGTGAACGGCCGTGTCATCGACGTCTTCGCCCGCCGCAACTACCTTCTCATGACGCCTCGCGACGGCTCGACCGCGCCCGGCCGCCAACTGCTCGGACAACGTTCGCTTGGCCTGCCGACCATTCTCGTCACCAACGAGTCCACCCTCTCGGACGGCGAAGACTTCACCGAGGGCTACCGGACGCTCGGCCTTGGCAAGACCGTTGGCACCCCCACCGCCGGCTGGATCGTCTTCACGGGAAGTCAACGCCTCATCGACGGCTCAGCCGTCCGCACCCCTGCCATCCGTATCAAGGACACCCGCGGCCAGGATATGGAGATGAACCCCCGGCCCGTCGATCTTGAGGTGCTTCGGCCGCTTGGCGAAACCGAGACAGGCGAAGATGTGCAGCTCAAACAGGCGGTTGCACTGCTGCTCAGTCAATTGAGGTAGCCGCGGTTCTGTCGATCGTTTAGGAGCCGCGAGACCAGCATCTGATTTGCGTCGGAACCTGCCAAGACTTGGGATAAGCCCATGCCGCCCGCTCTGCCGGAGGTTGGGCCGGACCCTCAACGCGGGCCGGCAGGAGTCTCATCGTCCCGTTGCTTCCGCGGTTGCCACGGGCGGACATTGAGATTGCGCGACAGCATCAGCTTGAGGGTCCATTTGTCGGATGCTGCCGTCAGACCGTACCCAACACCGGTCTCGACGCTGAGACCGAGGAGCCTGGCGCCGTTGTAGTTCGTGGTGGCCCAGACCTCGTGGAACTGCTGCGAGAGTGGGAGGAAGCTATGCAGCGGGCCAAACCCGTCATACTCCTCCGCGGCCAGCGCCCAGCGTTCATTGAAGTTGTATGCCACTCTTCCGGACGGGTTGTACTGGAGGTTTCCTGGTCCTCCGGTGTAGTCAGTGTCGACGATCGGATTGTAGATGATGTCCCAGGGCTTTAGGTGCAACCCGACGATCGGCCTAATCTCTGACGTGACGGTGCGGGACTCCCAGTAATGGCGGTTGAAGCTCAGCTCGAAGTTGGCGGCGTAAAAGAACGTATGATCGTGCGCGTTCGGTCGCGCGAAGAGTTCGCGAATCTTGAAACCGTTCAGGGTCGAGCCGTAGTTCTCAGAGTAGGGTGAGCTTACAGGAAGATAGAGTCCCTGCTCGAACCACGGTTTCACGCCGTAGGCGAACTCTGCGGTCACCTGATACGAATGATTGGCGATGATGGAACCAGGGTAGTCGGGAATGGTCCGTCCCTTGGGTGTGAAGTTGTTGTGGACCATCAGATTGAAGATTCCAGGCGGCGCGATCTCGCCATCGTAGACCTGAATCTCGTCGGTCTGCCCATACACCAGCGCGGGCATCGCGATGAGACCGAGCAGGACCGGCAGGATCAAACGTATCTTCATGGATTCTGGAATCTCCGCGTCGCAGTCACTCACCTCGATGTTACAAGCCGAAAAGGAGGGATCTCATTGCAGCTCCTGAGTAAAGTTGACGACGCTGAAGCTGACCGCACGCGACAGGTTGCCCGATGCAAATTGTTCTGCGTCACAGAGCGACGGCCTCTGCCGGAACAGCGGCAGGCTGGGCGACGCGTGTCAGTCGTGCTGTCAAACGCATGGCACCGGGCCAGACCCGCAAGCAGAAGGGCAGTACGGCCCGGGCTATCGGGTGGTTCATGCCCTGAGCGGCGAGCTCGGCAAGGCGCATCTGCGGCAGCATGGCAGCGCGCAGCTTCGGCTGGAAGACCAGTGCCGGCTCTCCGGCAAGATAGGCAGCAACGCCGCGGCGCGCCGTATGCAGCGCGATGGAGATGCCATCGCCCGTGAACGAGGGGATGACGGCCGCCTGGTCCCCGATGCAGTAGAGTCCTTCCTCGGTCGTGCGGCGAAGGTAGCCGTACGGGATGTGCGTGATGGTGATCGGTCTTTCGAGCAGGGGCGTCGCGCCGCCGAGCCGCATCGCAAGGTGGGGACAGTCCTGCTGCATCTTCGCAAGCAGGCTCTCCCACCGAAGGCCCGCCCGCGCCAGATACCGCCGCTCGACCACGCAGCAGAAGTTCGCAATCCCATCTTCCACTGGTTGGATACCGCCGTAACCCCCGGGATAGAGCGTCAACTCGGAGGCGTCCGCCAGTTCTGCCCTCTGAGAGACAGAGAGGCGATAGTACATCTTGAAGGCGACCCATTGATGATCGTCCTTCGGGCGGCTGTGGCCGCGCAGATCGTGCTTCCCCGACGCGAGAAAGGCGGTTGGAGCCTCAACGATGCTGCCGTCGTTGAGAGTCGCCTGCCAGAGGTTGGTCGCGGTACGGCTGAGCGACTCCACACTGCGTCCACGCTCTAGGCGGACTCCCGCTGCGACCGCCGCGGCGAGGAGCGCTGTATCAAGCGCCTTGCGCGTCAGGGAGGCGGCGGGAAAAGATAGCGGAGCCTCTGCGGCGCGCCTTGTCGTGGCAAGGCGTACGTGATGCAAGGGCACGGCGCCAAGCGAGGCCACATCGATGCCCAGTGCATGCAGGTCTTCAAGAGCCTCGCCGCTCAGGAACTCTCCGCAGACCTTGTGGCGCGCAGTCGGCTCGCGTTCGATCAGCGTGACGCTCCGTCCGCTGCGCGCGAGCGCGATGGAAGCCGCACAGCCCGCCACTCCACCGCCAACGATGAAGACTTCGTCTTGCAAAGACGTTCCCTCCGACTCACTGCATTCCGTTGAAACGGACTGAATGTCTAGTAGACGCCATGAAGAACCGTTCGGCACGAGATTCTGTGCGAATCGTCATCTTGGAGCGGTCACTTCCACCGCCCCACGCACAACCGTCCCGGCCGCCACTTTTCCAGGGTCACCGCCTCTCGGGGAATTCCGGCCGCGGCGAGCAGGCTGAGCCAGTCCTCTGTACGGAAGGCGCGCCGGAACGACACCGGCCCGTCATGCCGCACCAGCCAGTGCCACGGACCCCACCCAAAGATTCGGCTGCTCCATTGGGCGCGCTCCAGATCGTTGATGAACCAACCCAACTGCGCGGTCGCCTCCATCCATCGCAGCAGTGCGACGATCTCTTCGTCCTCGAGATGGTGGGCCATCAGCGAACTCACGACGATATCGACTGGCTTCTCGGGTCGATAGAGCATCGCATCGCCGGTCACCCATGTGATGCCCAGTTCCTTCGGCGTGGACTCCGCTGCCGCGCGCGCCGCGAAGGGATTCAAGTCGATCCCGGTGAGCTGCACCGCGAGGCCCCGTCTCTTTGCCCAGCGTGCAATCTGTCGCAGATAGTCGCCGCCACCGCAGCCCACATCCACGATGTGGATCGGACTGTCCGATCCGCGCGGCAGGCGCTCCAACCACGCCAGGGTTGGCCGGTAACCCAGCAGCCAGCGATTCACCGTCTCGAGACTCCGCATGCAGTCGCGGAAGTCTTCGTAACTGACATCGCCATCCATCAGCTCCGGCAGTTCGCGCGGAGAGGCCCGCTGGCTGAAGTCGATCGGTGTACTAGACCACATGGAAGCGCATCGTCTCCGCTGTCAGTCCCGGACCAAAGGATATCGCGCAGCCATGCTGCCCAGGCCGCGCCTGCTGCATGATCCGCTGCAGTACAAACATTACCGTCGCCGACGACATATTGCCGAAGCAGGAGAGCACCTCGCGCGACGCCGCCAGCGCATCGGCTGGCAGCTCCAGGCCTTGCTCCACCGCGTCCAGGATCGAACGGCCGCCGGGATGCACGGCCCACAGGTCGATGTCATCGCGCTCGGCCATCAGTTCGCCCTCGTGCAGTGCGCGGCCGAGTACAGTAGGCACCATGCCAGAGAGCAGCATGTCGAATCCCAGACCGCCAATCTTCCAGGTAATCAGCCCGCGGGTCTCTGGCACCATCACCGCCTTGAAGCTCTCCAGCGCGAAGCCTTCCTCGCGTGCGGTAATCAGGCTGGCTGCCGCGCCGTCGGCGAAGACCAGGAAGGAGAGCACCTGCTCCAGCTCCTGCGTCTCCTGGAAGTGCAGCGTACACAGCTCAAGGTTCAGCATGAGCACACCCGCGTTCGGGTCTGAGCGTACGATGTGCCGCGCCAGCTTCAGCGCATTGATCGCCGCGTAGCACCCCATGAATCCGACCATCGTGCGCTCCACGCCGGGCGAAAGCCCAAGATGCTCGACGATCTCAAAGTCCAGCCCCGGCGCATAGAGCCCCGTGCAGCAGGTCACCAGAACGTGCGTTATGCCAGCGCGTTCCTGCTCACTCAATGCGAGCCGGTCCAAAGCCTTGCGCATCAATACCGGCGCGCTCTGTTCAAAGAGGTCCATACGCCGTGACGTGTCGGGAAAGCTCCCCAGCCGATAAAACTCATGTGCATCGCGCGGAGAGCCCTTCCGCGGATCGAGGAAGGAGTAGCGATGCGCGATCTCCGCGCGGCCCACCATGCGGCGGAAGACCCTGCTCAGCCGCGGGTCAATCAGCATCTTCTCGGCAAAGAGGACGAAGGCGTTGTGCACATCATGCTCTGGTACGGCGGTCGCGATGCGGTTCAGGTAGGCCGTAGTCAAGCTGTCGAGGTCCTCAGCCCTGAGTATAGCGTCTCGATTCCGGGCATCTTTCTTTGGAGAAGCCCGGAGTGCCGGCAGCAGACGGTGCGCATACGCTTGGATGCCTGGCAATAAGAGGAGATCCACGCACCTGCGCTTGCGACCTGGGCATCGCCGCAGGAACCGCGGGGAGCGGCATTGGCGCGTCGTTGGTGATTCCGCAACACCCGCTGGCTGCCCCGTTTGCGGGCCTCGCGATCGGTCTGAACGTGTTGCTCACGGCGGTCCTGGCACTGCTTATCTCACTGTCGCTCAGACACTGAACCCCGGCTGCGAAACGGGAGCAGACAAGGCCTCCCAGTTGCCGGACGCGATCTTGTTGCGGTCCTGGTCGCTGAGCCGAGCAGCCTCCAGGAAGGTTCGCGCACCGCCCTGCGGCAAGGATGCGTACGGGTAGTCCGCAGAAAAGAGGATGCGGTCCGGGCCGAGGACTTCAACAGCCCAGCGCAGGTAGCGCTGGCTGAGAATGCCACTCGCTGTAACGGAGACGTGCTGCTGAAAGTACTCCGAGATGCGGCGAGGCAGCCTGGCGGGAGCAGTGATGAGGTCGATGCGGTCGAGATAGAAGAGCACCACCTCTCCCCAATGGCCGGTTACAATCTGTAGGTTCGGGAAGCGGTCGAAGACACCGGAAAGCACGAGCCGGACGATCTGGATGCCGGCTTCGTAGTGCCACCCAATCGCTGGACGGGCGAAGAGAGCATCAATCTCCGTGCCGAACCCGGAATAGCAGGCATCGAGCACGCCTTGCTGCGGCGACTGGGGATGGATGTAAAGTGGCGTTCGCAGCGCATCGGCCGCCTCGAAGACAGGCCAGAACTCCTTGTCGCTCAGGTTTCTGTCGCGTGTACGTCCATGCAGCATCGCGCCCTTCAGGCCCAGCTCACGCACGGAGCGCTCGAGCTCCTTTGCCGCCGATTGAGGGTTCGGAGTAGGCAGAGTCGCGAAGCCCTGGTAACGATCTGGCTGGGAGCGGACAACGGAGGCAAGCTGATCGTTGGCGGAGCGGGCAAGCTCTACGGCGGTTGAGGGATCGAGGTTCTGCACGCCCGGTGTCGTCAACGAGAGCACCGCGACGTCGATGCCTGCGTCGTCCATGGCGGCAAGCCGCCGCGGTCCAAAGTCGAGCAGGCGCTCGGCCTTATCTGCAGAGAGCGAACCCTTCATGGCGAGATCCTGCCAGCGGGGATCGACTTTCTCCCATGCCTCCACAACCTCTTTGGTTGCGAAGTGTTCTTCCAATGCGACGATCTTCACGTCTGTCCCTCCGGGTCTCGGCTGCTGTCGTTAGGTTCGATGCACATCGATTGTGCATTTCTCCAAATGCTTTGCTCAGTGGTGTCCGAGGACGACGTTGCTCAGGATCGCGCCGCCGAGCGCAGCGGCAAGGGCCAGTGGCATTGCGACGGCACCCACTTTCAGGAACTTCCAGAAGCTCACGTCGACCATGTCCGCGCCTGCGTCGCCGCCAGAGTGCTTGCGGAGAGTGAGCAGCCAAAGGATCGTTGCCAGCGATCCGGTGACGGAGAGGTTGGGGCCGAGGTCCACGCCGATGAGAACGGCATTGGCGATGAGGCCCTTCGTGTGAGCGGCTTGTATCGTTGCGCCCGCGATCAGCCCCAGGGGAAGGTTGTTGACGATGTTGTTGGCGATCGCGACGACGAAGCCGACAATCAGGGCGCCGTAGTTCTGGCCCAGGCGGGACGCCCAGGCGAGCCAGTGCTGGGTGAGGTTCAAGGCACCCTGGCTCTCGACCGCATCGACCATGACGAACAGACCGGCGACGAGCAGCAGGGTCGCCCAACTGATCTCACGGGCAAGCCGGATCGGACTGGCCTTTGCCTTGATGGAGATGACGGCAGTGATGGCGAGTGCGGCGAGGCAGGTGGGCAGGCCAAGATCCTTCTTCAGTGCAGAGGCGGTGAGGAGCACCGCAATCATCAGCGCAAGACCGGCGAGGACCAGCTTGCCGTTGCCGATGAGCTTTGCATCATCGACTTCGCAATCGATGCGTTTGCCGAGGTCGTGGCGAAAGAGGAAGCGCATGACGAGGAAGGTGACCACAATGGAAAGAAGCGACGGGAAGGCGAAGTCCGCGAGCCATGTGCCGAGCGGCGGCATGCCGGTGCGGAAGACCACAAGGTTTGCGGGGTTGGAGATGGGGAGCACAAAGCTGGCGGCGTTTGCGATCAACGCGCAGACGAAGAGGTATGGAAGCGGCGAAACCCTGGCTTTCCGCACAGCCGTCAGGATGGCCGGGGTGAGGACGACGGCTGTTGCGTCGTTCGACATGAAGATGGTGACGAGCGTTCCCACCCCATAGACCAGGAAGAAGAGTCGCGAGCAACTGCCTCTGGCCCCGCGCACGGCGACGGAGGCTACCCAGTCGAAGACGCCTTGTTCGCGCGCCAGTTCGCTGAGCAGCATCATTCCGATGAGGAAGAGGTAGACGTCGCTGCCCTTGGCGACGGCCTGTGCGGCCAACGTGAGCGGGATGAGCCGAAGCGCGATGAGGAGCAATGCCCCGGTGGAGATCCACCACACCTCCGGGATGCCGCGCGGGCGAGTCAGCATCAGGGCGATGCTGACGGCGACGATGAGAGGAAGGACGAGATGCGCGAGCGCCGGCTGAAGGATCACCACTTCTTTCCGTTCTTGTTTGGTCCGAGCCGGTTTCGAATCAGCCTACCGTCCAATCCCGCGCTTCGGAGTTTCGTTTGGGCTGAGCGACAGAGAACCGTGAGACTAAGATGCGATGGCCCATACTCGGGATTGCATAGAAGTCGGTGATTTCAGGTCCGAGCTTGCCGCAACGGCTGGCTTCAGCGCGGCGGCCGAGGAGGGTACTGTTCCCGGTGCACCCCCGGAGATGCAGAGACCGCGAACAAGGGTGCGGTGAGCGCAAGGCTCTGGCCGCTGATGCCGGGCGCGGCGCGCGTGTGATGTCTCTCCAATGCATTGCATGTCTTGGGGTCCCGAGCCGCAGATCCTTCGACTCCCTTTGGTGCAAAATCGCATGAAACTTGGCTCAAAATGACACTTCAAATTTTCAACGATCTTCTCGGACTCGATACTCGCGGGTCGTTGGAAGAACAATAGGGTGCAGACGAACCCGAGTGGAAACTGCCTCTTTCCCGCCGATTCATACGCAGGGGGCGGAAGTGCGTCACAATAGAGGACTGGAGTCGGGCGGGGGAGGCAGGGTTGCCGAGAATCAACTTTCAACAGCAACTGGTGGCGCTGAAGGACAAGCTGCTTGCCATGGCGGCGCTGTCGCAGCAGGCGCTGGAGTTTTCGGTGGAGGCGTACATCGCCGGCGACCTGGCGCTGTGCGACCATGTGCTGGAGATTGAGGCGGCGATCAACGCGGCAGAGACTTCGGTGGATGAGATGGCCTACGACCTGCTTGCGAAGGAGCAGCCCATGGCGATCGATCTGCGCTTCATCCTGTCGGTGATCAAGATCAACAGCGACCTGGAGCGGATCGGGGACCAGTCGACGAACATTGCAAGGCGGGCGCAGTCGCTGCGGGACGCGCCGCGGATCTCTCTTCCAGTGGACATCCAGGAGATGGGCGAGCGGGTCGGGGTGATGATCCGGACGGCGATCCAGGCGCTGCTGGAGGCGGACGCGAAGCTGGCGGAGTCCGTGCTGGCGATGGACGACGAGGTGGATGAGATGAACCGCGCGGTGCAGACGGAGCTGGTGGGGGTGATGCAGCAGCACTCGCTGTTCAGCGAGCAGGCGCTGAACGCGATTCTGATCTCACGGAATCTGGAACGGGCGGCAGACCACGCGACGAACATCGCCGAGGATGTGATCTTCTGGATCCGGGGCTCGGATGTGCGGCATAAGATGTCGCTGGATGGGGTGGACTAGGGCAGCGGGTCTTCTCGGCGGGGCGTTGTCGGATTTCTCTTGGCAACGCGTGTGCGAGAAAGCGGGCTAGACCTGCACACGGGCGGCGATGGGGAAGCGGCGGCCCATGCCGAAGGATTTGGCGGTGACCTTCAGGACGGGGGCGGCCTGCTGGCGCTTGTACTCGCAGCGTTCGACGAGGTTCAGCACACCGCGGACGAGGGCGACGTCGAGGTTCTGGTCGCGGGCGATCTGTTCGGCGGAGCAGTAACGCTCGACATAGGCTTCGAGGATAGGGTCAAGGATCTCGTAGGGCGGGAGAGAGTCGGTGTCTTTCTGGCCGGGGCGGAGTTCGGCTGAGGGCGGTTTTTCGATTGTGGCCAGGGGGATGCTTTCGCGGTCGCGGTTGGCATAGCGGCTGAGGTCGTAGACGCGGGTCTTGGCGACGTCGCCGATGACGGCGAGGGCGCCGACCATGTCGCCGTAGAGGGTGCAGTAGCCGGTGGACATCTCGCTCTTGTTGCCGGTGGTCAGGACGAGCGCGCCGAACTTGTTGGAGAGAGTCATGAGCAGGCAGCCGCGGACGCGGGACTGCAGGTTCTCTTCGGCGAGGCCGAAGGGAAGGCCGGCGAAGAGGGGCGCGAGGACGGTCTGGAAGTTCTCGAAGACGGAGTGGATGGCGAGGAGTTCGAAGCGGATGCCGAGGTTGCGGGCGAGGGCGCGGGCGTCGTCGATGGAGCCGCTCGAGGAGAACTCGCTGGGCATCCCGACGCCGATGACGTTCTCGTGGCCCAGGGCTTCGACGGCGATGGCGGCGACGAGGGCGGAGTCGATGCCGCCGCTGAGGCCGATGAGGACCTTGGAGAAGCCGCACTTGCGGACGTAGTCGCGGGTGCCCAGCACGAGGGCGTTCCAGATGTCGGCAGTATCGTCGCTGCGTCTGGCGGATGGCTCGGTTGCGGGGCCGGCCGGCGCGGTGTCGAAGAGGACGATGTCTTCCGCGAAGGATGCGGCCTGAGCGATGAGTCTGCCATCGGGGCCAAGGACCATGGAAGAGCCATCGAAGATGAGGCTGTCGTTGCCGCCGACCTGGTTGACCATTGCGACGATGGCGCGGTGACGTCTGGCGAGGGCGGCGAGCATCTCGCGGCGAACCGAGGGCTTGCCCTTCCAGAAGGGCGAGGCGGAGATGTTCAGAATGACGCGCGGGTCTGGGGTTTCGCCGCCGCGGAAGCCGTCCCATTGCCGCATGAGGTCTTCGACGGGGTCGACGGGGTATAGTCTGCGGGGCCAGAAGCCCTTGTCGTTCCAGGCGTCCTCGCAGATGGTGATGGCGAGGGTTTCGCCGCAGATGCCGGTGAGAGATTGCTGGCGGGCCGGCTCGAAGTAGCGCTGCTCGTCGAAGACGTCGTAGAAGGGGAGGAGCATCTTCTGCTGGACGAAGGCAACCTGGCCGCCCTGGAGCAGGGCGGCCACATTCTTTACCTGTTTGCCGATGGCGGAGACGAGCGGCATGGCAGTGCCGCACAGGATGGCGGGACGGCCGGGGTCGGAGGTCTGGGCGGCGATCTCGTGGAGGGCGTCTTCGGCGCGGAGAAGGAAGTCGCGCTTCTCGAGGAGGTCAGCTGGGGGGTAGCCGCAGACGGCGAGTTCGGGAAAGGCGACGAGGCGGGCGCCGAGGTGCGCGGCGCGGGCGGCAAAGTCGAGGATCTTTCGGGTGTTTCCGGCGAAGTCGCCGACGGTGGGATTGATCTGGGCGAGCGCGATCTTCACAGATTCAAGTTTAGATCATGGTGCGGGGCGCGCGGCAGGGAGACAACGGGGTGTAGGACGGAAAAGGCAGATTCCGTTCGGGAAGCACAAGGGCGGAATGACAATATAAGGCGTTTTTGGGGGTGTACGTCCCACGCCTCAGAAACGACGCGGGGCACCCGGAGGATCAGGAACCAGTTCCCATGATGACGACGCCGACGGTGCGGGCGAGGATCTTGAGGTCGAGGGCGAGGCTCCAGTTTTCGACGTAGGCGGTGTCGAGGGAGATGTAGCTGTCGAAGCTGGGGTCCTGGCGTGCCTCGACCTGCCAGAGGCCGGTGAGACCGGGAAGGACGTCGAGCCGTTTAAGGTGGGACAATTCGTACTGCTCGACCTCGGAGGCGATGGGGGGCCGCGGGCCGACGAGGCTCATATCGCCGAGGACGACGTTGTAGAGCTGCGGCAGTTCGTCAAGGGAGTACTTGCGGAGCTTGGCACCGCAGCGGGTGATGCGGGGGTCGTTGACGATCTTGAAGAGGATGCCCTTGCGCTCATTCATGTGCTCCAGGTCGGCCTTGAGCTTGTCAGCATTTGTGACCATGGTGCGGAACTTGTAGCAGTCGAAGGTGCGGCCCTTGCGACCGATCCGCTTGGCACGGTAGAAGACCGGGCCCGGGGAGTCGAGCTTGACCCAAATGGCGATGGCGAGCAGAAGCGGCGAAAGGACGATGAGGCCGGCGGTGGCGAGGGTGAGGTCGAGGGCGCGCTTGACGAGGTAGGCACCGATGGGGAAGTCGCGGCGGTGGAGCGGGATGGTGGGGAACTGGCCGACGTATTCGACGGGGGCGTTCCAGGCGAGACCGTCGTAGAGGTCGGGGACGACGCGGACGTCGATACCCGCGGTGCGGGCCTCCTGGACGAGGCCGAGGACGAGTTTCTTCTCTGCAGGGACGGAGAGGAAGATCTCATCGACGAAGAGGGTGCGCGCGAGGGTGAGGCAGTTGCGGAAGTCGCCGACGATGTCGACGTCGCCCGACTCGCGCTCTTCTTCGGTGATCGCGACGAAGCCTTTGAAGCGGAAGCCGAGGTGATCGAGCGAGTTGAGGTGGTTGCGGAGGGCGTGGGCGACGCGACCGGCACCGACGATGAGGACGTTGCGGGTCTCGATTCCGGCGCGGAAGCGCTGGTACATCATGCGGCGGCGGACAGTACGGCGGACGACGAGGAGAAAGAAGGTGAGGAGAAGGGTGAGGCCGATCTCCAGGCGGGAGATGAGGGCGCCGCTGGAGATGTAGAGGGTTCCGCAGAGCGTGAGACCGGCGACGATGGTGGCGTGGACGGTCATGCGCAGCTCGTGCAACCCGCTCATCTGCTGGATGGGGCGATAGAGGCCGTAGGTCCGCATGAAGAAGACCAGGCAGAGGCCGAACCAGAGGATGTAGGTCATGAACACGCTCTGGGAGGACAGCGCGATGCCGGGCACACCATCGAAGGACCAGCCGTGGAACAGGGTGGAGTTTCTGAGGCGGATGGCGAGGACGCCGGCGAGGAGAACGGAGATGAGGTCAAGGGAGGCGGAGACGAGGCCGGTGACGGAGGGCCGATTGAAGAGGCCGTAGCTCGAAGTTGAGCCGCCCGCACCGGAACGCGTGTTGTCCGCGACGCTGATGGGACGCAAATAATCTGGAGCTGCCACTATCGCCTCCTTGCAAAATTGACCAACGCCGAGACCGAATCGCTGCGGGATGGTTGTGAGAATGAACCCGGCGGCCTGACGAAGGCTGCGATGAACGGGAATTTCCTTAGAGCCGGGATTGGACGGTTCCGATTCGATTGTGTCGATCTCATCCGTTCCATTCCGGGGGCTTCAAGTCCGTATGGGCCCAGGTGCTGCGTGTTCCAGGTGTGCGAGTTGCCGTTTCTTAGAACTTTGTGGACAGCGGTTGGAGCGTCTCCCAATCCTTTTGGTCCACGTCTGCAGAGATATTTGGATTCGTCGGGTATCGTTGAAGTGGATATACTTCATGCACACCCCCGTGACCAACCATACATAATCTGGAATAGCACTGTCAACGGTATTTTTATCTTCCGCGATCTGAAAGTACCCATCGATCTTCGCCGCCGTCCGGTGCCGTTGCGCGATCATGCAGGCAGCACAAGGGTGTCGAGGTTCAGGAACTCCTGCAAAACGGGATCTGAGCTGGCTTCCATCTCCGCCATGGTGCCGAAGAAGCGAGCCTTTCCCTGGTCGAGGAAGACGACGCGGTCGGCGAGCTTCTTGGCGAATCGCATATCGTGGGTGACGACGATACTAGTGAGATGCAGTTGGTATTTGAGGCGTTTGATGAGATCGCCGAGGAGGTGTCCCATGAGGGGGTCGACCATGGTGGTGGGCTCGTCGTAGAGGATGGCCTCGGGCTGCGAGGCGAGGGCGCGGGCGATCGCGACGGAACGCTTCATGCCGGTGGAGAGGTCGGAGGGCAAGAGATTGTCCATGCCGGCTACGCCGACCATCTCGAGGAGGCCTTTGGAGACCTGGAGGATCTGGTCTTCGGCGAGCTCCTTGTGCTCGCGGAGGGGGAAGGCGACGTTTTCACCGACGGAGATGGAGTCGAAGAGAGCGCCGTTCTGGAAGACCATGGTGACCTTGCGGCGGATCTGCTGCATCTGGGCCTCGTCGAAGCCGGCGATATCCTCGCCGGCGACGCGGACGATGCCGCTGTCGGGCTTAAGGAAGCCCATGAGGATCTGCAGCGAGACGGATTTGCCGACGCCGCTCCGGCCGAGAATGCAGAGAGTCTCGCCGGAGTTGACGAAGAAGCTGACGTCCTTGAGGACGACGAAGTCGCCGAAGGACTTGGAGACTGACTCAAAGGCGATGTAGCTTCCGGGCTTGTTGCCCTGGTCGGGGACGGCTTCGGCGGCGGCCTCGTTCTGCTGGGCGGCCTGCTCCATGAACTCTTCGACCTGGGCGGCGGTCTCGGCGCTATCGGCGGCCTCAGCGGAGCTCTCCGGGAGCGGCTCGGTGTCCGGGCGGGGAGAATCGCCCACGGGATCGGCGTGGGGTGAGATTGGCGGAGACGTCTGGAGTTCGGTGTGTTCTGATTCGGGCATCCGTTACAGTCCTTGCTCTGTGTGATGCGATCTGCATGGTTCGAATGCGGACTACGTCGAAGTTCCAGCCTCACCATCCTACTGGAGCAGGCGATAAGTCGCTGGGGGAGATTAGAAGTTCACCCGTCACAACCGACTATCGGCCCGGAAGGGAGTTCGCTTCTGCGTCAACTGCCCTTTGTTCCGTTGCGGCGGAGAAAGGTTTCCGCTTCGAGGACATCATCGGCGGTGTTCAGGTTTGTGAACCAACGGAGGTGCGATCGCTGCTGTATCTCTGACAGGGCCCATGCTGGGGGATAGCCTGGTGGCTCGCGTTGAAGGATCGAGGTGTGGTGTACCCGCGATTGCAGCGAGAGTATCCCCCCTGCATCCTGAGACGCCAGAAGCGCGGCGGCGGATTGGAGCACCGGAGTAACTTTATAGCGCCCTTCGGTAAGTGCCTGTGCGATAAACGGATGCAGGGCGCGATGGAGGAGGCTGACGAGGGGTTGAGGCCGATCGTCGGCGAGGACGTGACAGACAGCCTTACCGCGGCTGGCGGCGGTTGTCCATTCGGCAAGGAGCGCGGCAAGAAGAGGCGCGGGAAGAAAGGGCATATCGACGGGGATGAAGAAGGCCCAGTCGGCGAGGCGGCTGTGTTCGAGATCGGCGAGCGCGGCCTCCATGCCGCCGAGGGGACCGCAGAGGGGGTGGAGGTCGGGGATGGCGCGGTCGGCGCCTTCGAGGCTCTGGCGGTCTCCCACGACGGTAATGGTTACCTGTCCCTGATCGTCGCGCAGGAGAGGAACGGCGCGGAGGGTATCGACGGCGCGGCCGAGGAGGGTGCGTCCGGCGAGCGGGAGCATGGCTTTGTCCTGGCCCATGCGGGAGCTTCGGCCGCCGGCGAGGATGTAGGGTCTGATACGCAGCATGAGGTCAGGCCGCGCCGACCTCGGCGAAGAAGCGGATGATGGACTCGATGCCGCGGTGGAAGTTGGCGAGGTGGAACTTCTCGTTTGGGGCGTGGAGGTTGTCGTCTGGGAGACCGAAGCCCATGAGGACGGTGGGGGTGTGGAGTTCGCGGACGAAGTCTCCGACGATGGGGATAGAGCCGCCGCCGCGGACGAAGACGGTCTCCTTGCCGAAGACCTCGCGCATGGCGCTGGTGGCGGCCTTGACGTAGGCGTTGTCGGTGCTGACGACGATGGGGTCGCCGAAGTGGATGAGGCGGACGTCGAGGACGATGCCTTTGGGGCAGATGGAGAGAACGTAGTCGCGGTAGAGCGCGAAGGCTTCGGCGGGGGTCATATCCGGAACGAGGCGGAGGCTGACCTTGGCGACGGCCTTCGCGGGGATGACCGTCTTGGCGCCGGTGCCGATGAATCCGCCGGGCATGCCGTGGACATCGAGGGTGGGGCGGGCCCAGGTGCGTTCGAGGGCGGAGTAGCCGGGCTCGCCGGTGAGGGCGATGGAGCCGATCTCGGTCTCGCGGTAGTGCTCCTCATCGAAGGGAAGCGCTCGCCAGGCGGCGAGTTCAGCCTGGGATGGCGCGGCGACCTTGTCGTAGATACCAGGGATCAGGAGTCTGCCGTCCTCGTCTTTCAGTTTCGCGATGACCTGGGCGAGGGCGACGAAGGGGTTGGGAGCTGCCCCGCCGTACATGCCGGAGTGGAGGTCGGTGCGGGCGCCGCGGGCCTCGATCTCGGTGTAGATCATGCCGCGCAGACCGACGCAGAG
>Ga0209208_10006868_pt1 | contig 15629 bp, 14 predicted proteins | sample S1TSphfallax_3_FD_187694 | JGI IMG/M metagenome (GOLD analysis project Ga0209208, IMG submission 187694) | Host-associated microbial communities from peat moss isolated from Minnesota, USA - S1T2_Fd - Sphagnum fallax MG (SPAdes) (version 2) | ecosystem: Host-associated > Plants > Peat moss >...
AATAAAGAGTAAAAAATAAGAAAAAATAAAACTTATAAATATTGAAGAAAAACCCTACTTGAAAAAGAATGAGGTGTGTCTTTTTTCTCCAAACTTCAAACTGGGGACTTCACAGTGGCCAAAAGTCACGGGCACCCATTAGTCTCACATAATTGTTACATGGAGCCATCAAGCCTTTCAACCAAACATATTGCATTTGCTACTTTTTTCACCCTCTCAATGGTATTAAAACATTGGTTATTATTATGGAATCTCATTTTTTCATATCATCTTATGTGGAGGATCCATTGTTATAAAATATAAAATATGCATATTATTTTTCATATTAGAATTCCAATGATGAGTTTTCTCGAAGTTGGTATAAGGAATATTATGCATAATTATTTGTATGGTTGTCCATTGCCAATTCCAACTAACTAGAATGTGAAAAATCATTTGAAAACTTAGTTACCTCACTCATTTTCTAATAACTACCTTCCTCCTTTCTTAATAATTACCTCATTCCAACTCACTAAAATGTGAAGAATTGTATGAAACCTAACAACTTCACTCTTTTTTTATAAAGCTACCTCATTCATTTCCTCTACCCACCAACATGAATATAAAAGAACAAATTAACATGTGCTTTCTCATCTCCATAATATTTAACTATTGAAAACCATATGAAAACATAAGGGAAAAAAAAATGTTGACCCTCACTAATAATGCAAAGCAATGTGAAGCTCAAGAATCTTTGGATATGTTTGGGCCAAAATGGCCTTTGGGATATTGATTCCTTATTTTGTGCTTGTTTCAAATCACCTCCAATGAATATTCAACTTCTTCATGTAAGTGTAATGAACACATTATTATGTGTGAAGCCTTTGCTTATTTCATTTTTGAAGTCAGATTTCGTTTGATTTTTTAATATCTCATTAGTCAAAATTTAGTATAGTATAATGACAGGTTGAAAGGGCATTTTGTTGTTTGAGGGCATGGGAATGAGGACGGCGGCCCAACTTCCCAAGCCCAAAAACAACAAAATATCCAATGTGACTTGCCATTAACCTACTTAAAAACCTGACCTAATTTGAAATTGTGCAAGAAGGTTATGCTTGGTAAGGTGTGCCTCGTTATCTATGTGGAAGGTTTTGCTTTGGAGAGAACATCCAAATACAAAGCAAAAATTAGGTCAGTTTTAAAGTCTAGTTAGCAATGTGCTCACAATGTTATTAAAAATAGGGTTTCTACATTTTGGGATGCTACCAATGTTAGTCTTGCACAAACATAATATTTTTTCATGTCAAAGTTTTGCACAAGGAATAGTTATTTTCAAAACTCCACACCAGAAAAAAAAGAACTAACAAGACCAAAACTAGGAAACCAAAATTTCCCACTAGCAATAAAACTTTAATTATTTCCTTAAAGAAGCAAGAGATTTTTTTGCATATTTGTCCCTCCATTCTCTTGATCATCATCAATTTTTTTAAAGAACATGTTCAAATTGTTCTTCGAAAGATATTGTGAGCTACATCATTATAAACAATAAGATTAGATCCTATCCAACTTACATTCATAGTAGAACCCACCCCCAATTGGTAAAACTTGTGTACACGATTTCTGATTTTTAATTGGTAATTGCATTTCTTTTAGGGTTTAAGGTTACTTGTGTTGAAAAATTGATGAAGAAACAGAGAATAAAGATATAAAAAACACAACTATATTACAAAACTCTCCACTCAACCTTAGGATCACACAAGTTACTACAAATTTGAGGATCACACAAGTTTCAACCTTAGGATCACACAAGTTACTACAAATTTGGGGATCATACAAGTTGCTACAAGTTTTATCAGTCAACCCCAGATTTAGCCTATTTCTAAATAGGAGTTGAACATTGGCATGCAGATGTTCTCTTCCTTAATATCCCATGCACAAGATCATCATCCCATGCAGATGTTAATTCACACTGAGGCGCGAAAGATTTTTGCGCTCGACACGGACAGATTTGAATTTGCTTCAAGCACATCTTCTAACATTTCATTGCAAGAAAAGCGTTCTGAGGTCGTGCTTTCTTTCCTCTCCCCCCTCCCCTTTTTTGTCGGTTGCAATACAGGCATGAATTGAAGCTTTGGTTGTTGTAATCATCATCATCGCCACCCAGTTTTCTTGCACGGGAAGAATTGTAGCTTTGATCGTACAATGCTTGACAGATATGGTCCTCATTGGTCCTCATTGATCCTCAACCAGAGCTATCAATTCTTGTATCAATTCTGTTGGAAGATTGTTCCATTCAGTGCAAGCTTGTAATGTATGCTTCAAGTTTTGGGGTTTTGGAAGATATCTTGTTGTATGTATTCCAGTTATTGAAATGTAACCTTTGAAAATAGTTTTGTGAGGTCTGGATTTCTTTCCTCTTATTCTACTAGACGTTTGTTCGTTGAATGCAAGTTTGCAATCTATGGCTGCAAGTTTTAGGGTTTGGAAGATATCCTTTTGCATGTATTCGAGTCCTTGAATTGCAACCTTGGAAAAAAGTTTTGTGAGGTCTGGCTTTCTTCCCTCTTATTGTGCTAGAAGCTTGTTCCGTTGAATGCAAGCTTGCAATCTATGGCTCCAAGTTTGTAAGATATCCTGTTTTATGTATTTGAATGATTGAAATGTAACCTTGGAGAAAAGCTTTGTGAGGTCTGGCTTTCTTTCCTCTTATTCTGCTAGAAGATTGTTGCGCTGAATGCATCCTTGCAATCTCCAGCTTCAATTTTTAGGGCTTTGTAAGATATCCTCTTGTATATATTCGAGTGATTGAACTGTAACCTTGGAAAAAAGATTTGGGAGGTCTGGCTTTCTTTCCTCTTTTTCTTCTAGAATTTTGCTCCATTGAATGCAAGCTTGCAATCTGCAGCTCCAAGTTTTAGGGTATGATATCCTCTTGTATGTATTCAAGTTATTGCAATGTAACCTTGGAATTTTGTAAGTTACATTTGAGATGATCCAGATGCTGTAAGACTTTTGAACTGGAGTTTTATCACTGCATGCAAGAACTAAATCTGTAAATACAATCAAGAATTTATTTTCCCCCTTTTCAATGTGGTTTTCTTTTTTTTTTTTGGCAGAGCTTGATGGATTTTATTTTGGCTAAGGCTCAGCTCTTGGACACATGTGATCACTCTAGCTGCTAAGATATATATTTTGTGCTCAAGGCTTTTGAGCTTGATGTTAAATTGTCAGGTTTGCAGAGTTGTTGGGGGTCAAATATTCACCCATCTGTCCAAAACTCTGATGCCATTTTCAGTTGCAGCAGGGTCCTGGGATTGCAGTTTGGGGAGCAAACTTGATCCTTTGATTGCAGCTTTGGAAAATGAGTATCTCTAATTGCAGAGAGATAGAAACTCCTGTCAGATACTGCATTACCTGCAAAAGTGGAGTACAGAATGCAGGCTTAGAATAGCAGATTCTTCTAGGCAAAATGATGAGATTTGGGCGTTTGGTACGGGGTGCGATTCAAGTACTAAGGGGGAGAGCCCCAGATGATGTTATCCACCACCAGACAATGGTCATCCAAGAACAGACTTCACAGGTATGCCTCAAGTCCTTGAATTCCATCTGCTACTGTATATTGCCTCAGAGGCTCTTCTTGATCACTGCAACATAACCCAGACTGAGCTTGTTGAGTCCATCAGTTCATAGCAATGCAGAAAGTTAGTTTGTTTTTCTTTCAGAGTATTGCTCTCTGTTGACCACAGTTCTGTGTATGGAATGAAGCTTCAGGAGGCTAGGGCAGCAAAAGAGAAGAAACTTGAGGATGAAGCCCTTTTGAAGCTCCAGTCTGTGGTGGAGGAGATGCAGCAGCTCAAAGAGAGTCTCATTGCTGTGGTATGTTGAATATGAGCTCTCTCTCAAGCAATGAAAGTGGCAACAGGTCAGCTGACATGTTTTTCCATCCCTGCTTTAGCAAGACAACCTTATTTCCTTTCTTTTTGTTATCAGGAAGCTGCTGCAGTGGAGCATGTAGACCAGATTGCCAAAGAAGCAGAGACACAGCTACAAGAGGACTGGAGCAGAAAGGAGAGCACAATTGTGGGTGGAGCCATGGAAGGTCAGCAGATTGAAGCAGGGGTGAACCCAGCTGAGCAGATTCAAGCTGATTTGTCTCTAAAAGAATCTGTTGAAGATTCCCAGTGCTATACAAAAAGTTCACAAGTACCAGTGAACTCTTCTGACAAAGTAGTCACCCCTTCTCCTTGATTTCACAGATCCTGTGTGTCAAGTCACATTTTGTAGTTCCAGCTTGCCTTTCAATTCTGTTATATAGTCATGGCAGTGACTGCTATTCATGATGAAGGTGATGGTCTGACACTTTGTGAGCAACACTCATGGGTTATGACTATACCCATTGTCACGTTACTTTCAAAGTGTTGTCTTGGAGTTTTCTCTGAATCTCATAGATATGCTACATGCAGTCTTAACTGAGTCTGTTGATGTTGTAGAGCTCACATGAAAGTGTTTCATTATGTTAGTGAGTGATCAGTCATCTCTGGCATGGAGGAAATGCACAGAGGAGAACTAGGGTTCTTGATTTTTGTTTTCAAGAACCTGGTATGAAATTACCACAGATCCTGTGTGGCTCTTCCTTGACTGACATTTTTGTATCATTGTGACATTTGTAAATTTGAGCTGGAAGCTAAGAGGTCCAATTAAATCACTTGGTACTTTAGACCTCAATAGTGATTGAGAATATTTCTTGATTTTCACCAAAGACATGGTTGTCATCTGGATGCAGAGTCATGGCTATGCATGATGATTTCAACAGTCTAATCCTTTCTGAGTGATTCATAAAGCATTAGATTATGCTTCCTTTTGCCACTTTACCAATCTTGGTTTTTGGTGGAGCTAGTACAAGGGTTACCTTTGAAGTTTTATTTTGGAGTTCTCTTTGCAGTCTTAGATGTGCTTTTAGGAGAAATCAAAGGATTTTTAAATTGTGGACTTTGAAATCAGGAAAATTCTGAGATTGGTGGAAGAACTTGTATCAACCTTGTTTGACAACTCCGATTCAGTATGGGTGTTGCTCCCGCTTGCTAGATGACCAAGGGTTATGAGGGCAATTCCACCCACAGTAGTTTGATGGCTTGTAATTTATAATTTGGACAAAGTTCAGGTTTTAAATAGTGTGAAGCTGTGTTTGGACTAGCAAGTGCTAATAGATTTAGAGTTTTCTGAAAAGTTCCATAACAAAATATGATTGGCTTTGATTGACCAGTCAGAATGATGGGCCCATATGTTGGCATTTAATTGATCCTCACTCAACACTATTTACTATTTCATGTTTATCAGTGGGGATGGGGAAATGATTTGAAGACTAATTTGGATGTGGTAGTTGCAAGTAGAAGGCCACTTATGGTGTCTGGATGAATTTGCTTTTAGGTTTTAAGTTTTTGGGGAAATAGTGCCAAACCTTCTATTCACCAAGTGGGTATCTAGGCTTTGAAGGCTTTTGATAGGCGTTTGCTTTGTATTTTTTTGATGGAATCTACTAGGTTTGATGAAGTAATGGATGATCACCACTTCCTAAACTAAGTACAACAAACTAGTTATTCAAATCTTCAAGCATTCATTATATCAACACAAACTCTCATTAAACAGCTTCAAGCATCCAGATTCTGAAAGCTCTTGACAATACTATTATATGATGATAAGCTAAATAGTAAGCAACATAATATGTTCCACACAAACCAAAGAATTTGATGAATCAAATCCCATTCAAATCTAAGATATCAACTAATGTTGTGCTTCATATTTGATTTTGTTAATAACCCCCAGTTCCAAATTTTTGTAATTTTCAAATCAAAGAATGGCTAGTTCTGGTCTTTTTTTTACAAATTTTTTTTTACAAAAAAAAATCAGAATTAAAAGGACCTCTGGTTCCAGTTATTTCAAATACTCAAAGAACCTGCAGATTTCATAAAAGAACCAGCAAAAAACTGTGGGTTCCTGGGTGGTTATTTCATTAAACCTGTCAAGCACAATGTCCAGGTCTTGCTTCAGAAAATTACTCCATTTGTTCTCTAAAATTGTGTTCCATAAGTGATTTCATCAGAACTAAAAGTTGGTACTGGACCACAAAAAGGCTTCCTTGGTCCCATGTTTACTCACATTCCAAAAAGACACCATGGATCCGTGAAAGAACACAGTAGTCATGGAGTATTTTATTCATGAAACCAAATGATTTGGAGTCTCAAAAAGTCTATTTCTCCTTACTGTCAATGAATACAAGAATACAAAGGCAATCCAAAATTGCCAGAGTCAAATTCTGCCATACATGAAAACATCTTTGGGTACAATTATATGTGGTTGATGCCGCATCACCCATCTGCCGGAAACAGCTCTCTTGAGAATTCCTGGGATCTTGTGAGCCAGTTTCAAGGTCAAAGCTGAGAACGCACTCTGTGAAAGAATGGGTTTGCTAACTGGAAGGGACAGGATGTTATACAGATGATTTGAAAAAGGCAAAGAGAAGCGGAAAAATAGTCTGTGTTCATTGGGCTTACACATCATGAATCGCTCCATTCATCCTCTTCGTCACTTCCAGCAAAAGCCTGCATTGGAGACATTTGTTAGAGACATTGTTCAGTGGCCTGATCACCATTGAGACCATCAAATAATCAATATTTCCATGGTCAGATCCTACCCAGTATTCAATCTAGAGCTACCTTTTGGGCCAACTCTAGACCCTAAACCCTAAACCCCTATGCAAGAGATCATGCACTTGCCATGACCACTTTCACAAATACTAGGCCGAAAGGTTTCAATATGCCCTCAAAAATTTTGAAGGCGCCACAATTTCCCTTTGGAAAATTCAAGTGGTGCCTTTGAATAGACGAAGGACTTTTCTGAGAATAGACTTTCACTTGATTCTGTTCACATTAGGAAGGGGCAGAAATTCTGTCTTCAAACAAACTAGATGAAAGGCATTCACTTCTGCACATTCTCAAATGGGTTCATGATTTCTTCTGAAGTCATAGTAATTGCTATGCTCCTTTCATTAAGGGCAAGGGCGAAAAAGTGGGACTTTTGTAACAAGCAGCTGACAAAGAGTGTGATACTCACTTGTCGGATTGCATTTGCTTTCTCCAAAATGACAGCCACATTGATGTTTGTCGACGGCTGAACAACTGGCTCCTTTTTTTGCTCTGTGTGCCGCAGATTGAAGGACTGGACAAGTACACAGAGAAACATTGCAAATTAGAATACAACAAAATACCGGAGCAAAAGAAAAAAAGGAGCTAGTCTTTACCTCTTCTGTGAATGGGTAGTTTGTGTTTTTGGCACTGGAGATGATGATACTTAGTATTATTATGTAATGATCATTTTTATTTTACTTTGAACAGAAAACAGACTAACCTTCGTCCTGATTTGTTCAAATATAACTTGCCGCTCATGATCAGTGGGTGGAACTAGCCTTCTTCCAAGTTCCTGGACTGCCACCTTCATCAACCACCACTCACATTTATGCCACAAAGTTAGAACCAGCATGTCAAACTATGTGTAATATGCAATATAACCTTCAAGAATGAGTTAGGAAGAGATTCTGCACATGAATTGACAAATCTCAAGATCACCCATCTCCACCTGTTAAGCAAGGTTAAAGATTCAACCCTGCTTTTGAAACCCAGGACCAATGCATGGGGAGGCTAGTTATGTCTTTATGAAAATGACATCACTTCAAAACAAGGTACCTATTTGTCTATATTAATTTTTGGAGGAAAACTTTTAAATAAATATTTTGAAAACCTTGAAAAATATCTATGGACTAATCAAGGCAATTCAAGAATGTTTTTTCATTTATGAATAGTTTATATAAATATCAATAACCAAAATCAACCATATTACCTATCAATAAATAAGACTATATTGACATTCACCCCGTTAATAACCAGATAGCATAATAATACCCTCCAAAAACACTGCAGATGTAACCTGATAAAATACAAAGGCAGAGTATAACCTGACAGAATACAATCCAATAAATACAAAGATGGTATAACACAATAAATACAAAGAGTGATACTCCCCAAGGGACTGACCATCACATAGATGGGAGAAACATGTTTTTTTCATTACCGCCATTAAACACTGGAGTAGAGAATCTAGTCTGTGGATAAATGAAAAAGCAGAGTAGAACCAGAAAATACAATACACATCTCTATACATACTCTTACAGATGCCTCTGGAATTCACTGACAGCAGGTGGTACTTACCATGTTTCTGTCATTAGCTGCAATGGCAGTGGCAGGAGCAGTAGGAGCAGAAGCTGAGGAATCCCTTGTCTCATCAGCTGTCTTTCTTAATGCAAACTGTCCAGCTGAAGGAGGTGCAGGTGGACAGAATAAGTGAAGAGGCCTCGTCATTGTTGTTGCTGGCTCAATTGAATCTGATGCTTGCAGCAGTGCATGAGTTTCTGGAATTGAGGTATTATTGAGCTCTGGAATTGCTGCTGGCTGAGAAAGAAATTTGACATTGTGTTCAGATTCTGGTGTTTCTGCAGCATCGTGATGTGAGACAGCTGCTGATTTGGAGGGCAAATCTGCCACCACAATTGGACTGGAACAAGTTTCTGAGGGACGAGAAGGTGATTCCTTGTGTACTGTGTGAGAATGGGCTTCTGATGGAGATGGTGAAAAGGATGGAGAAGTTGAGTCAGGACTCCTGGGTGCCAGATTTGGTGGAAGAAAGAAATCAGGAATGACAAGTTTCAGGGGTAGTTTAGAAACCGGTTCTGACCGGCTTTGCCATCTCAGTTGGGAGCTTGACGATTCCAACCATACTGACTGAGGTGGTGAATTTGAGTGGGACTTTCGGTGGGGTATTTCTCCTGTTCTCAAATCAAAGTTTGGCCAGTTCCATCCCTCACCAAAATCATCAGGGTCAATTGCCCCTGGTTGCTTACGAGCATTCAAATCAAGGCTTCTTGATAGCCTCGGTTCTTGAGTCTCCAAAAGAACTGTGCTCATCCCTTGTTGTGCACAGTTTCCATCTTTGTAATCCAAATTCCCTGCTGGGCTTGTTCTGAACGCAAGATTGAGTTGTGCTGATGGACTTCTTAAGGGAGAGTGAGTATGAGATCCAAGTGAAGCATCTGGTTGAGGCACTGATCTTGGACCATGCAAAGAATCATTTGACACCGGACTCACTGATGGACTTCGTGAATCTTTGATGATAACAGTCCCTGTAGGACTAGGTGGAGCACTTGATTGTGCACCATTCCATCTGTAGCTTCCTGGAGAATTGCTTTGAGAAGATAAGCCATCAGGACTAGCAGGAGTAGGCAGAGCTGCTGTGGATTCACAGCAAGGTGATGACAGTTGAGGAGAACTGTGTTGAGGGTTTGCAACAGGAGTCGATGGAGCACTACTAGACTTGGGGCTATCTGAAGTACCCAGTGGAATAAGTATTGATGTCAATCTCCCTGGCTCACTAGACATAGGTTTCAGCAGAGCAGCACTATTCAGCAAACTCAACGTGGTATTTGTCGGCAACATTGATGGCAGACTGGGTTGAAGCTCAATCCCTGCATCTGATGGATCCTGGTGCATTGATTCCAAGTTTGCTCTAGAGACTGAGGATGGATCGAGCTCTTTTTCTGGTGGAGAGTTCACTTGGGAGTGTTGAAGATCAGGCTCTTGAAGATCAGGCTCCAGAAATTGAGGAGGGCTGTGTAATGGGTATAGCTTTGGCTGTGAGGAGCTGCCAAAAAAAGTTGGATTTGCAGACACAGGGACAGGAGGAGGTGGAGTCTGAGATGGAGTTGTAAGATGTGAAGGCACAGACTCATTTGGTGAAGGGTTTTCTTCCTGTTCCAAAGGAGGAACTGATGCTGGGTAGGGTGATGATGAGCTTGTAAGTGGCAAAGAGAGGAGAATTGGACTCTTGATGGGTGATGATGGATCGCCAGGATCTGATTCAGAACTTGAGCTCCCCTTAAATGATAGTGAGTCCAGAAATCCCCAAGGATAGTCAAGTGTTTCCTGACATGTTGTGCTGAGAGGTAACCCAGATGATGGTGAGGGCATGAGATTCACAACAGGAGATTTGGGTGCTGAAGGACTTGAATGGGCAGAATAGCTGGAGACTGACATTAGTGAGCAGCTGCTTGAATAAGAAACTCTGGAAAGATCTGAGACACCGGGCTCCATAATAGCTTTGCCAGGCATCCAAATGGCTGGGATAGTAGCACTCGGAGATTGTTGATCATGTCCAACTCCCTCAGACTCTTTTTGCACTTGATCCAGAGTTGCAGAAGAAATCTCTTCAATGTGGAGATCGTGTACTTTGGGGACATCCAGTCCATGAGGTGTGTTGTGAGTCAACCCATCTGTACTTGGAGTAAGTTCAAAATTCTCCCTCTCAAGAACCCTTGTCACACTGATAATGCCTTGTTGATGAGAGTGCAAGGTCTTTTCCAGCTCAGCCACTGGCCTCTCAGACTCATCTGATGAAATTGATGAAGATGAAGGACCTCCTGAGACAGTGCCAGAGACTGGAGAAGTGGTCTGGTGAATACAATTAGGGTCAATTTTTGTCTCATCATGCTGAGGCTTGTCAGCAATGGCTGTCTGCTGAAGATGGGAAAGCTTCAGAGTGTCATGATGAGGTATGGGATTTGCTACTTCATAACTCTCACTTACAACAGGCAGACCTTGAGCATGAGCTTCCAAATCAGACTCATCATCAGATCCCATGGTGTTAAGAGCAGCAGCAACAACAACATTATCCCCATCCTCATCAGAACTCTGTTGTGAAAAGCTTCCACCCTGGTTTGACACTTCACTGAGTTCCAGCGAACTCTGCCTCAAGATTTTGCCCACTGGAGCTCCATCATTGACATCCACTGATGCTTGTATCAAAGCTTCTTCTACAGACATGTGTACTGCTGCTTCACCAACATCCTTCAAACTATGGCTTGAAAGTTTCCTTATCATCTGCACAGTCTCCTCTGACTCCTCCTCCATTGAATTTTTCCAGGAGATTTTCTCTTCCATACTTGTAGACACTCTGTCCTCCTCCTTTGAATTACACCTTGATGGCATACCACCACTCATGCCTGCTGCTGCAGCCTCAACAATATCTTCCCTCAAATTGCCCCCTGAAATTTGGTCTGCAATAGCTGTTGCCTCAGTAGCCTCTCCCAATATGCACCTTGAAGCATGAATGAGCACATTTGCTGCCTCACGGTCCTCCATCCCAACAAGAACTGGAGCACTTGCTTCAGATAGAGCATCAGACCCATCCTTAGTCTCCTCTCTCTTAATCTCCTGAGCCTTATCAGAAAAGGTGGCAGCCTCATTGTCCCTAGCACTTCTTTTGAAAGGCTCATTTGGCAGGGCTTCTTCACTGGCAACTATATCCAGTTTGCTGGCAGTGCCACTGGTATGTCTCAACAAACCCACTGAAGATTCTTCAGCTGCATCTACTACTGCCGTGGGAACCACAGCAGCAGAGCTTCTCCATTTCTGAATACCAGCTGCACTGTGGGAAGCAGGTAGCCGCTGCTGGCTCATGTCAGGCTTCTCAACCTTCAAGCTAGAGGCCAAGTGATGATGATGTGGAAGGCCATCAAAATCCTCAATACTTGCTGCTAACCCATAATGCACCCTGCAGTTTTTTGCATGTACTGGGTGAGAAAGTTTTCTTATGCAGAAGATGCTGTCTGTAGTGGTACCAATCAGAAGAAGCAAGAACAAACAGATCTTGTACCATGACCAAAAAATCCCGAAATTCATCACCTTCAAGATTCACTCATGCCCATCTTGAGGATGGAAGAGAAAAAAACCTGGAAGGAATCTGAGTTGTCATCTTAGGCTGCCCAGAACTTAGGCGTCGCCTTCCCTTTTTCTACATGGAAAATCACCACCTTTCCTTCAGTGCCTCACTACACCATTTTTTAACATTTGCCCATGACATATAACCTAGAAACCATGTTGCAAAGCAAATCCTCTACCTACAACTGGTGTTGAGAAGCAGCAATCCTACAAGCTCAAAGGAGGAAGGTTGAAAATTTGATTCTGTTCTCTACATAGTAGCATCCTGAATCCAAACCAATGAAGTCTGCATTGTCAGAAAATCAAAGGAAAATCAAAGTGCTGCACTTTTTGATTTGCTCTACCATCATTTTTACCTTGTCACGATGGGGTTTCTTCTCACGTTGTGCACGCTGGGCTTTCATGAGCTCGGAGCTAGCCCATTCAAGCTTAAAAAATGATGGGTCTGTGTACCTCTTTAAGCATGCCCCTGCTGCGCCTGTTGCCCCTGCCACATCAAACCTGGAAAGAATCCAATCCATATACACATAAAAAACCAAAACCAAATTCACAAAAGACCATCAACCTTCAAGCAGCAGCAGCAAAAGACTCATAGGTTTTTTGAGTATTCAAAATTCAACACTTTTTGGGTGGGTGTCAGAAGGCTGTTTCTTTGCTGCTAGAACTTGATAAACTAACCATACAGTCCATACCTACTGGTGAGAGGATACAACATTAATCCAGCTTCATGTTACTAGAGTACATGGTGAGGAGAACAGTAAATACTTGTCAAGAAGGAAGAGTCGGGGTGGTCCTCGGCATTCTTCATAAAAGTTGCGAATAAACCTAGGAAGATCCCCTTGTGTACAATGGTTTTGCTCGTTCCGGTTGTTTGCATGCCAATCCAAACCTGACACACAATTTTTCCATTTCAAAGCTCAGAATTTACATGAGACCTCCCTAAATTATATCCTGACACAAAGTCTTGAAAGTTTTCAACACAGAGGTTTTTGTTTTTGCCCTACCTAGCTAGCATTTGCCCTAATAGAGAGCTAATTTAATACACCATGAACAAAGCATAATCAAATTAAGCTTAATGCATCACCTGCAGAGTAAGCAAAGCGAAGCTGATTAGGCTCTGAAAGCAGAGCTTTTTCAACAGCAGGAAGCTCAGTCTCCAGCTGTTGTACCCTAGCCATCAAGTCACGGTCTCGTCCTCCAATTGCCATTAACTCATCATGCAGATCCCGAAATATCTCAGCTGCAAATCTGTCATTCGCATCCACACCCTAAATCAATCAATCCCCTTTGCCATCTCCACTGAACTTAGCAATTCAGCATCAACAACAAGATCTTGATGCAGCAAGAAATCTCCAAAACAAAAGACAACCCAGTGACCTTGAAGGTAACCACTGGACATGTGTCAGACGTTTCACTCAAACCAAAACAAAGCATGACAAAGAATGTCAAGCTTGTCAAAACCCTTGTGCTAGTTGTGTCCCTCACACTTGATACCAGATATTCTTCCTTGTCTTCTTCTTCTTCTTCACCAGCTTTCTTCATGAATGGCAGTGACTAGCTGCCTCACTACTTCCCTGCTGAATTCATCAGCTCCCAACAGATGGACGATCAGTGTACATAGTATATATAAACAGTTAATGATGAAAGAACTTGCGGGGCAAAGAATTGTACAAAGTTTGTGTCCTGTCATCAGCTTCTTCTGTTGCTAGATTCCTGAAGCAACAAGAAGACCCATCACTAGCTCATGATGTCACTCAAGCAAAGTACTGAAGAGGTCAGCATAGCTAAGAATCACCAATGCATCATCATCATCATCATCATCATCAAGTGACAACCATAATCATTACCTTCTGCAGCTTTATAAGATGATCCCAGCTAGGATGCACGTGTGGTGTTTTGTACACTAGGGTTTGGAGACTAGGGTACATCATGCATGCAGCCTCAGAATGTGCAAGCTGCTGCTGCAGCAACTGAGCATGGCTAGCTGCAAAGCTGACTTACACGGGCAATGCATGACCTAGTCCCTGCACTAGTGTCATGCCAACAAAGAAGACGACCACGAGGGCAGGTAGGCAAGCACAAAGAAGATGAAAAGAACAAGATGAGTGCATGCATACTCTGCAAGATCGCCCAGCTGACGGACAATGCCCACTAGTCCGGCCATGGCCACTCCTTCCAAGAGTCCTTCGACATCATCCGGAGCAGCTGAGCGGTACAGCTCGGGGTTGGCCAAGCTGTGCTCGCACCGCACCTCGTATTTTACCAGCGGCATGGACGCTCCCCAGTCTTACCTCAACATCCCAAACCCTCCTCTCTCTCTCTCTCTCTCTCTCTCTCTCTCTCTCTCTCAACCCTCTACTTCTTAGTCTGTTCAAGACTTCGCCTTCGAAGCCCTAACCGGCATTCCGACACTCTTGTTTACACCTTCCGTATCACAATGCTGACCAGCTGCAAGAGTCCAGCAGCTCCTCCTCAGTAGTGTCGAACACTCTCATGACTCCTCCTCCTCCTCCTCCTCCGACTACAGCTCTTGCCTCATAACTACCTGCAGTAGTACTTCACGCACACTTGCTTCATGCTCTGGATCCACTTTACCTACAACACCCACTACTTCTCCATCAACCCAACAAGTATAGTACTAGCAAAAGAAAACCAATTTTTTTCCCTTTCTTTTCTGTTGGGTTTTGTTTCTTCAAAGCTCCTGAGCTAACAATTTCTAAGCAACTCCGAGGCAGATGGGATCGAAGCTGAAGCTGAAAAGTCTTGCTTGCTTGCTGGCATTCACTCCCTCGCGCCACTAAACTAATGAGACTTGTACTTTACGACCAACCACTGACTGCATTGCATTGGGGCCAAAAAAAAAAACACGCGCACCGTCAAATGCAGAGCATGACAGTGAGTTACATGGATGATTACAAAAAGAATATTGCTATCAAAAGAAGAGAAGAAGATGTCGACGACAACGACAACGACAAAGAAGAGGAAGACAACGTCTACGACCACAACAACGAAGAAAAGAAGAAGAAGAAGATGGCTGCAGGTAGGAGACCACCTGCAAGCATGAGGCAGGCAGAGTCAGGACTGTGCATGTGCGGGCAGCCAAGCCTCAAGGGGAAAAAACCAACCGGGAGCCACCCCACCGGTGCTCTGTAGAGTAGATTTTGGATGAAGAAAAGTCAAAACATGCCGGTTTGGCTCAGCAAAATAGTTCTTGGCCCAGAGCATTTTTTCCACAAGCTGCTGAGGTTTGGCTCGCAAAAGGCACAACAAAACGCTAACGCCTGCTGTTCATTTGACTAAATGGTTTGATTGGTCCCAGTAGGTTGCTATTTAGTAGTCTCGCACAACAAATACTAACGTCTGCTGTTGATTTGACTAAAAGGTTTGATTGGTCCCAGTAGGTTGCTATTTAGTAGTCTCGCACAACAAACACTAACGCCTGCTGTTCATTTGACTAAATGGTTTGATTGGTCCCAGTAGGTTGCTATCTAGTAGTCTCTCACCTTTTGCAATTTTAGTATGATGGGTGAGGTTAATAAATAACTGATGTTGAATGTGCTATTTACTGTGTTGCAAGGTCATGTGCTGAGCATGGGTGAAGCTCCTCTATGGATGATAAACATTCGACATACTAAGCGTCACTTTCAATGACGGTTCAAGGTCCATAATTCCAGGGACCCATTTGAAGCAAATTGAACTCTTGAATTGATCCCTTCTTTTCTTTTTTTTTCCTTTTTCTTTCAAGGTACAAACATGAGTATTAAAAGCATAGGGTCCAATTTGAGAGTCCAACTTGTCAAAATGTGGGATTCACATGTGAGAGGATTA
>Ga0209208_10006869_pt1 | contig 15629 bp, 13 predicted proteins | sample S1TSphfallax_3_FD_187694 | JGI IMG/M metagenome (GOLD analysis project Ga0209208, IMG submission 187694) | Host-associated microbial communities from peat moss isolated from Minnesota, USA - S1T2_Fd - Sphagnum fallax MG (SPAdes) (version 2) | ecosystem: Host-associated > Plants > Peat moss >...
CCTTGTAAATTATGAATTTTAGTTTATTTTGATATTTTAAAAACTTGGAACCAATGTGTCATCCATTTTATTAAAAACATTAAACCTATGCCCTATATTTTCTAAAAAAACCCTAATTTGAACAAAAAAATAGGTTTCACAATCCTCATAATGTGTGAAACATATATTTGCATTACGATTAAGATCATACTCTATAATTATAATTTTCCCAAAGATTTTTTTCGTTTTGTTGAAATCAATTTGTTGATATAGATGTTTGTGACCTCCCTTTCTATGTCAACTAGTAACCCCTCTATTATTTTGACCTTTTTTATTATGTTGTCCATAGGCTAATTTCTTCTAAGGATTGGATCTCACTATTTCTTCTAAGGATTGGATCTCACTATTTCCTTATCCTTAGAAAGCCACGCTAAATAATTCATTTGGATGTGTAGAAAAAACAATTAAGTTTATTTTTTCTAAGAAAACCCACTTCATTTGCTTTGCTTGGCAAATAAAGCAAATGCATTATTTCTTGAAAAAATATATATATATACAAAATACACTAATTTTTTTCATAACACATAAAAGATTTATAAGGTTCATTAAATTGCATAAATCTCATCCAAGGTGATAATTGGTTACATGTCCATTTATCTTCTTCACAATTTAACATAGTAATCAAATATCCTTGCCAAGAATCATAATTTAACATAATTTAAAAATTAAAAAAACCATATCCTATTTTCAAAAACATAATAAAATGAAAGCTCAAAACACGTACCTAGTACCTACCTAGCTAAGGCCATAAGCATGATCCTAAAGCACTCTAAGGGTTTAGGGGTTTAGGGTAAGGACTAAAAATGGGGTTTGTAAACCCTAAACCCTAATCCAGATTTTACTCACAAATTGGGGGCAAATTCCCACCCGAAGCGACATGAAGGGCTAGGCTTAAACTATACTCCTCATCGAAGAAGCCCCTTACCTCATTCCGCCAATTAATCTTCCCCAAACTAGGGACATTACGCATACATAATGTTCCATAGTCATCTTCCAACTCCAGAATATTTGTGGAAGAAGACAGATGTTTGTAAGTGGATGAAAATAGACGTGTGTGTGGATGAGGAGGGACGTTGCACGTGCAAGTGGATGAAAAAAATGGCAAGGATGGAGGTTGCACGTGCAGGGTGGATGGAATACATGGTCTGTTTGTGGAGGTGGACTGATGTTGTACGTGCAAATGGATGAGAAACAGGAACTTGTGGTGGATGAGGTGGATGTTACAGGTACAAGTGGATGAAAATGGGGCTTTTTGTGGACGCTGATGGATGTTGCACGTACATGTGGATGGAAAACGTGGATGTTGTTTTTCTCGAGACCCGAAGGAAGCCGGACAAAGAGCGTCAAGCGGAAGGCCAGTGAAGAAGAGCCGAAGAAAAAGAGCGAAGCGGAGAAGGCACAGTCCGAGTGCATGAGTGCATTGCGCAGTGAAGAGGAGGGTTGCGGAAGGAGAAATGGATGCACCACCGGCGATGGCGGCGGCGGCGGCATCATCAGTAGGAGGAGGAGGAGGAGGAGATGCCGCCGTCGCTGCTGCTGCTGCTGCAGCAGTGGCATCGACATCAACGGGCGTCAAAGAGGCGTTAAGTGTGGAGGAGACGAGACCGACCTCCACAATAGCGGGGCTGGCCAAAGAAGCCGCACAGTTGTTCCACTCTCGTTCATACCAGGGTTGTCTCCTCATCCTCAACCAACTGCTCATTCAGAATGAGGGTGATCCCAAGGTAAAAAAAACATAAAAATTTCACGACTCGCAGCAGTACTCACTTTGTTTTCTTTTCGGTGTCTTCCCGACTCCTCATTCATCCCTGTCCTTCCAATGCGCTTCTCGTGCGATTCGTGAACGTTTTTTTTTTCTTCTTTGGTTTGTTTTCTTTCTTAATTTTCAGAAGCAGAAATCCACGCAGACATTCTTTGAGCTTACGATTGCCTTTTTTCTTTTTATAAGAGCCAAATGCTTGATGTCAATGGCGTTTTCTGCAAGAGATATCCTCAGTTTTTTTTTTTTGTTTTGTTGTTCATGCCTTGCTTACCGTAGGCTCAGGACGCAATGGTTAGAAGTGAATTTTGTCCTTTTCAGGGGTTACTGTGTGGACTCAGGAATTTAGGTTTAGTCATTCTAGGGTTTCAACTGCTTTGGAGCATAGGGGACTTATGCACATTTCATGTGCGATTGATACGATGTTCATGCCAAGCAGACATTAAGCTTTTGTGCTCTTAAACAAATTTTAGGTTTCTGCAAACAAGGCATTTTGCTAAGGGACTTCATTCTGGACGGAACTATTTGAGATAGGTATGCAGGAACTGCTAGGGCCAGGAGGATCTTTAAACATTTGATTTAGGACTCATCGTGTGTGTTGAAGTGCTCTGTTGCTCTAGTTTCACTCATGAAAATAAGGTAATTATGGTCACATTTTAGAATATTCTTAGGTTATAATAGACCCTGAAAGAGGCATTTGATACAAATTGAGGGCAGTCAAAGGACATTGAGAGCATGTTGATTTAGGCAGGTTTTTGTGTCTCAAAAATGTCTGAAGCAGATGTGCTTTGACTAACCTATTTACAGAGGTTGAGACGCTATAGTTTGATTTTGCGGGAACCAGACAATCGTCTCAACATTTCACTGAAATGATAAGGTTAAATTATTTGTTCATAAGTTGACATTGCTGTGCTGCAGATTTAGTGTCATAATAAATATTTTTTGGCATATTGAAACTTCTAGTTCTGGTACTCACCTGGTGCTAGCCCCAAGGCTTCTAGTGCCATATTTGTGCTTGAATCCCGACATCAATCACTACTGCACAGTTACTTCTGAGCTCGCACCTACCAAACTGACTCAACGATTCCCTTCACCTCTGCTATTTAGTGTTGACACAGTAGCGTTTTTCAGCTGACTATACTATTGCCCTAACAGCTGCTATTGGTTTGGTTGATGTGATGACATTGCCATATAGCATTGACACAGTGTTAGTTTTTAGCCTTCTATTCAGGTACTGGCAAATTGGACAGCTCAGGAATGGCTTTTGACAGTGTATGTGTACAATTGAGCAGGTACGACACAACATTGCAGTGGCAGAATATTACCGGGATGGATGCATTAATCCCCAGAAGCTCTTGGATGTGCTTGTGCAAGTCAAGGTTTGTGATGAGATTTCCTTGAGTTGTATGTAGAGTGTTTTCACTTTAAGGGTTGTGCAGTTCAGCTGTTACCTTCTACACTGGGTTATATGATTGCAACTTTCATGATGTTAAAAGAGAGTAGTGCATGCAAACAGGGGCGCAGTGAAGAGCTGGCACAAGCAACTGAAGAACAACATAATGGCCACAGCCCTTCTACTTCAACATCACCCAGCTTGACTGGCAGTGGGGGCAACGGGGCCCCAGCTGCCACCCCTGCCTCAACCACATCTGATGTTGTTGCCTACATGGAAAACTACGATTCTTCTATCCCAACGTTGAATACTGTATATGTTTCTCCCCTTTGTACCTGCACTATGTGGTCAATTTTTTTGCCAATTTGCATGTGTGAATTCAACATGAGGTGTAGTAAGTATGATGAGGTGCAGAAAGCTACTGGGATGAGGATGATGGCCTGGAATCAAATCTGCTCAGCTTTAGTGAAGAGCATCAATTTGACTTACATCTTGTGGGTGTTCTTGTGCCTGCAGGCAGTGATGATGTACCACCTTCAGCAATATGCTGATGGGATGTCTGTCTTGGAACCCCTGTACCGCAACATAGAGCCAATTGATGAGGTATGTTCAAAACTTCTGTGGATTTCATGTGCTTTCTGGCAGCTACATTTGTGCTTTCCTTGTGGTGTGTAATATTCAACAGGGTGTATGCCCCTATGTTCTGTATCCATTGAAATGAAAACTTCCTCCTTCCTTTGCATCAGATTGGATCTTGAAGTTGATGTCTTTGTGTTATCTATTCTTGATTGTTGGTCCACCCTGTTCTGGAGGATAGACAGCTGCGCTGCGGGTGTGCCTACTAATGCTAGATATCACCCTGGCCTCTCGTCAACCTGCAAAAGCTGCAGTAAGTTGCACATCCCTTTACTTGAGTTTGTGAGATGGCATAGTTTTCTCCAAAGTCCTATCTTCTCTTCCATTATGGCCTTGTACTGCTTGCAGAATAAACATGTTTTGATTGGCTAGACAAGTTTATTGCCAGCTGGCACAAATGTATGGACTGCATGCCAATTTTATAAATTTTAGATGCTGTCCAGGGAAGGAATTTGATTCATAGTTTCTGGTAGTAAGTTGCTTGTATTATCTGAAATTGCAGAGGTTGTGATGCAATGTTGTGATCAATATTAATATGGAAATCAAATTGGTAATTGACAAGTGCAATGCACCTTCAAATTGTTTACATCAATTTGTTCAAATTTGTTTAGACTAAAAGCTTAGACTCTCAGACATGCAGTAACAGAGAAAGGTCTGTGCATTTCAGGAGGTACTGCAGTATATGGAGAAGGCATTTGGATATCTGCTGTCTCCAGCAGACAGTGGAAATCCAGCACCTATAAAAGAACGCCTGGCAGCACCTGCTGAGACAGAATCCTTGTTGAACAGTGCTGAACCAATACTTACAAGGACACCTTCAGAGGAAGGCCTTGAGGAGGAAGCTCTCACTCTCAGTGAACTAGACATGGAACCAAGTCAGGTTATTGCTAGCCAAGTGGTGGCAACACCAGTGGTCACCTTACGTGAAAAGGCTGTTCCTTCAGTTGACCTGAAGCTGGTGTTGCACCTCTACAAAGCTCGCTTCTTCTTACTGGCTGGAAACCTGAAGGCCACCAAGCGAGAGATTAAGTCTGCATTGAACCTTTCCCGTGACCATTTGACTGCACTTCTCCTCAAAGCACAGTTGGAGTACTCACGAGGAAATTACCGCAAAGCTATTAAGCAGCTGACAGCCTGTAACAGCAGCATTGGCCGGGGGGAACCTGGAGGCATGAATTCAATGGTTCTTTCAAATCTTGGCTGCATCCACCATCGCCTCAGGAAGGAGCAGACTGCTGCTCTTTACTTCACAAAAGCTTTACATTCTTGTACTAGTTCAAATAGTAGCCAACCCCGTTCATTGCCCAAATTTTCTCAAGATCGGTCGCTAGCCATAGTGTACAATGCAGGCTTACAGCAGCTTTCTTGTGGCAATCCTGTCCTGGCTGCTCGATGTTTCCAGGAAGCTGCAGCTCTTTACTATACTCGACCATTGCTCTGGCTACGCTTGGCAGAGTGTTGCATTCTGGCACTGGAAAAAGGTCTTCTGGCACAAACGTCCATAAAGAGGGAAGAGGTGAAGGTCACTGTTGTTGGAGAAGGCAAGTGGAGACGAGTTCTTCTCCCTACTGGAAGCTTGAATCCAACGGTGGGCAGTGCTAAACTGAGATTGGAACTTGATGACGATGTGGTGGAAGGTGCAGAGTCACACATTGCTGAGGAAGGTGGGAAGTGGTTTGTGGCAGGTCAGCCATATGAGTTATCATTGGCCTTTGCTATTCGGTGTTTGCGAACTGCACTTTCTTTGTTTGACCAGCATGAGGCCAAAGCTGCAGAGGCTGTAGCTGCAGCTGCAGCTGCAGAGGTGAAGGATGGTGATGATGGTGGCAAGCCCATGGATAAGAAAGGTGGTGGTAGTAATACTGCTGGGAGCCCAGCAGGGGAGGGAAAAGATAGTAAAGGGATTGTGGCAGCTGTGACAGCATATGAGAACCAAAGAGGGCATGAGACAGCTGGATTGCGAGTCTGGGCTTTATCGGCTCTTGCCTACTGTCAACTGGGCATTGAGCATCCATTACAGGCTCTCCACTCTGCAGAGGAGCTATTACGCCAGCCAGCTTGTGCCCGCCCATATACCCTTCTAGCCCACATATATGCTGCTGAAGCTCTTTGCCAATTACAGAGGCCACGAGAAGCAGCTGACCATCTGTCCACCTGCCTTGTGGAGAGCAGCACGACCGGAACAGAGCCTTCAAGCTCTGGTGCTGAAGAAGAAAGCCTCAAGTGGAAAAGTGGTGACAACAGTGAGGCAAGTGGGGATGGGGAAGACAGCACAACTTATCCTGTGGGAGCTTTGGGCGATGCTGTGAGTGTGGCTAGGTTAACTGGCTCTCGAGCACGGGCTTTGCTATTTGTGAATCTTGCTGCAGTATATGGGATGCAAGGTGATTTCCAACAAGCACATCAATGGGCAACACAGGCTTTTACCATTACACCAACAAATGCTGTTGCAATGTTGGCAGTAGTGTATGCAGAGCTTCTAATGGGCCGTGCTGAAGAGGCTGTGGCCTTGTTGAAGCAGTGTCGGCACTTGTGTGTTGTAAGCCCAAGCAATGGTTCATGGCAACGTGAGTAAGGCCCCCACTCTTTTCCTTTCTTTTCATTGGCTAGGCTTCCCTTGTAGTTGTATACTTGCGACTATAATTTTGTACCGTAGTGTTGAAGGTCCTGAAGGGAAGCTTGTAGGAATTAGCATGTGAAAATTTGGCTCAGTGTAGTCACCTTTTTTGGCTCGCTGGATGAGTTTTAACTAGGGAGAGGTTTGAGGCCATCACTGGGATGCTTGCATCACACAAATAAGAGCAATTTCTTGATTGGTTCTTGCCTTTGTTTGTGCTCCTCACATGAGTCATAATCATGCTACATATTAAATCCTCTACCATGAGATCTCTTTTTAAAGGAGCACAAGACCACACTTGTGGTTGACATCCCAAAATACCAACCAGATGGTTTTACCGCAAATGGATTAACAGACCACTTTGCACCCATTAGAAAGAGGTGGAGGGACCATTCTTGGCCAAGGGCCATACTACATTCATGAGGTGGATGTCCAAGAGGAGGAGGAGGAGGAGGAGGCATGCCTGGTCATGGAGGTCTGCCAATACTTGGCAGAACTCCAAGAATTGGACCTGACGATGGAATGTAAGTCATGAGTTCATTTGCAATTGTGCACTTGATTGTTTTTTAGCTCTTGGAGGCAACAATCCTTGGAGTTACATAGATAGAAGTCGTGAAGGCAATGTTGTGTTCTCACTGTGCACATTGTAATGCCTTTCTAAACTCTACGAAGAGCCCAATCCTAGAACGCTAGAAAATGGCATGAACACAATTCCATTACCAATCAGGTAGACTGTCATTCCATCATGGGTATGAAACTTTGAACAAAATCACCATCAAAGAGATGAAGGGAACACCCATTGTTGCAACCCTAATTTATGGTGCAGGTCCCATTGAAGTCTAAAAGTATATCTGGGGCATGAGAGATGATGTCCAGATACACCAACTGGGGTTGATAATATCTGGGACCAGAGTTAATGATACATATATGGGGGTTGTTGATGCCACCCAGATATCCATCCTCAAAATTGCCATTTTGAAGGGATGTGTGTAATAATAGGGTTTGAACCAAGGTTTTTCTTAACACTATTTATCGCCAAAAGGTGACACCAAATCCATGCATGCAATTTGATATGAAGGAAATAAAAAATAAAATAAATGGAGATCGCCTAAAACAACCCCTTGCAACACCTTGTGCACCAAAATGTTGATCTCCAATCTTTGTCCATTGCTTGTGCGCCAAAATGTTGATTTCCAATCTTTGTCTATTGCTTGTGCGCCAAAATGTCGATCTCCAATCTTTGTCCATTGCTTGTGCACCAAAATGTTGATTTCCAATCTTTGTCCATCATTGGTAAAAGTTGCTTGCTTGGTTGCAAGCATCCATTGCCATCCACACCTTTAAGGTTTTTCAATTTCACCTCTACAACGTGTTTAACATTTTGTCTATCGCCAAATGTTAGTCGTCCCTTTTAGAGATCACTAACCACAACTATCAAATTTGTTGGATCACCTTTAGGGTTTAGTAGTTAACTTAATATTGCTCCTCCAATAAAACTCCTACCATTAATTATTTATTGATCAAGATTTTTAAAAGAAAAATTTAAATAATGTTTGAGATGGCGATGTGAGATTATTGTTGTTTGTTTTGAATGTGCAATGTGCCTTGTGCAAAAAAAAGCTTAGTTGCGGTAGGATCTTGTCATTGTTGCAAAAGTTGTTGCTCACAATTCACGAGGATGGAGCAATCAACAAAGGTGAAGGAATTCCTTCAAAGTTTATGTAGCTTTTCCAAAGTTTACATGATTCTTGAAATTGTCTATCAAGGTCAAAGCCTTCAATCCTCAAGGTGATGAACTTGAGCTCCAAAAGCAAGCTTTTGATTCTCAAAGTTATATGATCCACAATGGTTACAACTTTGACCTCCTGTTTCCTTTTTGTGGTTCATAATATAATTTTATTTGTGTCTTATTATGTGTGTTTCTAATTCATTTGTGTGTTCTAGCCTTTGATCTTCTTTAATTACTTTGTTTTGTTCAAGTTGCTTGTTGTAATGGCATCATTGAAGGTTCTTGCAAATTTTTGGTTGAAACTTTTTTTTCCAATTAGGGTTAATCAAATACTAGCATGACAAGCTTGTCAACATCTCATGCTCCTCCACCTACATTGTAAGTTGTCTTTGAGCTTTCCAATCCAAGTGCACATGAACCTCTAGCCAAGAAACCTAAAAGGTTTTATGACAAGTTTCGGATTTTCCAAGATTCTTGGGTAGCCAAGTTACATTGGGCAAAATTGGTTTTGGGGGAGGATTTTTGAATATCACTAGTGAAATGCATGATATGTTCAATTATTGAAGGAAAGGACAAATTCTTGTCACCAAAGTTGGATACTTTGTAGAAACATGTTGGTTGAAAAAAAACAATTGTTACTTATGTTGGAATTGATGTTGGGGATTGGTACTACAACAAGAAATCTACACATGCAAAAAATGAGAGGCTCTATGTTAGTAGATCTATTGAAACAATTCTAAGTCAATTGCAATTTGACATTCATCTTTCACCCAAAAAAAATTGTGCAATTTGCAACAATTTTCCACCTTCTAAGCCATGGTCATCCAATGTCTGAATGTGAAGCTTTAGGGAGTTGTTTTCCATCCTAAAAATAAAAATTAACCCAAACAAAACTTTGGATAGGTGGGAGTGGGTGGGGACTAACTAAAGCAATGCATGATGTTGTTCTTACATCCACCACTAAGGTTGTTATGCAAGTTGTTAACTATTTTTCTATGAGTGCAAATGAGGCGACTACATTGAACAACTAGCAATGGATTAGTGTCCATGTCTATGTCATGAGGTTTCTACTCAAATTGCATAATTGTGTATGTCAAGAGTCTTGCTAATTTGGTTTGGTTGTTGGGCTTGATTGTTTGAAAGTTGGGAAAGGGATTTTCGAGTTGCGTGGATGTAGGATTCCCTTGTTGAAGACGGCAAAACCCTTTGTGGTTAGGGTTCAATTCTACCCAAGGAGATTTGTTTCATTGTAGGAGCAAGACAAACCCAATTTAGCTATCAACAAAATTGTTAAATGGGAATTTATATAGTCACCAAATGTATGATATTCATGAAATCTAAGTAACAAATTAGGCTTCATTTGAAAAAAAAAATCGGTTGCCCAAATGCTATTGTTTTAAAAAAAAACATGTAGTCTAAAAATTTCTCCCTTCAAAATTTACTTATAGCAAAATATGCTCCACTGTCCAATTGGAGGCAGCCTTTCAGGCACTCTCCATTTTTTTAAAACAAAAAAACAAAAAAAAAAACCCTGGTTTGAACTTTGAACCCATGACCAGTTACAGGAATGCCATGTGCTTTAGCTTCGGGCAGCTATGACGGGCGGCTGGAGCTAGCTACGGGCAGCTCGCGGGATGACGGTTCCTCTTCTTGTTTCTCCTCCTCTCCGGGGGCGAGGGAGGCGTGAAGCGATTTCCAATCCCCTCTCACTTGATGTGATTGTCGCGATTTGTGTAAGTATTGTTGGAACGTTTCCGCGTCTGGATGCATCATCATCATCAGCAGCAGCAAATCCATTCGAATTTTAATGTCTTCGAGCCAAATTTGAGAAATGGTATGTAGGTTCTTGAAACCCTAAATTTATGATGTCGCTGGAGTAGGGTTAGGGTGCTTGAGGGGACAGACCGATGATCATGATGGTTTGATGCGCTTTGAGTGAGTGATTGCTTGGAATCTCAATCTGCTTCTTCTTCTTCTTCTTCTTCTTCACATGTATTATCACTGCCCCATCCCTTGAAGAAGAGTTTTGAGGATGGCGTTTTGAGGATTTGGAGGAGAAGGCAGAGTTAGAGGAAAAAAAAAGAGAAGGGGGGGGATTCAAGCCAGGAATTGTAGCCATGGGAAAAGGCGAGGTATATTGAAGAGCTACCATTTCTTTTTGTTTTTGTTTTTCCATCTCTGTTCCTCTTTCCACCATGTCATTTGCTGTGTTAGTTTTGCTTGGAGAAGGTGCTTTGTAATTCTTCCCAGAGTTGCCTGAATGAACAGGAAAAGCAAGTTAGGTAGTGTTATGCTAACCAAGAAGAGGAAGGAGGAGGAGGAAAAGAAAGAGGATGCATTGTTGGGTGGCATGTATAATCTATAGTGCCTCTTGATGATCCTTGGGGGGTCAATTGACCTTTAGAACTACAGCCACTTTTTGTATGTGGAGGAGATGCATAGAGAGAAACTAGAGCTTTCTCTTTCGAGCATTAGAAGGCGTGCAGAAAGTGTGAAAAACAATGAGAGTGTGTGTGATTTATCCAAAGGTGAATATGTTGCCAAGACTCAAGGTGATCTGGATTGAAAGCTTGGCAGTGTAGTTTAAACCTTTAGGCAGCAGAAGGGTTTGAATGCATTTCTCAGGTCTTGCAGGACTGCCAGAAAAATAAAATTAAATACTGAAACTCTCTTGGTCTCAGATTCAGAGAGCAATTTGGGCAGGGGAGTCTACTTGATGTTGATTCTTTATCTTCGTTCTATGCAGTGTCTTCACAAATGGCCTTGCCATGTCTATTGACCTCATGAATATGCCACACTCTGCATGTTCAGTACTGGTTCTGTGTAGATGTCATGGTCCTTCTTTAATTCTAGGGACCAGGACACGTGCACAGCTGGGTTGCAGCACCAGTTCACTCAGTCTTCAGGACAGTGCTTGTGGGGGAGTAAGGGTGTGAACAGTATGATGAAGAGGCACGTTTTTCAGACATGGTTTCTGAATGAGACAGAAATGGGAGTGAAACATGCCAATGACCATGCATTAGCAAATGGATAGTGTGAAAATCCCTTGGATACTCTGATCATGCTGTGAAAAATTTCAGCAAGAAGAAAAGGTAATGATGTGGATTGATGGCAAGTAGGCACACGGCTGATGTTTCTTGTGTGTGTGGCCAGTCATCATCAAAGAAGGTTATCACAAAGGAAGAATGGGAGAAGAAGCTGAGTGAGGTCAAGATCAGGAAAGAAGACATGAACAAATTGGTGATGAACTTCTTGGTTACTGAGGGCTATGTTGAGGCTGCTGAGAAGTTCCAGATGGAGTCAGGAACTCAACGTATCCCTTTTTATTTTTGGCAATGGTTTGGCTAATTTACTTTGCATACCTGAGCCTGATATTCCTAGGAGGTCCTCAGGTCTTTTCAAGAAAATTCCAATGTCATGTGTTTTGTACCTTTTATGACATAATTGAAGAGAGGAATGGTGATACTTTGTACATTTTCTTGATGTAGCTTTTTCAGAAAGACTGTGGCACCATCTGTTCAATCATAACTACTCATGATATGGAGGAGGGAAAAAAGCTTATTCTCTTTTTCCTGAGCGATTAATAGCAGACATAGATTTGGGAACAATCACTGATCGCATGGCAGTAAGGAAGGCAGTGCAGTGTGGTCAGGTGGAAGATGCCATTGAGAAAGTGAATGACCTGAATCCAGAGGTTTGTTTCTGTTCACACCTGTCTTTAATGTGACATGCAGTGTCCATCACTGTCTCTCGACTTACTAGTCTGTAGTATTGGGTCCCTCTTTTGTTCCCACACTTAGCCAGTTGATATTAGGCTCATCATTTACTTTCTATTTGTTGCTTATTTGCTTCTTTTTTCTGGTGTGCCTTACTTTCTGTGATCCCATTCTCCCTGAATTTGCTCTGTTTCAAATATGCTTAAAAGGATTTTGGTTTGACATGACAGATACTGGATACAAATCCCCAGCTATTTTTCCACTTGCAGCAGCAACGTCTCATTGAGCTTATCCGTAGTGGCCAAGTTGAAGAGGCTCTGGAGTTCGCCCAGGAGGAACTTGCACCTCGTGGGGAAGAAAATGTATATTGGGACAGAGAGAGAGTGGGAGGTTTTCTGTTTCTGGTTTGCTAAAAGAAAGGTTGATTTGGAAAGGTTTATTGCATAGGTTGTTTTGGCCTGCAAGGCCCATAATATGTGCATGTGTTTGGTCATAGAGATGCAGACCTAAAGCAACGAGAATGGAACGTGCTGACTGTGAAAAAGAAAAGAGTCATCTTATGTTGTGAAAACTTGTACATCTTGTGAGCATGACCTGCTTTGTTGTTTGCTCCATCTCTCTCCCATTTCCTACCATGGATGTTATTAACCCTCAACAATCTGGGGATTGTCCAATATGCTGCAGCATGCATTTCTGGAGGAATTGGAGCGCACAGTGGCCTTGTTGGCCTTTGAGGATACAGCAAACTGTCCTGTAGGAGAGCTCCTTGACATCTCACAGCGTCAAAAGACTGCCAGTGAACTGAATGCTGCCATCCTCACAAGTCAAAGCCATGAGAAAGGTCTTACTATTGAAATAGTTTTAGTATGGCCAATTTTCCTGCCATTTTGAACAGACACAAAGTGGGATTTCTACCAAGTTGATGGAGATGTTTCTTACTGTTTAAATTTCATATGTCATGTGCAGATCCAAAGCTACCAAGTCTTTTGAAGATGTTGATATGGGCTCAGAACCAGCTTGATGAAAAAGCATCATACCCACGCATTAATGACCTTGTAAATGCAACTCTTGAAGAGCCTGTCACATGACTTTTGTAAGCTCTTTTCTCCATCTGCTAGTTAATATCTATCTGTTGTTCCTCTGTCTCTCGCCCCCCCTATGGGGGTGCTCACTCCATCCTCAAGTTTTCTGAAATGCTCTTTGCTTCATGTGGTGTGACCAAGAAATGTGGAACGATTAAGTTGCTTCACATGTTTCCCATACTAAATTCTGGTTTTGTATTTGCTGTGGTATGTTTCTTCAAAAGAGGATTTCAAATTTCCACCATTGTTTGGTGTGAAATACATAATTGAAAAGTGAAAAAGAGCTGGGTGACTGGCAGGTGTCAGGTGGGAAGCTGGTGCATAGTCAGTGTGTTGACTTGAATCTAGTGGTGAGCAACAAGGTGCAGCAAGATTATTGAACATAAAAATGCACTTTCTAGGGTATGATCTCAAGTCCCAAGGCACGGTGTTTTCAGTGTAGATATTGGTAGGAGGGAAGGTAAAAAATGAAGGCCCATGCTGTGTCTGGACTTGGGAATGGATCATAGGGGTTCCAATATTGGAGGGATTCAGGTTTCTTAATGAGAAAAATCTATTGTCATAGTGTGTTTTTGCTCATTGGTACACTAAAGAGGAGGGGTTGAAGATCCTAGAACTGCAGAAATGCCACTAAGTGACTGCAGTTGCCAGAGAGGAGGGGCAGGGCAGCAAGGGTGCAGATTATTGGGGGGAGAGAAAACATCTTACTGATCATAGCCTGATGTCCCTGTGGGAGGAGGGGGGATGGGGAACCAAGTCAATGCAATGGAGGGAAATATTGGAAAAAGCCCCAGTACTATGTAACCCAGAGAGGTGTTGTGTTTTGTGTTTGGGAGATTACTGTTTTCAGAGCAGCCAACATTGAGTACCCCTCTGTATTCATAGTGTGGGCAGTAGACTTGTTGACTGGTGAAGATAACCACAGAGCCCATCCCATTGTTCTCAAAACTTATGCATCCCGCCATAGGCTTTGGCTGTCTGCAATCTTGCACTAATTCATGGAGCAAATCCGCTTACTATGCTTTGCTTTACTGCCCATGTAACTTACTATTAGCTCTATATACCTAGTTAGATAATCAGGCAGATTATAGCAGGCAAAAGAATATCTAACTGGGTATTATCTTGCGGTGTTCAAAAACCATTTAACTTTCAATTGTTATTTCATGTTTGTTTCATGTGGATTGACTTACAACTATTTTATGTTGGTGCATGCTAATCGGTTTAGTTTGAATATTCAAGACTCTCCTTTTTTGGACTCTTTTCTAACCAGTAGCCTGTAACATTTTCTTTGTTGTAGATGGCAGTATGTTGAAGGTGCTTCTATGCACTGGTGGATATTTTAGCAAATTTTATGGAATTTAATTAGCAGACTCTTTAGAGATGTGTCAGGATAAATAGACATCATTGCATTTGATATTGAAATCCTACAACAGTTGCAGGTGTAAAACAAGTTGTCAAGCAAACCTTGACCCCATTCCACAAGAGATGCTCAGGTTTTTTTTGGTGCAAATAAGTCCTTAGAGCAGGTCTACTATGAGCAGTATTTTTGAATGAAGTACTGCCTTCAAATAGAGGGAAATTAGGTTTGGACCAGTGTTGGGAGGGCATCCAGTTTCCAGTGTTAAAACTCGGGGTTCAGGATGAAGTTTTTTGTGACCCAGACCTGAGCTCACATCTTTTTGTTTGGAACCAGCAGAAGAATTGGACATTGGCACTAGAACTGTATTGTTCAACTTAAGGGCCCTTTTGCACTTTCAGTGACAATGAAATGCTGGAAAAAGAAAAGAGAGTTGATTTTATAGAAGTCGATTTCCATTTGAATTCGATCAAAAATTGAATCAAAGTGAATTCAAATCTCTAAATTGAATTTAAATGCATTGAAGAATGGATGAGCTTCCTATGATACGAGGTCGTTACAAAATGGCAAATATGAAGCTTTTTCAAGTCTTGAATTGTTCCTAACAGCTTCATATGTTCACAAAAACTAGTTTCACTATTTTTTTTTAAAAAGGATTATTTAATGACAAAACTTACCGTATGATAAACTATACTCTCTCAAGCAGTGCTTTTGCACCTAACCAGGATTAGACAATGTATACATAGAACCGCCAGTGTGGGGATGGGTTTAGGGTTTGTAATGCCCACCAGTTCCGGGTATTTGAGATAATTTAGTATGAAAGGACCGCTGGGTCGAGGTATTTGAATAAAATTCAAAACCAAAGAACCATCAGGTTTCATGAAAGAACACACAAAAGACCCAGTGGTTTTTGAAGGCCATTATTTTTTGACTTTTTCAACAAATGTTTTTTTTTTTTTGAGAACCACGGTTATATATAATAATCGAGTATTTGATTTTTTGATAATCATGATTATACATTTTCTTTTTTTTATAATCACTCATCCAGTTTTGCCAAATTATGAAGTGGACATTGCCAAATTGTCCAGTCCATATTGCCAGGCCTGCATTCCCAAGTAGGCAACTCCACATTGCTATTTGGTCAAGTTACCAAGTCCACTTCACCTTGTGGACTGCCCAAATGAAGCTTCAAAGCTGCCCAAAAAAACATTTTGATTCTGGGCTGTCCAAGGCCTAATTTTTTTTTTTTTAATTTTTTTAATTTTTTTTCTGGTCTGCCAAAAAATTTGCCTCAAAAAATC
>Ga0209208_10006870_pt1 | contig 15629 bp, 6 predicted proteins | sample S1TSphfallax_3_FD_187694 | JGI IMG/M metagenome (GOLD analysis project Ga0209208, IMG submission 187694) | Host-associated microbial communities from peat moss isolated from Minnesota, USA - S1T2_Fd - Sphagnum fallax MG (SPAdes) (version 2) | ecosystem: Host-associated > Plants > Peat moss >...
TCTATGATGATAATATAGTTTTCCAACTATTTGAAATTTTTAATCTGTTTGGTTTGCAATATTTGGATTTAGATCTGTTTTTCCAACTTTTCAACCATGTGCAAATGGTGTGAAGGAATAGTCACTTTAAAAAATTTATTTTTTACAACTTGTCTTACACAACTACACATGTCTTATGCAACTAAAAAATGTCACATGCAACATGTGATTGCATAAAATAAGTTGCAAAAGACAGTTTTTCTACCAATGAGCTTTTATGAGTTTTAGATAAATTGTCAAATGCCCCAGCTTCAATTCTTGAATAGTTAGAGATTTTTTTATTTTCTTAGGGTATGAGACAAATGTAAGTTATCACTATGCCAAAAAATGGCAAATATTATTACACTCATGATTGGGTTTTGTAGTCATAAATGTCATTCATGACTACATGAGTCTAGTGAATATGGACACATCGCTTATCCACTAGTTGTATTTTTGTCCTAGTATTAAGTGCCATTGAATATATTATATATTTCAATTTAATCTAGCCATTTGGTAGGTAGGTAGGTAGGTAGGTAGGCCTAAGTAGGTAGGTAAGTAAGATCCAATTTTTTTTTGGTGACAAGCCTTTTTTTTGGCTCATCACAAGTAATATTGGCACTTTGAATATATTTAGTGCATGTATTGTGTATAGACCAATAACTTTTCACCTAGTTATATAATTTCCAATGTTGAACTTGTTAACGAAGGATATTATGAGATAAATTTACAACATTATCTCACATCATCCTTTCTCACATACAAAAGTACCCAATTTTGACCATTTTGTTTTTTTCATATTTTGTCCAAATGAAATAAATAAACCTCATTTTTTAAAAAATTCCAATATCTAAACATCTATAAAAAAAATTGACAAAAATATCAAGTAATTGGACTGAAAATGCATTTTACTCTTCATTATTTCATACATTTGAACAATGATGATATCTTGAAGATTTTTATTTTATTTTTTCATAAAAAAAATTGTAAATAAACATATCTAAAATCAACATGGTTTTTTTTTTGTATATATATATTATTTTCCCCACCTCTTCAAAATATAATGAATCTATAAAAATGGTATAAATGTCCTATGTAAAGGCTATGTAGGCCTAGATAAGCCGTAATTATATATAGCCTTACATACATTGGCCCTACATAACCCATACCATAACCCTTACATTATTTAGCCACCAAATCTATGCAAACCAAGGCCTACTTAAGTTAGCATAGGCTCACCTAAAATATAAGCTAGGTTCATGTAGGTTCACATAGATGTATCTATGCTGATCTAGGCCTATCATTTATTTACCTACCCTTTTACCACATTATTTTATATTAATTATATTAACACAAAGTTATAAAGTTCAAAATATTTAGCCTTTAATGAACCTTGGTCACCTTACTTACTACCTATCAACTTAGCCTAGACCTACTAGAATTCCTTAGGTTGATTGAAGATGAATTAATTTGTCAACCTATACTACTTACTAACCTAACTTAGGTTAACTTAGGCATTTTTAGGCTATAAGTAAAATATGTTTTATCCACAAAAAATGAGCCATTATATAATATGCCAAAATTTGACATTTATGATTATGACAAATATGACTAATGACTATCTTTAATCATATAATCATATATGTTGTGTTTTTGAGGCATAGTTGTATTTTTGTAACTATGGATATGACTCCATGACTAAAAGCTTTCATGGATAAGACTATGTGATTAAAAATCTTCTTCATGAGCATCATATCATTATTTAATAATATACAATTTGAAACATTAAAAAATTATGAATTAAAAGGGAAAATAACTAGAAGGTGTCTATACATACCTAGTAAGTATATTATAAGTTTGTAGATGATCAAACACATAATTAATGCACAAATAAATAACCAATACCTTATAATTTTTAGAACTTTTGCCTTAAAATAATTAATTATTTAATGTGAATTTTTGGATAGTGGCTAAAACGAATTTGGGGGAATTTTTTTTCATTTTTGAAAGAATTCCCAAAAAATGGAAAACAAATTGCCAAAGTTTTTGAAATAAAAAATTAATGCCTAGAATATAATTTAAACATTTAAGTTGAGACTCTTGCTCAAAGGTTTATTTAAATGAATATCTTTTTTGAATTTTTTGACATTAAATAATGAAATATATTCTTATTAATGATATCCAATTAATTTCAAAAGAAATCCACATTCCCCAAAATGGCATCATTTTTCATGTTTCCATGTGATAGGTAGCAAACAATATGAAATTTGATCTTTAGTAATTTATCAAAATATTTTGCCATACAACTTGGAATTTTAAAATATTATATATATTAAATTTCATTTAAAAAATTGAAAAAAATAAAAATAAGCTGAAATTTGACTACTCACATTAAAATTTGATAAAAATTATGAAATAAAAACTTATATGTATATAAATAACATATTTTATTTAAAAATATTTTAAAAATTACAAAACATAATGTACAAGATATTGCTCACATAAATTGTCAATATTAAGTTTTTTGCAAAATGGCATTATTTTGAACAAGGAGCTCCATGTTCTTACATTTTAATATTGATTGGTAAATGCAAGAATGTTCCAATTAAACCTTGACCTTGTGAAATATGAAAACAAAATTGAAATCCTTTTAATCTTCCAACATCCTCCATTTCCCCATTAGGTTTAACTTGTAATACTCATATAATAATCATTTTTGAAGGGTTAAAACAAGTACATTGGCATAATCAAATGGTGTGTACACTATACTTTGAATGAAACTTATAACATGAAAATTGGACCTATGAATTTGCACATGATACCATGATCTCCATAAGAACAATATTAAAAAAATGACTAGCACATTCCTTTTGATTTATTCAAGTTTTTTTAAAACATGTTGCAAATGAGATGTCACAGTGTTTGTAGTAGTAGTTAGAGCATGGCTAGAAAATGTAAATTCTAGTTTGTTAAAATGGAATGGGTTGATGAGGGTTGCAAGACCTTCGCAAAAAGTTGTAGAAGAGTTATAAGGGCATGGCAAATTAATTCTAACCCTTATTCCCAATGTTTGCTAAAAACAAACCTACAAGGTCAATAAATGTATGCCTTACACAACTTGATGCAATATGACTTGGTAAAGGTTGAACATGTTAGAACCTTGAACAAAATGTGTTCAAATTGCATTGTATCTCCGTTCAAAGGTTGTCAATTGTATTTGGTTTAGTTATATGATATATTTGAAAATACATGAATTCAAAGCAAAATATATGGGATAAGTGTGGTGCTATTGGAAATAGATTGGGGAACTAGATGGGAACTTGATAAATAAATTAGAAACATAATCTTCTATTTGGGGAATGTCCATATTGAAGTGTTTATATGCTATGCGACAATCAAAGAGGTCAATGATCACCCACCCCTTTCCTTGCCCCCAATAAAACTTTGAATGCACCTCGCAACTATTAACATAAGTAACAATTGGCATCCAATTGGGAATAAACAGAACAATTGATGGTGTTGACATAGAAATAAGATCCCCATTTATCTCATCTAAATTGAGAGTCAAGAATGTGTTTAAGGCAAAGACAAGCATTGGTTGCTTTTGACAACACAAATCATATGATATTCAATGGTAAAGCAAGATTCACCATTGACCAATCCACATGTAAAAAGGTGAAATTAGACAAATCCAATGGCCCAACTATTAAAAAACGAACATGGCTCTAAATGTGAATTAACTTACAAGAAGGCAATTAATTTACAACAAAAGTTGGCAAAATAACATATTAAATTGTGATTGTTTAGTACAATTAGTTGGATGTTGGACATGAAAAACCATATAATTTCTGGTGGTTTAAAACATTCTACCAATCCCCATCCCTAGATCATGGGTTTGAAGTTTTAAATTGCAACACAAGGACATTGACATTGCTATGAATCCCGTTTAACAGCCCATGATAGCATGAAGTTTGTGTTAAACAAATAGGCTTGTCCCTAAATGATGGTCGAATTTTTAGATCAATAACATAAGGGCATTCACACTTATAGTGTGAGCCCTTTCAAACCTATGCTAACATGAAGGGGCCAATTGAAGGTCCCTAATTAATGGCAAGACAACAAAAGAACATTCATGTTGGTATGAGTCGTATTTAAACGCCCATGACAATCTGAAGCTTTTGTTTAACAAATGGACCTATCCCCAAATGAAGGTTAAGGTTTTGAACAACATAAGGGCATTCACACTAATGTGAATCCCTTGAAATGTATGCCAACATGAAGGCCGATTTCATTAATCAAGGTCCCTACATCAATGGGAAGGCAATAAAAAGGACTAGTGATAACATAAGGGGACTCATATATGTTAATATGAATCCCACATAGCCTAATAATGGTGTGATGGATTTCTTTCAGAAAATAAGCCCAAGTCCCTCAATTCACATTTTTGGGATAGCACCATAACAACATTCATGTTAACTTGTGAATCCCTTTGAAACCTATGCCAACCTAAGGGGCTAGTTTCAAGTTAATCAAAGTCCCTAGACCAATGGTTTAAGATAAATTGGATGGTAACATAAGGGCATTCACTTTGGATGACATGCCAATGGGGGTGCAATGGGTTATGGAATCCAAGATGATAGGTAATGGCAAACTTTTCTTGAATACTCACATGGTTAAAATGACTTTCTTATTTTAGATTTTTCAATTGAAGTGACAAGCTATTGTGAAATTTACAAAAACAATGGAAGTTTCAACCTATATTAACATTGTACATATAATCATTTAGAAAAATTAGAATAACATAATGACCAAAATGTGAAAATTGCAAGTAATGTATATAATAAAAATGATACATATACAATTATGACTTAGACACAAACCAAAGTGAATACATTGATGCTTATGAAAAAATGATCACCTCAACTTGGGGCCCACTAGATGAAGACTTGTGAATTCATGAATGACATATATGACATATATGACACATTTTACAAAGTATGAAAAATATTGGTTCAAACTCAAGTTGGTTTGATATTTGGATAAGTAATCTTGTCCTTTTCTACTACCCAAATTCAATAAGATAATAGTGGAAACCAACATTTCCATTATTTTTGGAACTAACTTGTTTTAGTGTGAAAGGACTAGTTGATTAAAACATTTGTAGTGGAACCATGTTTGGTCATTTTGGCTAGGCACACGTTTCATTAAGTATTATTCCTTAAATGAAAATTTTGAGGTCCCAAAATAAATGATGTCGACTAGTGAGCCTATGTCATTTACCCTAACCTATTTATTTCATATCAACATACCTTAATGAAACGCATACCCAAAAGTATGTATACTTGAAAAAAAATAACCCTATCAATATTTTAAATATATGTCAAAAATGCTTGTACCCAAAGTCGAATATGTTTTGGCATCCAAGTTTTAATAATTAAGGTAAATTTGATTAAAACCTTACATTATGTTAGTTTTATTAAATTAAACATGGTGTTTCCCAAGTTCCTTTTTTTGGGGTGACAATTAGCCAACACACACCCAAAAAAAAAAACCAAAAAAGCTTTGGAGTTCCCCAAAATATCATTTTTGTGTGAAGATGAAAAAATTCCATTTGGCCCACCTATATAAATAAATAAGTGAAAACTTTGGGCAAATCACATGCAATAAAATTGGCAATTGTTAACATGTGGTAAAAGTGCATATGTTAGGAGGGGTAGATGTGGTAAGAATATATTGCAAGTGGAAGACCCCCTTCCTTTGGAGAACCATAACTTCTATGTTAAATTTGATAGAATTAGATGATTCAAAAACCTATTGGAGCACCCAAAGATGAACTACAAATTACCTTGAGAATCCATCACCAACTAAACATCAATCATGACACCATTTTCTTTTTATGTATTAAATGTTCATTTGTAGACATGTTTTTCCTAGTCAAGGATGAATCAAACATTTTGATTCTTGCATTTTAACATGGAATTTGGTCTTTGATTTTTTTAATTCAAAAAATTGGTAAATTTTCCTTCTTTTTAAATTAAATAAATAAATTATGCATATCCATTTTTTGCCTTAAATTTTGAATTTTGTATACATGCACCTAACTTAATGGAATTTTTTGAATGTTAATATATGTTTATCCAATGGGTACATAATTTTTAAAAATTATACGCATTTACTCAAGGATATATCCAAAAAAAAAAGTTATCCATAAAGTCAGGAAAAGACAACACTAAAACTTATTGTTTGGTCACATAGGGGATGAGATTTTTAAAAATAGGGGAAAAAAATCAAGGGATTTTAATGACGTATGAAACTCAATTTAGTAGCAAATTTCGTGCAAAATTGAGTTTGCAATGTCCTTTATTTTCTTGAATGTCTTCAACTAATCATTGTTGTTGATATTATTATTGCAGTTATAAATGTTTTTGAGCTTGGTGCATTTAATTACAAGTCTCAATATTTATACCCATAGGTTATAAATTTCATGACTTTGCGAACAACATCCAAGAGGGATGAAACATCAAATGAGGGGTGCAACTTAAGGCCAACATGGCATCATTTTATAAATAATTCTAATATATCCAAAAAACATTGGTTTGAACATGATCTCCTTAGAAACCATCCAATGTGTTTGCCAACCAACTACCAAACAACTACCAAATGTTAGTGTTGAACAAATAATGTCAATGATTAGCACGTTATTACAAAATCATTTTCTAAATTCAAATTTTAACATGTGTTTTTTTCTTTTGTTCAAATGGAAGAAAGGAAAATTTATTTTTTAATCAAATTTCAGAGGTAGACTTGTATAATATTTTAACACTTTAAATTTCAAGTCATTTCAACAAAATGCATTTGAATTTCATATATACAATGAATTGTTTGAAATCATAAATGCCAGATAAATCTAAATAACATACTATTAGTGATGTATACCTATATAATATATAGGTTAGCCATAATATCTACATTAATATGTATGTTTGACTATCCTATAATCTATGTAATATATATATTAGTAGGATATATAATATAAATACATATTAGCTAATTATATGTTTATGTTAGCCACTTTTATACAATATAAATAAATATTTAGATAGTAGTACAAATATTTTAATTGATCACATTTTATTAATAATATTTTATAAAAATTAAATAAAATTAATTATATTATGTCAAAATATAATACTTTAATTACGGTAATTTATAATATAATCATTATTTCATGTTTTAAAAATTAAATGTACTGAATATAATTATGTATTGACATACACTATCACATGTGCAAGACTTTTGAATGATATAATGTGTTACCATTTTATACATTTAATGCATACAAACTTGTTTTATATACATATAACCATAGGATCACACACATGTTGTTACAAACTTGTGATCCACCCTTGAGTTTGAGCTTACTTTTAAAAATGTATTCAAAGTGTCAAAAGTTATTAATAAAGTTCCCATCATTACAAATGATGAACTATTTTTGCAATATTATTTCATGTCATGACATTTAAAACTTACAAATTTAATACATGGACAAGTGCATGCACGCACACATGTTGTACGTAATAGACACAATATTTTAAAAATGATATGACTTTACATGATGAAGATTGAATTTTCATCTTGTTTTTATTTATTTATAAAATGCTTATCCAATTTTAAACTATTAATATATTTAAAAATTAACCATTTTTTAGTTTGACTATTAGTTTTTTGTAGTGAATTAGTTTGACCAAAGGTCGACATTATGACTATTTAGTGACTAAGTTTTCATCCAAGGTGAAATGGCACAAAGGGGCGGTGACCTAGTTCACTTTTAAGGCCCCATGGTGAATTGGCTTAGTATTTTTTACCCCTATTTCCTACTAGTGTGCAATGTGATGTTATTTTGAATGTTGAGTGATTTTTTTATTTTTGCACGCCTGCAAAGCTTAAAACCCATAAATTGATCTATATGATATGGTGGCAATCCAACCCATTGCTTGCACAATTTTCTTTTTATATGTATATGAAAATGTTAAGTTGCAAGTTGTTACATTTGGGCACATATACCTCAATGGGAAAAAATTGTGTCATATTGACAACAAAAACAATTTGTGAATGTATACATATGTAGTAATATTGATAGTGGGGAAGAGGTGGAAAAAATCACAAGAACATTTTTGTGGTCTAGGAATGAAGCCTTTTATTAGCTTTTTGATTTACCAATTAAAAAGAAATTATGATTGTAATTTCCATGCCATTGAACAACACAATGAACGTTGTGACACCACTTTACCTCTAGAAACTAGGGCAAAGTTTTATTCTTTGTCAATAGACACCAAAAATTAGTCAAATTATAGTAAAATTGGACATTTAATTGCATGGGGTAGGGGTTCAATAAGACAAGATTGCTTGTTTTGTATACTATTTTCCATACGATGGTGAATTTGTTTTTGAATTTTTCTAGATGGGATCAAAAATAATGTTTCAAATGTGTTTGATCGTTATTCTTAATGTGAAAAAATAAACTTTTTCTGCAAAATCTTTAGCAAACTATTAAAAATGGTGTTTTTAGTTTAATTAGGTTTGATCAATGTTCTTGATACTACTTAAAAGTTTAAATAATTCCCAAAAACAAATGATGTACAATAGATGAAAAACAATGATCTAAACAATCTACATGTCTAGTCATTATTCTAAAGATGTTATTGTTCCCACACTCCTTTCCCAACTTAAATAAGGAATATTGTTTCAACTAAGCTAGATTGGTGTATTGTATTGATATTGATCAATGATCAAAATTCATTAAAACATGAGAGTACATCAATACACAATAAGGTGGAAGCATGGTAAAATAGATTACAAATATATGTTTTTGATCTTTTATCATGCATATAGGGAAAAAAACATTGAAATGGATGGAAATATGATAGAACCTTTCATCACCTTTTTTAGATTTATAATAATCTACTCCCAAAAAAATAAAGTGCAAATGAGTTCCAAAAGTAAGCAACAAGTATTTCAATAAATGGATGATATTTTTTTGTTTGGGGAACCTTTAGCAATTTTTTTGGGGGATTAAAAATTAAGATGAAATGGCCATTATGTTTATAATCACATAACTAATTTTGCAATTAGTTAAATATGTGTAGAAATTAATGGTGCTTATTAAAAATCAAATGAATTGTCTTGGCCAGTACTTGTAGATTAAAATTTCAAGATTAGCAATAGTTTTGGTTAATGTAAGGGTTTCATTGACTATTAAAAAAATTATGGTGTGTTGATCAATGATTATCAAGATGAATTATAGGTTTTATTGGCTATTTAAAAACTAATGTGGAAAATTTGGATTTTGTGCAATGCACAATGTTCACTCATTTTCTAAACTTGTTGTTCAAATATTGCACTTTATTTTTACAAGTTATTGCAAAATTGCAAACTCCAAAGGTGGAGTTACAAATTCAAAGTGTCAAATCCTAAAACTAATAGTAAGAACTAAGTTCAAAAAGCAAAACTTAAGGAATGTGATTTCTAAAGGAATTGAACCCTAATCTAAAACACCTTGCCCATTACAATACAAGTTTCCTACCTAAACAAAGACACATAAAATGTTAACTATTAATGATTTAGATGAATGTACAAAATCTCCAATTAACATCATTACAATTCATGGTTTTTTTAACTTAATTTTTTAATTTTAAAAATACCCAAAATGACAAGCATAAAAAAGACCACTTAGTCACCCTAAACAACAAACCATTTGATTGGGTCAATTTTATATTTAAATTAAAATCATTTTTTGGGTTATTATTTTAAAGTTTCATAGGTAGGTAGGTAGTAAATAATTTTAGGTAGGTAAAAAAAAACGCTTAAGTAGGTCAATGTCAACATAGCTTAACATAACCTCACTTCACTAAATTACCTTAATATAATTTACCTACCCTATCTTTCTCAAACATGCACATAGGTTGCAAGTATAAGGAATTAAACCCCAACCCTTCATAATAATAAACCAAGTTCTTACCAATGGACTATACCATCAAAAGCATTCAACATTTGTTGAACTTTTTATTTCACATCTTTAAACATAATGGTTAAACCTAAGCGACACCCAATGGTTAAAATTAGGCTAAACGTAATGATTAAATCAAACGGCTTAATTAAATGGCTAAACATAATGGGTAAACCTTGACTAAACATAATGGTTGAATTTAATGGCTAAACACAATGATTAAACACAACAATTAAATTTAATGCATAAACATAATGACTAAACCTTGATTAAACATAAGGGTTAAATTTAACGGCTGAACATAATGATTAAACCTTGATTAAACATAATGGGTAAACCTTGACTAAACATAATGGTTGAATTTAATGGCTAAACACAATTATTAAACCTTGATTAAACACAACAGTTAAATTTAATGCCTAAACATAATGACTAAACCTTGATTAAACATAAGGGTTAAATTTAACGGCTAAACATAATGATTAAATCTTGATTAAACATAATGGCTAAATTTAGTGGTTAAACATAATGACTTAACTTTGCTTAAACAAAATGATTAAACATAGGTTAAATTTAGTGATTAAACCTAGGTTAAACTTAATGATTGAATATAATGTTTAAATATAATGGCTAAACCTTGTGGCCAAATCTAATGACTCAACTTAGGCTAAACCTAATGATTAAATTTAATAGTTAAACTTGGTGGTTAAACTTAATGGCTAAACTTATGTATGTAATGGGTGGGTAAGTAGGTAGGTAGGTAGGTAGGTAGGTAAATAAATAGTGGGTGGTTAAGTAGCTAGTTAGGTAAATAGGTGGGCGAGTAGGTAGGAGGTAAATACATAGGGTAGCAAATCATGTCACATTTGACTAAAGAACATTGACCATTTTAATTAAATGTTCTATTCGATTAAAGACCATTGGCCAACTTGACTAAATGTATCTAATAAAAAAAAATCATTATAGTCAAGTTAATTAGTAAAAATATATACGTGTCATTCAAGCCCTTGGCTTTTGTCAAAATGTACATGTTTATTAATCAAAAATTAAAAATTATTCAACTTGAACCTCTTAAAACACCATGACTTGCAATAATGTAACTTACCTAATTCCACTAGGAGGGTGCAAGTATGTAGATAGGAGCCAATGGGATTACTTTATAAAAGGACTATGAATATGTTTTTAATCCCTTTTCACTTTTTTGATATGAAACAATTTTTGAATGAAATCTTTTACAACTTGTTATTAAAAATACATATAGTTGCCCCAATAGATTACATGTTTTGTATTAGTCATTGTTGAATAAATATGAAATTTTCAAAGTGTGTAAATTTTGCCTAATTTTACATTTCATTTTGAAATTTTATTATAATTTTGAATCATACCAAAATATGTTAATTACTTTAGGTTTTTTTTAATATCATAAACTACAACTTTGTTTTGTATGTTATACACATTACACCCCATTTACATGTGGTAAAGGACTTTTGAAATTAAATTTTTTTGAGAATTACTTTTAATTTTATAAATTTATAATTCCATATCTTTTAAATTGTGAGTGTTTTTTGAACTTGGGTAGTAGGTTCTATCACCTAAATTTTTTTACCATCAAAAGTATGTTATTACAATAGTCCTTTAACTAATCCTTTGTAAAATTAACCACATCTAACACAACACCTATTCAAATTCAAATGTCCTTTTTAAATATCAAAACCCAAATTTTAATTTAATGAATTTTTAATTTGAATTCCTCTACATTGACGCAATAACGTGGGTAAACTATCCCTAAGACATTCATCAACTTTGGATTTGGGATGTGTTAATGCAATTCTTTCGAAAGAGTATATAAAAGCTATTTTGGAACATTATAGTTGAACAAAACCACAAATTAAAATAAAATATAGGGTTGATAAGCAAGGTTGCCTTAATGGTTTGTTCCCAAGAGGTGCATGCACAAATGAACGAACCAATTTGGGTGTCACACAAGTTAATTCTACCTTGTGGTTACCATTGCAATGCCCTTGTTGATTTATAGATCTTGAAATTTATTAAAATAAACTTAGTTTAAAGATTTTTACTTGAATATTTACATGATGCACAAAATCATTTTACAAATTAAAAAAAATTGTGAAAGGCATGGACTTTTGAACTTAAAAATCATGGACTATATTTATAACTGCAATTTCTTTATGGACCATGATACGGTCTATTGATTGATGGGGTGTGTGTTAGGGACTTGAAATTAGTAAGATATCATAATAAGGAAGTTAAATGTAAAAAATAAATAAATAATTGAATTATAGGATTGTACTTAAATGGACTTTTGAATAGGCAAAAATGTTGGGCCAAATGCATTTTGTTTAGCCAAATCGACATATTTTGACTGTTCTTCATTTGCTTTTAATTTGCAAGGTCTAGATGAATCCATAAAGTGACATTTGCCTTTCAATTCTCCTTTCACCACCTTTTTCAACCTCAATCCTTGCTATTTGTAATGTAATTTTTTTATATTGAATCAAAGGGTGAAACTTAATACCACAATAATTAATGCATAAGATTCAAATTAATTATCATAATAATAAACCCAACAACAATCAAAGTGTTCAGGAAAAGAAATAAAAAGATGATGAAAATAAGAGTAAGGTAATTGAACCTTACATGGACAATTTAAGGTTTTTTTTGCTCAATTGACAAATGTTGGATGTGGAGAAATATTTCATCCCTTAGCAAATAGGAAGGTAGCCAATTAGTGGTAGAACCATATTGTTTTATGGCTCCATGAATTACTTACACATTTTCAAAAATACTTCATAAAAATTATTCCTTCATAAAAATCACACAACACCTTAATAAGATTGCAAAAGAAATTTGACTTAAATCAAATTATGTTGTATTAAAAAATACAAGCCATTGCCTGCAAAACAAACAATGTGATTCATGAATTGTATCTTGACATGACACAAAAACACATTACAACTTGCATGAATTGTGTCATGACATGACCGATAGCCTTCCTTAATCACCATGTGGTCCGTCCTCACCTAAACCCAAAATCACATAAATTCCCAATCAAATTAAAATTAGTAGATTAATTCACAAATGAGCTTTTGATTGAACGTCTTACATATTTTACTATTGTTTGATTGGCACTAGATTATACTAGCACACAAATATTGGCAATCATAACATGTTTGCAATGGTTTGAGTGTGGTTTGAGATTAATCAATTGATTGGAGAAGATGTCGTGAATCCTCTATAAACCAAACTAACTTCAACAAATGCAATGTCCAATGCATCCTAGCCATCTTGTTGAACTTTATGTTTCATGATGGAGGCTGCATGTATACTTTACATTTAAGCAATGTAAACCCACAAAATGGTGTGTGATACACCATTACCACTAGAGGTAGGTTCGCTTTGACAGTCAAATGCAAAACATCACCAACCTTTCCACATCGTTTTGAGTTCCATTGTTCATCAAATCTATTTTTTGTGTTATTTCATCCAACCAAATTTGTTTTGCCACATGTCAATCCCTCTTCTCAATTTCTTTTGCACATTTAAATGCTAGTACTTGCTCCTTTCGAGCATTTCAATTTCAATTTGTTGCTTCCTTTCTTGCTAATTTTTGCTTGAATATAGCCACATAGTGTTCATTCATCATCATGATGCTTTTGTTTTAATTGATCAAGAGTTCTTCATTTGAAACTTAACGATGGGACTTGATGGGAACTTCAAGCAATGTCAAGAAGTGATGTAAACCAAGAATGAGATCGATGATGTTGCATGCAATTTGCCCATGTCTATCACCTTTTCTTACAAAATTTGAACCTTAATCTATAAATTAAGCAACCATGTTTGATTGAATTTAATATTCATGTTCATGGACCCAACAATGATCAATTTGATATTTGCATTCCCATACCCAAGGTTTGTCGACCAATTAGGTACCCCATTTGACTGAACTTTGTCATCATCCATTTGTAAATCAATAGTTTCACATTGATCATCAATCTTGACGTTTCCCTCTAGCATGTTAGTGTTATCATTTAGAACTTTTTCAACTTGCAAATCCATTGTTTGGGTTTCAAATTCAGTATCCACAAACGTCTTAGATGGTTGCATCTTGTTAACTATCACATTTGGATTCAAGGGCTAGATCGCAATGGCTAAAAAACCTTTGCATATGTTGGTTGTTGTTAATGCCTTTTTAAGTGCTAAAAACACCCATTGTGCCAAATCCTCCTTGTTAGCACCCCTCCCTTTGTTAGCCTATGTCCAAACATTTCTATATACTTTGAAAGCAATTTTGCAAGGTTTGAAACATGAAACATCAAATGGTTGTAATGCATGTGAAGTGTGCAATGGCAAGGTGATTAGACCCACACCCATTGCTTTGTGCACACATCTGGGTAAGATGTGAGTTGTGGCCATTTAAAATGAACAAGTGGTGATTGATTGGGCTCATATTACTTTTATAATTTTGAACAAAAACAATGAAATGAGTTATCCACTTGTCAAACAATGTGGTTGTCATCCAAACTTTGGGTTACATTGCCATTGTTGCACTTGATTCAATGTGGTAATGAAGTTTTGTTTGGAGCATTTACTTTTGAAAATGTATAAATTTGGGAGTGATGCACTTATTTGAGTTGATGCATGATAACACCGACAACCACTCAAGTGCATTAGGCATGATTGAATGCATTGTTCATGAGCTAGTTCGTGTTAGAATTGGGCGCTTCCATTTTGACCACATTCATTAAGCATTTAGTTCCACATTTTGGAGCATTTAAAGCCTTGCATGGCAAATTTTGAGCGAATAGATTGATGTTGGTTGACAATCTAAGATTGATCCACGACACATCAATTTTGCATGTGCACTTTCATTGCGATTGCAAATGGGTGTTGCATTATCATTATTGAATGCATAACAACATGGCATTATGGGAGGGGTATCTAGAAGATGAGAATAGTTTAGAATTGACTTGGGATTTACCTTGGGTGATGTGATTGAAATGTGTGTTAATGGTAGTTGGACGAGGTAGTTCATTAGAAAAATAGATTCCTCATGATGTGCATTTTGCTAATCATTTCTGTAATTAATTCATGACGATTAGAACTATTGTTTAATGATTCATCTTCATCGTATTTCATGTTTACATTTTCATCGTCATTGTGCTATGTAACAAGTAACATGTTCCACATTTGACTTTCTTGCAATATTTTGTTGATTTTTTAAGATTCTTGCATGCAATTCAAAAGCAACATAATATGCACCTAAAATGGACAAAGTTTCATTCTTGTTGTGTAAGCCATTTGTGAAAAAATGTGTGTAAATTATGGAAAGAATGTGAGTAATCTAGGATCGAATTATTCACAAAGTTGTGAGTGAAATGTTTGCATGACAATTTTTGGATGGCAAATAGCAAGCCATAAACTAATGTTAATCGTGTGTAAGTTAATCACATGGGAAATATTGAATTGATTGGGGCCATGCATTATAGCTATCAATTTTCTCTTTGGTTGTGTGTTATAAACATCACATTGTGTGTGAAAGTGATCTGATCCATCATGTTGTGGATGTGAATTCATCAACAATGGT
>Ga0209208_10006871_pt1 | contig 15624 bp, 11 predicted proteins | sample S1TSphfallax_3_FD_187694 | JGI IMG/M metagenome (GOLD analysis project Ga0209208, IMG submission 187694) | Host-associated microbial communities from peat moss isolated from Minnesota, USA - S1T2_Fd - Sphagnum fallax MG (SPAdes) (version 2) | ecosystem: Host-associated > Plants > Peat moss >...
TCTGTGGGCAACACTTGCGGTTGTTCTGTTGTATATAACTCCCACCCTATCAAGGAAGAACTGTAGCGGACCTGGTGTGGTGGACATAGTTGTCAAGGCATTTGGCAAGGTGTTCGTTCAATCTTCAGGTATGTTGCCCTATCAAGAACTCCAGCTGGGACAGTAGAAACTTCTGCTCATGAAATCTGGACACCACAACAGCTTGGTACAACAAGTTGGTGAAGGAAATCCTTGCTTGGTTGATGTTTCTTGGTCTGTTAGGTTCCTTGGATTGTGTAAAGTTAGGAAAACTCCCATATCTCATCCTCCTTAGGTTATTTTTGCAGTGTTTTTGTATGGTATTTTATCCCATCTCCTCAATTCTTGACCAATTTTTTTGTTTTATGTTTATTCAATTTCTAGCAGATTATAAAGATTTTTCTCAAGACTTGATGGAGTATATGCTGCCCCCACAGCTGCCTGAGCTTCCACAAAGTCAGCATGACTGAACAAAGGTACTCTTTCCTGAGCAGTGTGGAAAGATACCTCTGATGGGAAAGCCTACACTGCCATTTGAAGGAAATGGTGCCATGATACAGAGGTTTTTAATTCAGGCAGATAATTCAGAGCTCCCTCTGATGTTGTCAGCAGCCATGAATGACCTCAAACAACTTCATCCAATATCCAAGGTGAACATATCATTCCACATTGCATCCATCTTTACAAGTTTCTTTTGCTCATTTCACAACTATTGCTAACATTCCTTTCTGCATGAGCTGTTGTTCAGTTGTAGTGAAAGGAAGACAGGCAGCAATGTCTCCCTCACTATAAATAAAGGGGCAAGGTGTGATACACTCCTTATTGCATCTGGATGCACCCTCCTCATAGGTGAAGATAATTGTTCTAGCTTGCAGGCTACTGAAAGTATCTTGGAAGAAGGTTATGCCTCTTTCTTTAATGTTGCTTCACTTAATGTACAACATAAACTGAAAATGTTCCAAACTCCTTAGTACTGACCTTTTTATGGGTTTAGGGTTTAGAGTTTAGACAAACCTAACTACACTCGCAATTTTTTTGTAATGATGTTAACTCTAGATCCTCTATTCAAAAATATGTTTTTAATAATGCTCCATCCAACCTAAACCTGTATCATCGCCATTTGATGATTGATGGCCATTGCAGCCACTGTAAGTTCAATTAATACCAATTCAATTATTCTTTGTTGGAAAGTTTCAGCTAGAAACAAAATGTATTGTTTGATCTCAGGTGTAACTTGCAACAATTCTCTAACATTAATGACATACTTGGTATTAAATATTTGTTATACTTGTTCACATCCTTAACGATCCCCTCCAAGGTTAGCTTTGTACTTTCAGCTTTTCTAGATAATGATTTTGTTGGAACAAGTTGTGAAGGTACTTAAGCAGGTTTATTTATTATGATCAATTCATTATTATTGATTGTTGTCAATAACCCAGCTCGAGTTGATTGTAAAAACCCATTTGGAATAATAGATTTGTCAAACACTTTTTATTCTATATTTGTCTAAATACCTCCATATATGAATTTCGCATTTGGTCTTTCCTTTGCCAATTAGTAGCTCCTTTAGTTTTGCCATGGGTGCGAAAAATTACAAAAGCAACGGATGGAAAATCAAGTTGAAGTTTGATAGAAAAAAAGCAAGATAAGATATGCAACTCAAAGACATGAACACAAAGGACACTAACAAGAACACAAGATGTGCTAAACAAATGTGAAATCATATTTTTATAATGTTAAAGCTTTAAACTATGGAAAAAAAAACAAGATAAAATTATGAGGCAAGATTGTATTTCAAACTAGTGTTGAATGAGAGGTTTTATTTCTATTTATACCCATGGGGGACTTAGGTCAAAGAAGTTTCCATGAAAGTTTCCATGTGTGCACTGATTAAAGAAACTTCTTGAAAACATTTTTAATTATGAATTAATTAAAACTTAATTGGAATTTTATTGAAAATTTTATGAGTTAATTAATATTTAACTAAGATTTTAATTATGAGTTGACTAAAAATTAACTATAATTAACTAAGAGTTGATTAGGAATTAATTTATAATGAACTAAGAATTAATAAATAGTGAATTATGTTGATGCAAACATGATGTAAGCGACATAATGTGTATGGATGTTGGCATCCATGACAAGTTTTCATTGGTTTCAATCTTTTAAAATTTGTACCTTAAAGTTTTGCTTTGGATAACAACATGTACCACATTGACAAATACATTATCCAATGAAAAGTTGTTGATATTGTTGAAGTGGTCATAACCAGTTTATTTTTAAACATGTTTTCCATCTCAACTTTCTTAAAGCAATCATTAGACTACGTCCTAAACATGAACAAATAATACAAGAATATTCAATAAATGTCTTTGTTGGTTTAACATGTTGCATTATGACTCCTATTACAAGTTTTGTAGGTTTAGCTATGGTTGTTGACATGACAAGTGTTTTTATTATATGACATGTTTTTCTGCAATGAGAAGTTGGTTTGCTTGCTACAAGTACCATTGCATTAATAATTGCATTACCTTTAGATGCGGTTAGTAAAACATTGTATTTTAAACTCAATGGTCCATTCTTTTAACAAACCACACTAGATTTTTTGCGTTTTATTAAGGTATTTTTTTATACCAACTATAATAATTTTAAATATGTAATAATCCTACTTTAAACACATCAGTTATTTTAACTTGTAAATAATTGACTAACTTTAACAACTATTCATAATAAACCTTCATTCGTTTAGTAATTTGTCGTTTTCTTTTTCAAAATTACATGTAAACCTCTTCATCATTATTCACCATTTGGAATTGTTTACTAAAAAAATTATTTTAATTCTTTAAAGTGCAATTTAGATGATCTTGAACAAAATTTTCACCTTATGGCATTTTGAAATATTATCTTTCAATGTAAAACCAAACAAGTTAATATTGTTCATTTTGTTGGTCTTTATGTGTATCTTGATGGCTTTTTTGAACATTTTGATATGAACATTTCAGTCAAAATCTTTCACATAGGTTGGATATTGCAATCTCTTTATAAGGTAATTTAATTGGTTGCTTAAGTATAGGTTGTGCAACATAGGATGATACCAAGGTGGTATAAACATTTGTTTGGTGTTGGCCATCTATAATTCCAACATGTGGGTTGTATGGCAATTCACCAAGTAAATTTCCATCAAGTGGATGCCCACCAAATGATCCCCCCTTTAGCGATCCTCCTCTATATGAATTTCTAGGTGATCATGCATTCGACAATTATTGAAAAGGATTCCCTTCCACAAATTGATTAACCAAACCCTCACCATTTGTCTTTTTCTATAATATTTGGTTCAATAGTGGTTATCGTCACAAAATCCTATGATTGAATGAACATTTTTGTTTGATAATGAACACGTTGGATTGGTATAACAATAGTGTGTAGGGTATGTAGGTGGTACATTAGGTTGAACATGAGCTTGAAAAACATACTCTATAACTAAACACAGTGTATTTTTAAAATTTAAAAGATTTGCTCCTCTACTTCCACTAACAAGTTTTTGGTTCATATTAGGTTCCATGGATAGGTACAATGGGATCACTTCATACCACATTGGATAGGTGACATTAGGTATGGTACTAATTCTACCATGTGAAACCTATGTTACAAATGGCCACTTGTTAATGACATAGGCAAGTTACAAGACATACATTAGGACTCAATTTGATATGATGTGCATAATTTGAATTTCAAATGACATTTGCATGATTAGGATGTTAGATGTGGACATGGGAACCTTAAAGAGGTTGTAGAACTTTGGTGAAAAAACATTTTTGAAGACATGATTTTTGGAATAGAAAGGAATAGAAAAAACTTGCCATGGAATGGAAAATTATAAATTAATGTGTAAATGTGTATATAATTTGCTTTCTACAACTAATCTTGTTTGTTGTAACTCAAACATTAATTTAATTCTAATTTGGTTTTCAAGAAATTGGGAATGTAAATTCTCCTTTGTTGCATTGTTTCAAATGTGGTTGTGAATAATTCTATGATCATTGAGAAATGTTGTAAGTTGTGAATTTTTTAAAAAAAATTGTTAGTAATTTTGTGTATAAAGATTTTAATTATTGGACATAATTTAGAATCTATATTTCTTTGTAAACTACAAAACATATATGTAAGAATTAGAGTTGAATGTAATGGGAATGAATGAAATATTGTGAAAATTTGTTGTTTATGTACTGATTTGGAAATATTTTTGTGAAATACATCCATGTCTACCATTGGGGACCATATTTCAAAGATTTTTTCTTCATTATGTTTTTTACAATAATATGAAGGTTTTTGTTGTTCCATTATTTTCTTATAAATGTGAGGGTTTAGAAAAATAGTTTTGTTTAAGAGCTACAACTTTGAAAGGTGTGATTAAAAAACAACAAAGGTTTAAACGATAAAGGTTGTAAGGATTAAAGTTGGCAATTTACAAGCTTTGAAGGAGTATGGGTTGGAAAACAAGATTAATTATATGGTTAGTTGAAGTTTGTAACAATAATTGGATAAGGAAACAAATTGTCAAGTTATTACATAAAACTAGAACGAAAATCATGAAAATGAAAGGGAGTATGTAAAGGCTTATGAAACCCCATATCAAAATTTGATTTTTGGAAAGGTGATTTTTGAGGATAAAAGAAAGACTTATTGGTTACAAGCCATTTCAACCACCAAATATGGTTAGGCGAAAGGTCTTGATTGGTGGTTTACAAAGGAAACCTAGTTATAAAAGATAACTTTTGAGGAGAGAGGTATAGTTTAAAGTTTATTTAAATGAATGGGTGCAATGTACTTTTCAGCCACCATATGTGGTGCAAAATCATTGGGATAAAAATAAAAATAGGGAATGAAATAAAACTTGATCATCAAAAAGATTTTTCAAGTTTAAAAGGAAAGATAATCTAGGGAGTACATAGTTAAAATTTATGTATGAATTTGCATCTTTTGAATACTAGGAACCGATAGATGATTAGAAGGTGGAAGATAATGCCAACACCAATGTACTTGAGAAGATTAAAGGAAATTACCCAATGCCAAATGTGTATGAAGAAGCAATATAGGTCAATGTGTTGGATGAAATATCACAATCTTACTCACACCACAAAAATCCAAAATCGAATGTTTCAAGGTGAGGAGCCAACCACATACATCATGAGTCTATATATCCAAAGATGGTGAGATTATTTTCCAACATTTGTCTTTTTTGTGAAGATGAAGGACATGTAATTATGGATTGTCTTTTTGTACCTTTTCATATAATTACAAACATTACCAAACATGTGGAGTTACAAAATTTTGCAAAAATATCTATAGAGCTACCATAGATATAAGAACAAAGAATCCCTATCCTATAAAATAAATTGTGAAACATGGAGCTAAGAGGTTAAGTAGGATCGATAAGTAGATTTATTCATCAATGAAATGATGTAAGGAACAAGTTAGAAATGAAATTACATCCATATTTTACACCACATTGGATTTTTATGGAGAAAAAACCAATGGGAGTTGGGTGAATGAGAATTACCACACTTACACCAAAAATGTTAACATCAGTGGTTATTGGAGCTCAAAGACAACCCAATTTAACAAAGGTAAGCCAACTAGTTCCCACCATGATAACAACCACAATGGTGGAGGGCCATGTGGAATCAACAACAAATTTGGCTATAAATAGAATGCTAGTTGGATCCATACCAAATTTGAATTGTGGATCAAGAGGCATACCACTAGGAAAAAGTTTTGAATTGGAGTTCGGGGATACTAGTACCGACCACTAGGTTTATTAATAGACTACATATGGTTTATACAAACCCCATAATGATGATTCACATGACTAAATTCGTAGTACGACCACCACCAATTCCAATAGTGGTCATAGGACATAAAAATCCAAGAAATGGTAATCAAGGAAGGGATTTCCAATGCCATTTACAAGAGTTGTAGGAATCACAAACATAAAAAACAATCAATCTAATAGAATGAATAACGTACCTCTAATATATCCAAATTACAAAAAAGATGTCGATTTAAATGCTCATGTCAAAATGTTCAATTTTGCAATGAAAGTGAATGGAAAAACCTCTAGGGAGTACATAATTAATGCATTTAGGTATATGTTAAGGGATATAACATCATATTGGTGTCATAATTACATGTTGAAATTTCTTGATTGTATTTTTTTTAACTCATATAAACATTTTGTAAGCATCATAGAAACATTTAGAATGACGAATAGATATACATAGAGTTGAAGAATATTAAGCAAGAAAAGATCATTAAAACAGTTGAAATTTATTATGAAAGGATCCAAAAGTTAGTTCATGGTTTACAAATACCAACCATAAACATTTTTTTAACTTTTATGTTTCCAACAAAGTTATAGTCATATCTTTGAAGTGCAACTACAAGGATGAAACATGCAATATTACAACAACACAATGAGGTGTAGCATTATTGTGTGAAGAATGAATGATTATTGCTAAAAATGCACTTTCAATACCTCAAAGTACTAAACTTGCAACACTAGCAAAAACATAAAGTTCTATAAGAAAAACAAACAAGTATTGCACCAACTATGGAATGAATAATCACAATGTGGAAACATGTAGGAAAAAGGGGAACTTATAGTGGTAGCTACATAGGTAGCTCCACAAAATCAAATAAACACAAAAAGGTTTTTCTTATGCATGTCATATTTGTGGTTTGAATGGACAAAATATGACAAATTATCCAAAGTTTTCATAAATGCAAAAGACAATTCAAGGGAAGTTTTCAACAACAACAAAAACAAAACTTGCTATTAATGTGAAGATGGTCACTCTACAAATGAATATGGTGATGTTGATGTCACCATAAGAAGTAAAACGACTAAAGAATAAGTGTTCAATGACAAATAACTTAGAAAATCAAGGAATGCTAATGACTAAGCAAAGGAAAAAAGGTTTGAAAAAATCAATGGTGGAAACAATTTAGTAGTTTTCGAAAACATAAATTCAAGTTGAAGGGTTGTCCACATTCATAGAAGGATGGAACACAAAATGGTGGGCAGTTGCAAGTTAAGGTGGCTCATTTTTAGCACATGATCCCTCCTTACTAATCATTATCAAGTTTTTTATGAGCTCAGATGGACATGGTTTTTAATTTCTAAACTTTTATTATCACAATATGTGATTATTAAATGTTCACCCACTTTAAAAACTTTAAAAACTTAGGTCAAAACCTATATCAAAATATTTGACCTAGTAAATGTCATGTTTGGAAATCCTTAAAAACATCAAAATGTAATGGATAAAATCCATATGAAAATATGAACCATTTTAGAAAATTCTCAAATCTAAACATTGATAAAAATTTGAATATGATATGATATAATACATACCCATTTTAGGCCATTCAAAGTCCATAACTTTTTGTGGGTCATCATTTTTTGACATTTAAAAAAAATATAGATTCCTTGTAGTATGATATAACATATATTAAGTCCCTAAGATATTTCAACCCCAAAACACACAAAAAATTGTTCATATATGGAAGCACATGTTAAATCCACTATCCATATTTTCAACTTTGTAAGTCCATTTTGGCAAGGTTAATGTGCGTATGTTGAATTTTTTTGGTGCAAACTTTTTTTTTTTCAATAAGTTGACAATATGAATCCAATAAAAATTTTCATATATAAATGATTTTGTAGTTTGTAATTTGGATGCAAATGCACAACATTCTACAAAAAACTTCATTCAACGCAAAAAGTGAGCCACCCTAGCTTGCAATCATTCTGGCTGCATATGTAGATACCACAAATGACATAACTTTCAAACTTTTTGAAAGACCCAAATGTGGGTGCTAAAATGAAAATAACAAAAAAAGGAAATGAGGCACATTCCTTAGCTCACAACACTTTATGAGTAAAAAAGGTGTGTTGAAGCTTCGAGATGAGATTATGACGAATTCATAAGCAATAATTCAAGTTGAGTTCAACCTACATGACCAAATAAAAGGGGCAATTGGTGCAAGTTGAAAGTAGTTGCTATAGCAGACTTATTAAGGACAACTTCAAACACAAGTGTCATGCAGCCCACACCTTTGGGAGGTGGCACCATTCTTTATAATATTTCCTCTAATACTCCATAGGAATTATATCCAAATGGCATTTTTTTCTAGGAGTCCCAAATGGGAATCCCAAAACTAGGATTTTAGTTATTGCAATTTTTTAAATGCTCATGTGTCCTTCATTTCAAGCATGTTTTAAAAGTACGAAAACAATATCTTGTAGTTCTTGAAAAGATCTTTCTAACTATGTGTGGCATGTTTCCATTAAAGCTTGTTTTATGCATTTGATTTAAAATTTTGTGGTTAGTAGTGAAATTGTCAATTTGATTCCCGCCCCTTTAATTGGTCATAACTTATGTTTTATAAATTTGAATGAATAATTGAATAATGAGATTTTATTTTTTTTGGGCAACTACTCAAATTCATTAGGTTTTAAATGAAATAAGACCAAATTCACTCATTGACAATTTATTTCACTTGAAGTAAAAAAATGACTAGTTGATTATGACATTTTTTGTGAAATATTTTTTGGTCATTTTCAATAGTCACATGTTTCACTAAAAAAATAATTGGTGGGTAATTACAATTTTTTCGAATAATCGTGGCATGCCTTAAAGATTTATTTTTTATTTTTTAATTTCGATGGGTAATCATGGATTTGTTTTTCTCACAGCGTGCCATGACTACCAATAATTCCATGACTAAATAAAAAACATTTTTTTTCCCCTTTAGGACCATATAAATTAAACTTAGTTAATAGCTTAGACATCTTAACCTAAGTAGCCTACGTTAGGTTATTTAATTTAACCAATATGGCCTAGCTATGGCATAGGTTCCAAGGAAAAGATTTGAACCTATCACTCCCACTTTGGGGTTTAAATCTTCAACCATTGTACTAACACAATTAGTTGTATTATACAAACTTAATATAAACTTATGGAATAACACAAAATTAACATAGGTCAATTTAACTTATTTAATATGCAAAACCTAGATTATTTTGTTTAAACACATTTCCATTGCCAATTTGGTTGTGTTGTCAATGTATTTTGGTCTACCCATAATGTTGTCATCATGCGTTATTTGTTAATAATATGTTTTACTTCCCCCACATTCTTCTTTAAGGAAACAAATGCATTATAAAAAGTGTAAAAATGGAAATTTGAAGTCAAACTCGTACAATAAAAATGTTCCTTTAGCTAAGAGGCCTATGGTTTCATTCTTTAAATTGCTAGAGGTACACATTCCTCTTTTCGGTGTAGACAATATATGAAAAAGAAATGTTCGAGCTACAATGTCTAATAACAACATTAAAATAACAAGTCTATTAGCACCATAACCTATGGCATATGACTTCAAATCTAACAAGCCTCGCCCTGTCACCTTTCGGAATGGGGTATCCCTTAACATTAACAACAAAATAACTACAATAGTGGTTGGGCCGGAATCCTCATGGGGATGGTGAAGGCTATAAATAAAATGCTAGTTGGATCCATACCAAATTTGAATCTTCATAGTGCCGGAATAAGAAAAAATGAGCCTAAGAGAAGCTTGTTTTGCCTTCTTCCATTACACCAAAATGCATCTTAGTTCATTTTGGGTTTCATTAGATTTTGAGTGAATTTAAACATTTTTACTTGATGAAATTGGTTAGCCCCATAGTGAACAAGGACTAGTTGCTACAAATAATGAATTGTTTCATTAGTACCCAATGAAATAAGATTACTCTCAAGTGAAATACCAATTTACCAAACCATTCACTTTCTAGTTAATTAATTAACGAACATGCAGATCAATTAATATTAAATTATTATATATATAATATTATTGATAATTTTCATGATTTTTAGCCTATGATTTATTGACACATGTCACTACCTAAGCTATGTTAAAAACTTAACCTATGTAAATAGGCCATGTAATCAACCTAAACACATATTCTAAGGAATTAAATAGGAGAACATTCGGTCATCTTACCATTGTTGATCACACACAACATCACTTATAAGGTTTGATCTTTTGGTCTTTATAATGAAAGTAAACACCCCTACCATCAAGCCACCCCACTTGATGTGATAATATGTCACATTACATTATATTCATCAAATGCTACATTTTAAACGTTACAAAAACATAAACTTTGAAAATTCATATCTTATTGAAATTTTGTTCAAATGAAATGATTGGAGTTTACTTTTTTTTTAATTCAATATTTTACATAATTACATTTATTTTCTTTTGAAAGTGTCAAATCATTTGAACAAAAACAAAGTTGAATATCATTATTCAATAACATTTCAATGACCATTCTTTTGAAAAACAAATGTTTAATAAATGGATAATTTTTTTGTTAATATGATGATACTACTTATGTTAAGCTACTTTCAATTATTATATGGTTTTTTCCATTAATTTAAATTATTTCACCCTACATTATTTATGGCTATTATGGCTATTTTCATTTATTTTTAGCTATTTTTTATTATTTCATTTTAGGTTTTTTTGGTTATTTTAAATTACTTTTGACTATTTTAACTTATTTCACTTTAAACTATATTTAGCTATTGTAAATTATTTTTGGCTATTATAAATTATTTCATTTCAGGTTACTTATTGTTATTATAACTTATTTTTGGCTATTGAAGGTTATTTCACCTTATGTTATTATTGGCAATTTTAAATTATTGTAGGTTATATCAGCTTGAATTATTTTTATCTATTATAAATTATTTCACCCTAAACTAATTTTGGCAATTTTAAACAATTATAATATGTGGTTATTGGTTATTCTTTTATTGGGGTATTGGTGGTTATTAATGGTTGTTAGTACCTATTTTATTGGTGGTTATTCTATTAATATTTATTGATCAATATTTTATCAGATGGATATTGGTTTTTATTAATGGCTATTAATGGTTATTAATAGTTATTCTATTAATGGCTATTGGTGGCTATTCATGACTATTTTTATTGGTGGCTATTATTGGCTATTAGTTGTTATCTTATTAATGGTTATTGGTGGTTATTGTATTATAATTATTGTTGGTTATTATATGTTATATTACGATTATTGTAAATTATTTTATTAGAATTTATTGTTGGATATTTTATGCTATAATATCATAGGCTATTGGTAGTTATTATATTGTAAGGTATTTTAAATTATTTTTTATTTTAAGTTATTTTACCTTAAGTCATTATATTTTATTTTAAATTATTATATTCAAGATAAAATAATTTATAATAACGTAAAGTAAAATGAATTTGAATATATAATTTAAAGTATAACTTGAAATAACATATATTAATTTAAAATAAAATAATTTAAGGTATAACCTAAGGTTAGTTGAATAATTTAATTTAGAATAACTTAAAAGCTTATAATAAGTTAATTAAGATACCTTAAAGTAAAATAACGTATAATCGTATAGGGTGAAATAATTTATAATAGCCAATAATAATTTATAATAACATAAGGTATAAGTTAAAATAACTAAAATAACTTTAAATAATATAAGGTATATTTAAAATAACATATATAATTTATTTTTTAAAACATATAAATAAACCCATATACTACAATAAATTATATTAGTGAATTATGTTAATTGGTAATGAAACATGTTGTTTACATAATGATATTATAGTGAAATAACTTTCATCAAGCTTATATCAATAAAATGCAATGAACTTATTTCATTTTTAAAGTCCCATAGTGATTTAGGCTAGTGAACTGCACCCCACTTTTGTAGTAATGTTCGGGGACAAAGGTTGTTTAATAAGTAATAGCAATAAAAAACATTTTACCAAAGGGGACCAACACTTCTATTTGTTGGAGTCTTAGCCACTTGTAAAGGATGTGGAAGAATTTAGGCAAAAACTTAAAGGTCACATAAAATTGACTTAAAGTGGAACTGTAAATATTATAATTTATTTGACTTAAAGATGTACAAAACTACATATCAAAAAATCAAATCCAAATATGGGAACATGATTTTGGGAATCAATAATTTCACTCTCAACAATTAGGGGCATGATCTTTCTTATTGAAGGAAAGACCCTTTCAGTTCCAATTGACTCGAAGAAAATTCATTCCAAAAACTAAAAGGAAGATGCATTTTTTGAAAACGCCTTTCCCCATTGATAAGATAATACAAGAAATGATCAAAATGTTCCTTGAGCTTGTGTTCGAACCGGAAATGGTTGATGAAAACTATGAGTTCAAACTAAGAAAATATGCACATTTGGCATTAAAAATTATCTACAAATAAACTAGTATTACTTAGCTAGTTGAGGGCAATATTGAGGGTTACTACTACAATATAAACTATATTAATTTGGCATCACTTTTTATAAGGGAAGTAAAAAACCAACAAATATTAAACTTGTATTGGGAATTATATTTTCTCTTATTTCCTTTTTTAGATGATTTGTGTTTTGTTTGTGAATTCGCTGAAAACATGAAAACACATTATGTAAGACATATTAATCTAAAATTGAAAGTTTTACATTGAAAGGTTTTATTAAGATCACAACTCAATAAAATAGGAAATGAACTTCTATCTATAGGAAATGCCATATGAAGATCTACCATGGGGAATATATGATTTTTATTGAAAGACTTGAGACCAAATAATATACTTTTTGAGTGTTAATGGGCGTGGAGAACCATTTTCAAATAAAATTGCAAGTATGGTTTGGTGGGAGGCAGACACACAAAACAAAGGTTGACCATTGACCAACCTTATGAATATTTAAACTATAATAATTTTGATGGTTATATGAATCCAAAGGATAACTTAAAATTAGGTCAATTACGTTTATTAGAATTGAATAGTTACACCAACAAGAACTCATTTGCATGTGATTATAACATCTGCTAATGTATTTCATAGTTGGGTTGTACCTTCCTTAGGTGTAAAATGTGATGTTATATCTAGTCGTTTAAATCAGACTTTTATTTATGAAATCTTGTACGTTGTGGATATAACACAACTTTCATGTTAAAAATATGAAACCCACACTTTGACACCTAAGATTCCATAAGGAATAGATGTTGCTTGAGTATCATAATTGGTTAGAGGATGAGATCCTTTACACCCCGATGAATTTGAGGAAGACCAAGTTTTTTTATTTCCTTTAAAATCTATTATGGTAATAATGGTATTACTTAAAATTGATTAAACATGTGCAATATTTTGTTTCTTTTTCCCCCCTTAAGTTATCTAGTGCCATTAATAATCTAACTAAGACATCAATGGATGGAAAGGCCATCTAACAAGTTAGAATCCCTAAAGCCCACGATAATTTTGGTCGAAAGTGGAAGTTGTCAACTCAACTAGCGGAATGTTTTCAAAACATAATGTAATCATAAAAATTACATGTTTTGCTCCATGAATCCCATAGATCATCCTCATGGGGGTGGTGAAGGTTGAACCTCAATCGATGGGAAAAAACCTTTAACTCCCTAGGGTTGGACTACATTTGTAGTTTTGCAACTTAATCCCAATTGACTATGAGGCCAAATGGATAAATAAAATGGTCAAAAACCATGATAAATGTTGAGGAAAACCAGTCAACTATTTGCAAGAATCTTATCTTTGGACCTTGATTTGTTATGCAAATTAAGTTGGTTCCTATCCAAATATACAAGTTCCCTTTTTTTTAAAGGTTTACTATACATGGCAAGCTACAAAGTTGCACCCTTACTCTTCCAACTTTCCTTGAAACCTTCGATAAAACCTTATCTGGGAGCCATTTTACCATACTATGAATTAAGCGATTTCAGAATATCATTTATACCACTTTATTTTCCTTTAGTTTTAGGAGTATCATCAATAATTTGTGTAGCCATAGAACTTATGTAATTGCTTTATCTTTTATTGGTTTGTCTAATTGAATTTTTTTGCCTTTGACCTTTGTCCAAAATTTCCCATTGTTGCCTCCCATAGGAGTTTGGGTTGTGTCTTAGTCCCAGTGTGGTTGATCATCCAAAAAGACCAAATAAACATTGTAGGCTTGGTTAGCTTTTACTTGCCTTCAAGTTTCATTATACACTTTACAAAGTACATAAACAATCAATATATAAACAAGACTACCCTTTTGGTCTTCTTTTTATCTTTTATTGAATCTTATTTCAAAGGAGAGCCTTACGTATTTCTCACAATCGACTTTATGTTGGCGTAATTAAATTTTAACAACAAATTTTGGCGTAATAAATTTTTGTAATGAAAATAGAGTCTAGTTGTAGTGAACATAAGTTGGTTGTGTCTTTTTTTATTTTGGGTGATGGTTGTGTTGTACATCAAACAAACGTGGGTTGCAAGCAAAGTGGACAATACTATTATCTATCACCACCGAAATGTTAAGATTGGAGATGATGTGAACATTGCAACATGCGTTTTTGGGATCTTTGTGCTCCTTGGTTGGAACTTTTGAGAGTACACATATGGGCCTCTATGCAAAACCTTTGGCCTTCCTTTGCGAAGGGCTTAGGACACTACAACACATTTTGGGTTTTATGACTAGTTAACAAAATGACTAATGTTTTTTTCAACTACAATTGTAATTACATGGTCATGTTAATGACCATAGTTGCAAAAAACATTGTGGTGCCATGGTTTTGCAATTGTAATCAATATGAAAACTTGATGATTTTTAATGCAAATATATATATATATAGTATTGGCTTTTGCAACTTTTTAGTGAATAATTACAATTCATGATTTTGTGATGCTAACATGGCATGCCATGTGGCAAGATGCCATAATGTGTGATTATATAATTTTATCCCAAGTATTTTCTTGGAGTTTTATTTATGGGAAGGGAAATAACCAGAATGATGTTTATACATAGGAAGGTGTAAACAAGCATCTTGGACATTAGTGTTAAATCATGGTTAGATCATTTCCAATTCTTTCACAAATGTTGAATAACAAGGTTGAAAATTTTACAAAATATGTATGTTTATTTTTTTCATGTGTTCTTCTTTTCCATTCATCAGGTCTTTTTCATTTTTTGCCACCAAAATCAAGTGATTATTTTGTACAACACATCATTGAGGGGGTGGAATGACATGAAAAATAACAATGATTCTTTCATTGCCATGCCAAGAAAATACTAAATTGGGTGAAGGGTCTTAAATGCTCCAATTGTAAAAAAATGGAAAAGAAAAACCTAAACTATTATCATTAATAGAAAAATTGCATTTTGCAACTACATTTGGCAACTAAAAATTAGTCACAATGAATATTTATTACTAAAAACAACTAATTGAATAAGTGAAGTCACATTGATTTTGTAATTAGAAATGACATGATGTTATTATGACAACAACTTTCACCACGGAGGAAACATATTGGAATTATACTCTTTGAACATCCTTTTACCCATAGCAAATATGCAACTACCCATATGAAACTAATGTTTTTTAAATTATTTTCAACCTTATGGGATTTATTCACATGGCATACTTTTGTATTTTCAAACAAATAATTTTGATTTGCCAAAAATTTGACAAGT
>Ga0209208_10006872_pt1 | contig 15620 bp, 13 predicted proteins | sample S1TSphfallax_3_FD_187694 | JGI IMG/M metagenome (GOLD analysis project Ga0209208, IMG submission 187694) | Host-associated microbial communities from peat moss isolated from Minnesota, USA - S1T2_Fd - Sphagnum fallax MG (SPAdes) (version 2) | ecosystem: Host-associated > Plants > Peat moss >...
CTTTTGCATCATTCCTTAAACCCTAAACCATAAATAGAGAGAGGTGGTATAATTATCTCTCTTCTTCTTGTTCTTCCCTTTCTTGTGCATCATTCCTTAAACCCTAAACCCTACATAGACAGGTGCTGAAGGCATGTCTCTTCTTATTCTTCTTCCCCTTTCTTTGGCATCATACCTTAAACCCTAAATCGAGAGGTGGTGAAAGTATATGTCTTCTTCTTATTCTTCCATTACTTCGGCATCATACCTTAAACCCTCAACCCCAAATAGAGATCTGGTGTTAGTATATTACTTCTTCTCATTCTTCCCTTTCTCTCTTTTCTCAGCTCTTCTTCTTTCTTCTCTTTACAATTTTGTGTACTTCTAGGTGTTATCATTTCATGAATTTGCCTGCTTGATGAAATGGAACCCAATTTTTGCACAACTTGTAGCTGAGACCATCAGTTGTCTGTTGAGGTTTTGAAGACACTTGTTAGGTTAAACTTACACAGGTGGGTGTGTATATGTTTGTGGGTTCTCTCTCTCTCTCTCCTGTTTACTCTATAATTAAGAAATCTTTAGATCATGACACCAAAACAGTGGTGGTATCACACAAAATAACTCTCTGCACCAAACTTGCAAATGGAAAGAAGAGCAAATTGCTCTCATCTTGTACTGGCTCTGGCCCCCTTATGGCAAAGTTCAAAGCAGCAACAATTTGAAATAAGTTGAAAAAATGTTCCATGAAGGTCACAAGAAATGAACTTAGAGCTTTCAGGAACTCCATTGTTGGGTAGATAAGGGCTTATTCATAGGGCTCCATTATGTGTCTTACTACTGATGTTATGATTTTTTTTGCATAAGATAACCCAACCTTATTTTGTATCTTTTGTTGAACTATGATGATTTGAGATCATATTGGATGTCATTGTGAAAAATTGAAATGGGATTAATGAAATTCCATCTCCAAAGTTCATCTCCCATTTGAGCTAAAATGAATTAAAATACTATTTTTTAATTAAAAAATTTATTTAAAAAGATGTGGGCAATGTTAATGAAATTCACAATTTTGCAAATTTCGAAACTGAAAAACCACAATGGCAAATGAAATGATTTGAGTTTTCAACCAAGGATGATTGATGTTGAACAACATCCAAACATGGTAATGAAATTTCCAATTTTGCAACATTCAAACAGACAAGATGAGATATATTTAGGGCCAAAATGTAGTTCACAAAGCTAATGAAAAATCCAGTTTCATGAGTTGATTTCAAGCATATTAAAATACATAATTGAATGTGTTATAAAATATCCACTTATTATGTTTGAAACATGTTGTAAATGTTTAATTATATGTTATCTTAATAAATCTGATTTGCAAAAAAAAAATAAAATTCATGGAGTTGAGATTTAATATTTTGAAAATCTTGTAATATGTTCAATTACATATTGTGTTGATCCTATTAAATTTCAAAAAGTAAAAATAAATAAATCATGAAACTGAGAATAAATATTTGAAAATGTTGTAATATGTTTGATTACATATTGTGTTGATAAAATTGAATTTCCAAAAATATAAAAACCTCATAGAAACTGAGGTTACCTCCTCTAGAGAATTAATTAATTAATTTTGAAATTGATTGAGTTTTAATGATTCATTAGAGTTGGTTTAGGTAGAGAAACTTTGGGCTTCACAAGTCATCCTTTCAGATGATAGTTTCAAATTGGAATTTATTTAGTCAATTCCCAAATTAAGAGGAATGAAAAGATATATTTCAAAAAAATAATATTTTGAGTTATTTTTCCAACACCAAGTCACAATTCACGATCATGTTTTAAAAATACATTTTACACTAATTTGTATCCCATTTAAAAAGATTAAATTTGAATTGAATTGAATTGAATTGAATTTTTAAAATTCAATTCAATTCAAGTTGTAAGCAATGTGATTGAATATTTTCATCCTTAATTTGCACAAAATCAATTCATTTTTTCCATCAGTTGATCATCCAGAACCCAAGTTAATTAATTAATTAATTAATTAATTGTGAAATTGACTGGATTCAACTCTTAATTAATAGTGTGAAACAGTAACCCTAGAGAAAAGGATAAACACGAAAGGCAGGTGGAGGCAATCTATGGATCCACGTCAGCCTGCCATGCGTTCTTTTCCACGTGGCATAGCATTTAGCACAGCAGGAGGCAGCTCTGTTCAGTAGCTGGTGTTTCGGTGAGCTCGCCCGCATTGCGCAAAAATCTCGATCTTTTTCTCGAAATCTCTCTCTCTCAAGCAATTGTTGTAACTCGCTTCGCAATTTCTTCGCAAAGAAAACGATCTTGGAGAACGAATTCACACGACCCACAAGCTCTGAAGGTAGAAATGGTCGTCACAGTAAAATCGGTAGAGGGCAGTGAGTAGGTTGTGTTTTTGCTCTGAAGTTTGTCATCTTGTTCTTCTTGATTTGTTTGGCTAGTTTGCCATTTTGTCCTGATTTAGAGAGATGGGCGAGATTTTTTTTGTTGGATAATTCTGATTCTGGTGATTCAGTGTATGTAATGGAGTCCTGAGATGGGTCACACTGTAATTAGACCGGTTTGAAGAGTTTCTTCATGAAAAGAGCTTGCAAAGATTTAGGTTGTACCTATTTTGGTGCCTTTGGGTTCTTGCAGAGATTTAGGGGGGTTTTTTTTTCACCTCTGTTTGGGTGCTTTTGATTATTGCAAAGAGTTTGGTGACATATGTGGCAATTTCTTTATGGGCTGAAATTTTCGGGGGTGTGGTTTCTTCCTATCTGTCATCTGTTGTGGGTGGTGAAATTCAAGCTCTTATTATAATAAGAGATTTTTTCTGTTCTGTAGAAGTGTTTTGGGTTTGTTGCTGTTTTTTGTGATCGATACAGAGATGATGAATGAAAATTGGGATTCTGATACAGATTTGAAAGTGTTTCTCAGCAGAAAAGAAGGTTGAACGAAATCTGTGAAGAGGGGGTGGGGAAGGAGGAATTAGCAGCAATGGCAGCTTCAGGACCTGCACCTGTGGCACGAGCTGTCACGTTGCCAGGGGAGCCAACACAGACAAGCACACTTGCACTGGAGAAAGGAGCAGCAGCTTTACAAAGCTTCAAACCTGTGAACAGGATGCATGCTCATCTCTGTGCATTCCATTTTTATGCATATGACATGGGTAGACAAGTGGAAGCACATCACTACTGCACACATTACAATGAGGAAATGCGGCAATGTGCCATCTTTGACACCCCAGATGCGGATGCTCGCCTAATTGGCATTGAGTACATCGTCTCAGAGAGGCTTTTTAAAACACTGCCTGATGAAGAGAAGAAATTCTGGCATTCTCATGATTATGAAGTCATGGGTGGTATTCTCTTCTTGCCTGGTGTGCCCAAAGTTGCAGAGCGTGCAGCTCTCAGTGAGGTAAAACTAAATTTTCTTTTTTTTGGATCTGACTTCCTTGGCAACTCCTTTGGAGCAGACATCATCTTTGGAAAGATTGTGATATCCATGAGAAAAATCCAAGCAAAAAAAAGAGGTTCATCTAAGAACTGAGTTGATTAGGTTCTTGCATCAAAATTGCACAAAAGGCTGTCAGTGAATACTTGCACTTCCCTGAAGATTCTCCTCAAGCATTGGTAATCCTTTTTGTGCAGGTAGCCAAAACCTATGGAAAAGTGTTTCACTTCTGGCAGGTTGACAAGGGTGATAGTCTGCCACTAGGTTTGCCACAACTGATGATGTCTTTCACCAGTGACGGGCAGCTTAATCCTGCACTTGCAGCAGGTCAGAACCCACTTTTAGTTTGCAAATTTGAGCTCCACGAGGACAAGATTCAAATGCCTTGAAGAATATGTGGACTGTGCTTTTGTTGTCTCTAAACTCTGGAGGTCCTGCTTTCGGTTTCCAGTTTTTGCTTTGTTTCTGTTGTTTCTGTTGGTTCTTTTTTAGCTCAAATTCAGCAACATGTGCCATTGGAAACAATCAGAAGAACTGAAGGATCCAGGGATCTTTGGTACCTTAGCATTTGACATGAGATTTCATTGAACTGTTGAGGATTTATGGATGTGAACATCAGGGATGGTGATTTGTGGTCATTTTGTTTTCTCCTGCTCTGCATGCTTGACAATCCTGTTTTGCCATTGTCTTTTTTGGGTGGGACTGTAGATGTGGAGAGGAGATTCAATGTAAGTTTCAAGGACAATGCTGAATATCGCAAGAATCTCACAGGTCCAGATGAGGGTGTCCACCCTAATGCTAACTCTTGGAGAAGCGGAAAAGGACTTGAACCTGCATCTTGGGAGGTTGATTGTGAGTGAGTGACTGATGCCATCTTCAATTCCATCTCAAATCAGCACTATTCCTCCATTGAATTATAGATTAGTGGACATGATAATTTCAGTGGTAAGGAGTAAGGGTCTGCATAGACTGATATAGACTGTGATGAGGATTGATGTCAGGAAGTAGGATATATGGTATAAACAAAGTGTTATTCCCTACTGTTTTGCATGCCAGAACAGCAATGTGACCTGTTTCACCCATGTTTCAAGTGCCTTCACAATCTCTGAATGAAGTAAGTGCCATAATTAGCCACAAAGGCAGCAGTGTATTTTGGCAATAATTTTCATGCTTGTGGAATCGGAGTTCAAGATTAATTTCCATTGGTGATCTTATCCTCAACTCCACACCAGTTTTTAAGCTCTCGTGTTCTTGGAGAGAGGTCAGCATATGACGGGATTATTCTGACCACTTCTCTCCCCACCAGGAGGGGTCTGTCCACACCTGTTCCTTGGTCCACAGGATTTTTGAAGTGCTTATATCCCCTACCCGCCACACTAATTTGATTGAACACAAAGACTGACTAACCCACAATGTGAAGAAAAATTGATCAACATAACAATTCAGACACCAATTGTCAGCAATCCACTGGTCCTCCAATTGTCAAAAAATTTCAGTGACATTCAAGACTAGAAGACATGGTATACAAAACAGTGGTCCTCATGAGCTGAGCAAGGACACACCCTGCACCCATTGGTGATCAAATGTTCATTGAACCATATACAGTAGGTTCAGCTCCCTGCCTGTAGCAAGAGGAACCTTCCTACATTGACATTTATACATGCATTCCTCTCTATAGAGAAAGAAAGAGTTGTGGTCAATACAACAGCAAGTATTGAACCTTGTTTCTGTTGCTGTTGTGTTATACCACATGTACTTCGCTTACACGCACCACACTACTAATTGAGCAGAAAACCCACCTTCAGTTTTTGTTTAAAAAAAGAATTGTATTCTATTCTCTGTTACTGAACTTCAAATCATAAATACACATGTGGCAAGGTCTCAAAACCTCTGTTGACCTTGTTAATAACCTACACAAGGGAGTCCCTTGGAAATGAAGTGCCTGAAGATGAGGCTGAGAATCTCAAGGGTCAGGTTGGTTCACAGCACTTTGATCTTTTGCCCAAAAGTATACAGCAGTGCAACTTCAAGGGGGCTCTCAGAATTTTAACTCTCAAAAAATGCTGCAGCTTTCAAATAGGCACAATTGTTTTTCTACCAAGATGTCACTGTCATTCCTTCCTTGCGCAAATGAAAGACGCAGTCACCTGCTGATCTTGAAGAACAGGACTCAGCTGAAGGAAACTATACAGCTTGCTGTTACCATAAAACCTGTCTGAAAAAGTGATTATAGGAGGGCAGGGGCAGGTGAGGATCCATCCAAACCTGGGGGCAAAGGTGGGGGTGGTGATGTTGTTCCTGGGGCTACACCGTCATCATCAGGTTGAGCCTCAAGACCTTGCCTGGCAGCATCCTCCCGGGAAGGCTGAAATCCCAGCTTAAATTTATCATAATTTGAAAGCTCTGCATGCTTGAATGGCCTCTCACCTAGTATGGCTATCAAATCCTCCTGGTGCAGAACCTCCTTTTCTAGTAACTTCAAAGCAAGGGCCTCAACTCCAGCCTTGTGTTTGGTGACCAAAGCAAGTGTCTGTTTGTATGCAAGGTCCACATAATCACGGACTTCTTGGTCAATGATCTCTCCAGTCTCATTGCTGTATGGTCGTGCCATCTCCAGGCCATCTTCCTTTGGTGGGAAGGAGAGAAGACCCACTTTGTCACTGAACCCATACACTGTAACTTGGGCATATGTCATCTTTGTGACTTTCTCAAGATCATTTTGGGCTCCAGTTGAAATCTTGCCTAGTAAGACCTGTATACATGCAATGTATTAGCAACAGCTAAAGCACATCTGTCTATTCAGAGCTAACAAGCATGCTGGAGAACTTGGACAAACTTGTGAAATCATATTTAACATATCTGGAAACTCCAAACTACCCACAATAACATCTCAATTCAAAAGGTTCTTAAGGTTTAGGGTTTTAGGGTTGTGATACATTGTGTTGTTATGGTATGGTCCCTCTAGTATGCAAGAAGTGAGTCTTGCCTCACACCATTGGAACTTGCCCAACTCTCCTGGGAAAGGGAAACATGTTTGTAGTTTGTACCTGCTCAGCTGCACGGCCGCCAAGAGTCATACACGTCATATCCAAGAGCTGCTCCTTGGTCATAAGCAAGTTCTCGTTTGGCAAGTATTGAGCAAAACCCAATGCTGCAGTTCCTCGTGGAACTATCGACACTTTCAGCAATGGCTCAGCATGCTCCAAAAACCAGCCTGTTACAGCATGACCTGCCTCATGATATGCAACTGTCCGCCTCTCCTCCTTGCTTATCACCTGCAACACAACACGTAGACCCTTATTTTCAAGGTCCTGAAGGGAAATCCTAAGACAACATTCACCAAAATTGAGTGCAACTTACAAGTATGTGTCAGTATGATGCCACAAGAACCCTACATTATACACAAAGGTGAACAACCATAGTAAGATCAGGCTTGAATCGAAAAGCAAGCTGAAGAGAAAACTTACTCGCTTCTTTTTCTCAAGGCCACCAATGATGCGATCAATAGCTGCCTCAAAGTGCTCCATGGTGATTTCAGTCTTCTCATTGCGTGCACAGATCAATGCAGCCTCATTGCAGACATTAGCAATGTCAGCACCCGCAAATCCAGGACTCAAAGCTGCCATCCTCTGTGAGTAGTACACAGGATCCTGGTCAAGCTTCAGCTTCTGGAGATAGATTCTAAAGATCTGCTCCCGACCAAGGATGTCAGGCCGATCAATGGAAATCTGCCGATCAAAACGACCTGGTCGCAGTAAGGCTTTGTCAAGGATATCTGGCCTGTTTGTGCCTGCAAGGACCACCACCCCTGTCGTGGTACCAAACCCATCCATTTCAACTAAGAGCTGATTGAGAGTGCTCTCTCTTTCATCATTGGCTCCTGCAAAACCTCCCCTGCCTCTGGCTCGGCCAATTGCATCAATCTCATCAATAAAAATTATGCTTGGACTTGACTGGCGGGCTTGAGCAAATAAATCTCGCACCCGTGATGGTCCAACTCCAACAAACATCTCCATAAAATCTGAGCCACTGATTGAAAGGAATGGCACCCCAGCTTCCCCTGCTGTGGCCTTGGCAAGGAGTGTTTTACCAGTACCAGGAGGACCAACCAACAGTGCCCCCTTTGGTATCTTGGCACCAAGTTCTTGATACTTCTTGGGGTTCTTCAGAAAGTGCACAAACTCCATAATCTCTTGCTTTGCCTCATCACAACCTGCTACATCTTTGAACATTACCTGGCATAAAACAAACAACCAAGGAATGACTTATGAATGCAGAATGCATGTATATATTGACAATACTTGTGCAAAAAAATCCTTAAAAGCAACAGCCAGGCTAACACCACAGGTGTTACAAAATAACAAACCTTGTCCTTTGCTTTCTTGCTTAGCTTGGTGACTTGTGCCTTGCCAACATTAAAAATTCCACGCCCACCCGCACTTCCAGATCCTCCACCAATTCCAAATCCTCCACCTTGCATTCGTCTAGAGAAATAGATGTAGCCTGCAATCAACAGAATGGTTGGAGCCAATCGCAAGAGCTCTTGCTGCCAGCTCATCTCTGAGACGTAAGTAACAGGGACATAGTCATGTGGGTTCACCCCAAGCATGTCTTGCGCATCCTCCAGCTTACGTTCAAAAGATTCAATACTCCCGATGTTGAAGTAGTACTTATACTGGCTACCTGACTGGCCACCAGGTGGCCTGGTGTCTGTTTGAAGTTCATGAAGATTGCCTTCATCTCCATTCCCATGAGAAACTTGACCAGAACCAGGATTGACATAAACCTTTGCCAAACTTTTGTTGGTCACTTCAATTCGGTCCACAATGCCTGCCTCCAATAGCTTGTTTTTAAACTCCTGAAAGCTGATCTGCAAGCCATCAGAACCATCCAGACCACAAAACCTTGGTTATAAACTAACCAACTGTAGGCACAGTGCTATGCCTTCTTGTTCAAACATCTTCAGTACTGTGAAAGGACCCTTTAAACCTGCTGCCAGACCAGCTTGAGAGTTTTCTGAACTTACAAGAAACCTGGCACTTTGAATGTAAACACATCTACCTTTCATGGGATGGGAGAATGAAGGATGACATTGACCTGCAACAAAATAGAGATAGGTACCTGTTGGGCATCACTGCGGCCAATGGAGAGCGTGGTAAGAATGGCAACAGTGACAGCACCTGTTAAAATCAAAGACTGAAGCTGTGCCCTTGGCACCTCTGTGAATGTCTTTGGGTCCTCAGACTTTGGATCTTCTGCCAAATCAACTGAAACATGTCAGAGATTGGCAAGACCGGGCCAACTCACAAGTGACATCCCTACAGCACATGTACTCAAGACCAGGAGATTTCTACATTCACTCTTCTAAAGTGAGAAACCAGGAGCATATCATAATCAATGGAAACCTCATATTGCAAATCAAGCCATTCCAAAGGCTAGGAATATTATACTCACCATTCTTTGACTCTGATTTCTGCTCATTGCGGCTCTTTGGGAGCTCTTTTTTGTTCTTCGGATAGAAATTCTCAAACCCTGCATACAAATGGGTAGTGCTGAGGTAAGTCATTCTAATTAATCAAATTCAGAAAGACTTAAAGGTTACTGACAGCATTTTACTGTAGTGTAACAGCACCTTTGATGGGATGGTTATGTTTGCATACAAAAGACAAAAGCCCTAAGGCTGCAATTGGCACCACAGTGTACAGGTCTTCAGTTGGTATTGTAAGCACATTAACAAGTATCCAAGGTAAGAGTTTTGCAAAGACATGACCCTTGAGAAGATAACCTATAACCAAAAGCAGTACATTCATCACTTGCTCTAGACCTACATTTTCTGCAGTACAAAGAACAACCTTAGTCATATCAAGGCTTGATCTTCTCACCTTTCTTTCTGGGGTTCTCACTACAAAAAGCTCTGCGGCCCTCGGCATTTCGAAGCAATGCTTTCCACACATGTAAACTCTGGTCAACCCTTCTAGAAACATCATGGATATGTCGCCTTGATATGCCAAAGCTCTGTAATGCTGATCTTGAAATGACGGGAGCTGTGATGCCAGGCCTTATCAACCCTATGGTAGAAAGCCATCTCCTAGGAGGAAAATGCCCTTGGTTGCTCAGAGTTGACAAACATCTGTTTTGCCCTAAACTCGTCAATTTCTTGTGCAATTGAGGGTCTACAGAAATTTGTCTGTTGATTGAAGCTCCCTGTTGTACATTCAAACAGACTTCTCTAAGTTGACATATGCAGAAAAACCCTAAGATGTAAGTGCCAAAGAAAATTGGTAAGCTTTCAAACCCTATAAATGCAAAGAATAATATGCATGAGATTGCTCATACATAACCGAGGAACCCAAAGTGCATTCAAACAATACAAGTCAAAATTGTAGTTGTTTGCAATCGGAGAATAGCAACTTCCTACCCAACACAATCCCTAGCCAACATACTCAGTGAAAGAAAAGACTACTCTTTGCCTATCCAAGACTGTATTTCTAGTCTTTGCATCTCCAAAACTGTCTTTCTACACAAACACAGGCAAGAGACACTAACAGAAACCCAACAGCAGAAATTACCAAATAGTGATGAAGCCTGCGTGCCACGGCTGCCGACCTCTGCGATGTCATCGATCTCAGGCTGAGTGTATCCTCCGAAAACCCCCCAAAAAATCGGATCCAAGCCAATCGATTTCCTCCTTCCTCTCCTCCACCAACGCTTGTGTGTACCCAGAGACCGTGTAGAGAAGCTCGTCAGCAATCTGAGCACCCAGGAGGTCGAGAAAAGCAGCAGCAGGAATTGAAGCTCGCGGATCCCGCAGCATTCTCTTCGCACGCAACCTTCGCAGGTTCGTCTTCCTCGACGCTGCGGTGAACTCTGTAAACCTCTGCTCGTGTGAACACGCCACATCAGTATCCGCGTCCTAAGACACGTAGGCGGTCTTCTGTGATGGTGTGAACGTGCCACAACAGTGTCGAAGTCCCAAGACATGGAGGTTGTAGTCTCTGACTGTGCGAACGCACCACAACACAGTGTCCAGGTCCCAAGACATGCAGGCGATCATCTCCGACTGTGTGAAAGTGCCACAACAAGTGTCCAACTCCCAAGACACAAGTGGTTGTCTACGACCGTGTGAATGTGCCCAAATAGTGTCCAAGACCCCAGACACAGGCGGTCGTTCCCGATAGTGTGAACTGCCACCACCGTGTCCAAGTCCCAAGAAACAGGAGGTTGTTGCTGACCGTGTGAACGCACCACAACAATAAGTAGTATCTCCAAGTCTGAAGACACAGGCAGTGATGTTCATATGTTCCAATGATGTTCACATGATGTTCCCATGCTGTTCCCATAGTCATATCATTAAGCACCATAATCATTCACCAAAAATGTTAAAGTAATGGAACAGGCTTGTGGCTGCCCATAATGTTGGGTGTGACTTGCCCATTTTATGACATTCAAGTCTAATGTTGCTCATAGGTTCTAGTTCTATCTTAGGGGCAAAAAAAACTTGGGAAACAACCTTCACTTTACTATATTGACTAACACACACCACTTGTAGTTGGAAGGCTCTAAACATACATTGATTTGGGAAATTTAGTTAATTATGGACATTACTTTGCATTGTGATTGTGCAAATGTTTGTACTTCCAGCAGATCTCCAACAAGAAGAAAAGTGCAAATAGAATGATGACCAATAGCAACTATAAATTGGTTCTCACAACACTGATCAATCCTTTTCATAAACCTTTTGTCAATGATTTTCATCTAGAGACGAATCTTGTTTTGCATAAAGAAGCATTTTTTTTTACTTTCACACGTTCTCCACATCTTTCATCCAATGGTCCTTTGGGTATGGTGTATGAGCTTTTGTCAAATTGTTTTGTTCTTAATAACTTTTTTAATGGCTTTGATTTTTCTTGAAACATCACTTGTGGTTATGTTCCTCCTTCAACATCACACCTAGTTGCATCGTGATTATTGGTTTTGGAGAAACAAATAGAGGCGTTTGATCCATTGCGATTGAAGAGATGATTTATCGGTTAATCACTTGCACATTAGCTATTCAATTCAATGATACATTTGCAAAGCATTTTAATCCATACTAGTTTTGGGGGCAATGTAAGGCAAATGTAAGATAATGGTTCATGGGGTTAGAGTTATGTTGAACCTACATTTGAAGTGGGTGGTATTACAAATGGATGTTCGAAACATGTTTAATTCAATATCTCGAGCATCCATTTTTTAGGAATTATGGTCTTCTATTAGCACCTTGGATTAATTTTTTCGATTTGTTCATTGATTTTATGCATGCCCATTTCCACTATATTTTTCAGAGGTTTTTAGGGACAAGGATTTCACTATCATTTTATTCAAGTTTGGTACATAACATGGGGATTCATTGGGAGGAATGTTGTTTGCACTAATTCATCTTTGTGTTTTTTGTCCTACTATAGCAGCCCACCCTACTTGTGTTTTTTCTTCATTGGTAGATGATATGCACATAAATAGTCCTACCTCAGATGTGTTACCCTTTTTTTTTATTATAAGAGGAGTTTGGCGTATTATGACTTTCAATGCAATCGACCAAGTGTGTTGTTTTGTCTCCACAAATGTTAGACCAATTTATATCACTTCCTCTAGGTTTTCTTACACCTAAGTCTGGTCTTTGTATTTTAAGTGTTTTAGTGGGTTTTTTTCCATTTGTGGAATCCTTCATATTAGAGGAATTTTAGGAGGACCTTAGCACAATCATTATCCGTTTTATGCTCGTAGATCTTCAAATAGCTTTTTAAATGCTTTCACTTTGTTATGTTTAGTAGCCAAATTATTTACAACGTACTATATTTCCATCACCAAGTATCTTGCAGCATTATACTAAGTTTGATGTTTGTACCATAACTATGTTAGAAAAGTTATTAAGGTTAGGATCCTTTGGCACCATAGTGGGCATTTTGGTTTGTCGTTAAATCATTCTTCTTGTTTCTTCAAAAGGATTAGACCTTCCCTCTGTCGCAACCCCACTTTGAGGCAAGTGTGAGGATGAAACTTGCATTCCCAGAAGTGGGAACTTGGAGTCCTTCGGGATTCTTGAAACTTTAGAGCTCAATTGCAAGAGTCAAAACACCTTACCTTGAGGTGTTCTTTATATTGTTGGAAAATTCTTAAAGTGTAGATGTCGAAAATGGCCTCGCATGAGCCATTCGGACATCTACAGCACAAGTTATGGTCGAAAGAAAGGGTCGGGAGTCAAATTAGCAATTTGACCCCCGACCATGGAAAGTCAAGAATCGACCTGACCCCGGTGTGTACAAGTGGAGTGCGACACACTGTTTGAAAGCTCTTGAGGAGAGCTACAAGTTTTCTTCAGACCTCATCCCAATCAGAGGTCTGAGCCGAGAATTATGAGCTCCCAAAGTCCCGAAAGTCCAATCCATGACAATTTCGGGACTCCCCTTTGGGAGTCTCGAGATTAAAAGTCATTTGGATGCGGGTGTGGTGGAGCAACACAAAGAATACGATATGAGGGAAGGTGGTGATTTTCCCCAAGTCCGGGTCGTGGTGAATCAAATGAGTCCGTGTTGCCCGTGGCTTGTCCCAACACCAAGAGTGTTTCCGAAGGTGAACTAACCAACTTGTGGTTGGTTTTGATGCAGGACCAAGTAACTAAATAAGTTGTCCCTCTTCCTAGTCTAATCCCGAAACTTTCAACATACCCCTTTCACCCCCTCTAGTGTTGGAAGCTAGGAGTGGCACCAAGTTACAACTACTTCTGCTCTTTAACATAATTGGACCTTTTTTGGGTCTAACAAGGAACTTGGGGGTGCGTCACCCTCAGTGGTCCAACGTGTCACTCCCACCTTTTTAGGATGTTGGGCTTTGATCACTCTTGCATTAGTATCCCATTTCCAATAAGATGATGACCCTACTCTTATTGATGCGGTGGCACATGTAGAAATTGATACTTATCCATTTTAAGTCGCACTATGGGATACCTGTGTGACATTACCTGACGTCATTTGATAAACTGTCTTGCCTTTCGAAAATTTAGTAATGCAGTCTTATCCTCAAATGTAATATTATTTGATGGACCAAGTACATGAGTAGGAATTTATTTCATTTCTAACATATGTTCTTTCGGATGTTGTGGGAACACATATTTGTTTTTGTGCAAGTCTAGCAATAGGGCTTAGTTATTAATTCATTTTAGCACACATTCATTTTGTTTATCGTCCGCCCATTTTTTTATAACACTATGTATTCATCTTGGTATACCACATCCTACAATTCCGCATCTTTCATGATGCCAATGTGGTCATACCATTGATGATTTGGGTATCCATTTGTTACATTGCCCATGCAAGAGTGAATGCACTGCAACCCATGATATGTTTCGAAATACCATCATACTTATCCTATTAGAGAGTGGAGTTCATGTACAAATAGAGGTTTGTCAGCTTTTTCCCCACCACACATGAAGATGAGTGGATATTGTCATCACCAAAAATGGTTTTCAAACCTTGGTGGACATTTTCATTACCAATTTAATTCATACAAATTTGGTGTAGTGTGTTTCGACGACAATAAAAATATATACAATAGTTTCCCTTAAACTTAAAATAGATGTGTCCCAAGTTAAATGGCTTTTGAATTTTATGAAAAGGGACCCATGTCTATGACTATTACATAGTATAACATACTTAGAAATAATCATGAATTTATTTTTTTAATTATTGTTTTACACAAACGATTTCATTGTTATTGCATTCATACAATGTTGCAATAAAAGGTAAGTTATTTTTGAAAAGAAGATGATTTTTTCCCATAATTTATTTGCATCTAATGAGTTTACATTTTTTACATTATGCAAGTTCACTATTACAAAGTATTGAATTATGAACTTTTGATATGCCAAAATTGATCCATTCTTGCTTGCAAATACCCAAATAGGACATCTAAATGCTTTAGTTTCAAACAATTAACTTATAATAGCCTTATTTTAATGTGAAATAAAAATTAAAGAATAAGTGATTTTGAAGTTTTTCATTTGCCAGAAGTGAGGGGGAAAGAAGAGTGAAAATTGCTAGATTCCTATATGTGGTTGTCATTGTGTAATCAAACATATAGAAAGATGATTAAAGATTTGAATTTATTACTGGTTTATAGCCAGATTTGGCTAAGTCTTCTTAGGGAGGATTGCCACTTTTTCTACATAGTAAACAACTCCCTTATTTTGAGGGATCTCCCCCAATAGAAGAACCCTAGGGTGTTATGCCAAGGGAGCTCCCCCAATTTAATACATTCCCACATTCCCATGGAAATTTTTTTTTCTACCAAAAGAGAAAGAGGCAAGGAAATCAAAAGAGAGTTGTCCACATTCCCATGGAAATATTTCTTTTCTACCAAACAAGAAAGAAGCCAAAAAATAAAAAGAGAGTTGTTTGTGTAAGGGGAGGTTGGTTCCCAATACTTCCACTTTCTCCTGAGGTTGGGGAACACCCTCAAGCTCAAGCCCTCAAGTAGCCCTCCCTCCCTCAGGAGAATGCACTCATCTGGGAACCTCCCCCTACAACTTCTAGTGAATGATTGCCACTTTAGCTACAAACAAACAGAAATTCCTATAAAAATAAACACATGGCAAGGGGAGTGAACTTAGGTCAATGGTGGTTGCATAGAGACCTGGTGGTTGAAGGCACAGGCTTCAACAAACTTAAACCCCATGAACGTCCCATAACCCTATTTGTCTCTCTCTCTCTCTCTCTCTCTCTCTCTACTCAGGCCCCTGATTACAAAGCTGCCTTTGTTTTTGTTGTTATTCTTTTGGCTTCTTATCTTGTCTTTGTGTCTCTCCTAAATAGAGTTTCCCAATTGTCTTTTTTTAATGGGAAACACTGAAGAAGAAGGCATGGCTCTATGGAGCCTATAAGTGCAAGCAAAAGTGGACAAGATCAAGAGCTTGTTGAACTAAGAGATTTTGTCTCTAATTGAATTGAAAAGTGTTGTTTGTCAACACAATTGCTCCGTGTGCTCATAACACAATACCCACCCGCATTTGTTTGTTCCACCCAAGAAGTATTAACCACTGTTGGCCAGTTATTGAAATAAATAAATTCAAAAAAATAGTCCATTATCAATAAGAATATTAATAACCTACTCATTATTCTTTAAATTTCTCTTAGATGGAA